>Ga0207674_10000982_pt1 | contig 37279 bp, 34 predicted proteins | sample KBSCornC72_FD_184303 | JGI IMG/M metagenome (GOLD analysis project Ga0207674, IMG submission 184303) | Corn rhizosphere microbial communities from Kellogg Biological Station, Michigan, USA - KBS Corn C7-2 (SPAdes) (version 2) | ecosystem: Host-associated > Plants > Roots > Rhizosphere > Soil ... | reverse complement strand
ATCGCAGAACCATTCGCGGCTTTTTCCTCCCCATCGTAGCCAAGCTTGCCCGTTCCCGCGATGCGCGTCATGGTTTGTGCCGCGACATCGACCAGAAACACCGTGGAGTTGTGCCACGCGGAGAGAACCATGTTTCCATCCGGCCGGAACAGTACGCTGGTGGGATGATTCAGCCGCGAGTCGGGCGCGTAGATCTCATCACACGAAAGCGGATAGAATCCGCACGGTTCGCCCTGCTTTCCATCGAAAGACCCGGCAAGCAAGAAGAACGTGTCGTTACTCGGATCCGTCGCGAGCACGCGATGGTTGTTCCAGTCCGCCACCACCAGCCGGCCGCTGGCGTCGAACGACATATCTTGCGACCAGTTGAGCTGCGTCGCGAGCGGATGCTGGCTCACTTCGCCGAAACCCTGCACACCCGTGCCGGCCACGTTGAACATGCGTCCCGTGCTGTCAGCCGCACTTGTCTGAAAATGCCGCGTCACACTCGTGCCTTTGAGCCCATCCGCATTCTTTGCATTCACAAACCAGTAGTACGTTTGACCAGGCTCCACGAAAACCATGTGGGAGGTGGTCTTGATGTTCGTCGCCACGGCTGTCGTCGTTGAGTCGGTTCCGAAATAGACCGAGAACGTCAGACTGTCTCCCGGTTCCGGCGACCACGTGAGAAGCACGGAGTCCGGGGCAACCGTTGCACCGTCGGCGGGCGAAATCAAAACCGGCGCATCCGGCGACACACCGGCTATGGTTCGGAAACTCCACACGGGACTGCCCACATGACTGTCGATGCCGACGTTCACCACGCGCCAGAAATACAGCGTGTTCACGGTGAGACGCGCCGGGCGATAGTGCGTGTCAGCCACATCGTGGGCGACGAGCGGCGGATCTGTCGATGTGCCGAGATAAATATCGAAGTGGTCGCCACCCTCGCCGTTCCACGAGAGCGTGAGAATCGGCGGCTGATTCGTACTGTGATCGACAGGCAACGGGTCTTGCGGCAGCGTGGGCTCGGAGCCGACCGGAGAGTCGTTGCTGCACGAAAGCAGCACGAGCGCACAGAGAATGACAGGCAGGTGGAAGCGGCGCATAAAAAGGGGGCGTGTTGGCTGAATGGTAACGCCACCCCGCGCTCCGGTCAATGGCAGGGCCTTATTAGTCGAAACATTCGCGGAACCACAGCTCGAGCATCATCAGTGACCACATGATGGAGGAATTGTCGCGCTTGCCGCTTTGATGCTCATCGATGACACGGCGCAGATAGCCCTCACGGAAAATTCCGCGCTCGCGCGTGCGCGGGCCGATGATGAGATCCCGGCTTTTCTCCTGCCAGGAGTCCCGCAGCCAGTGCGTGACAGGAATACTGAACCCCATCTTGGGACGGTGGATCATTTCGGCCGGCATCAGCCGCTCGGCGACTTTCTTCAAGAGGTACTTGGTCGTCATGCCGCGAATGCGCATCTCGGGCGGAATGGTGGCCGCGAACTCGGCGACCACGTGATCCAGGAGCGGCGCGCGGCACTCGAGCGAAACCATCATGCTGGCGCGATCCACCTTGGTGAGGATATCGCCCGCGAGATAGGTATGAATGTCGAGATACTGCCGGCGCGAGAGTGTGTCGCTCCCTGCCTCGCGCGCGCTGAGAAACGGATCGGCCACGTGGGAGGGATCGGTGTTTACACGCTTCGCCACGTCGTCGGTGAAGACCATGGCGTGGGTGCTCGTGAATCCGCGCGTCATGCGGCGCACGTACTGCTCGTCCGCGGTGCCCAGCATGTCGCGCAACCTGTCGATGCCGCGCGCCCCTTCGGGCAGCATGTGTGCCATGGGCGCCAACAACGCGTTGCGAATGGAAGCGGGAATCTTCTCGACCGCGCGCACGTTGGCAGGGTCGATGTAGCGCATGTAACCGCCGAAGAGCTCGTCGCCACCATCGCCGGAAAGCGCGACCGTGACGTGCTTGCGCGCCGAGCGCGACACGTAGTACGTCGGAATCATCGACGAGTCGGCGAAGGGCTCGTCGAATTGTTTCACCAGGGCGGGCACGTCATGCTCCACGTCGGGACGGATGATCTCCTCGTGGTGCTCGGTCTTGAAGTGATGCGCCACCGCGCGCGCATACTCGAGCTCGTTGTATTCCTTCTCCTCGAATCCGATGGAAAAGGTTTTCACGGGCGTGGTGGAGTTGCGCGCCATCAGCCCGACCACGATCGATGAATCGGTTCCGCCGCTCAGGAACGCACCCAGCGGCACCTCGCTCATGAGACGAATGCGAACGGCTTCGTCGAGAAGCTCGAGCGCGCGATCGACGTAGGCACGTTCGTTCTCGAGTGGCGCGGGTGACGCAAACGAAACATCCCAGTATTTCTCGACCGTGACATGGCCCGCCTCGAACACCAGCGTATGCGCAGGCGGGAGCTTGAAGATGCCTTCGTAGATGGAGCGGGGATCGGGCACGTAGCCCCATGCCACATAATCGACGAGTGCCTGTTCGTCGAGACGGCGCAGCACGTCGGGATGGGCAAGAACTGCCTTCAGCTCGGAGCCGAACACCAGGCGGGCGTCACGGCCCGTGCCGAGCACACTATAATAGAGGGGCTTCTTCCCCATGCGGTCGCGGGCGAGAAACAACCGGGAGCGCCTGGAATCCCAGATCGCAATCGCGAACATGCCGCGCAGATGGGTGACGCACCGCGTGCCGTATTCCTCGTACGCATGGAGGATGGTCTCGGTGTCGCTGCGCGTCACGTACCTGTGACCGCGGCGCTCGAGCTCGCGGCGCACGTCGAGATGGTTGTAGATCTCGCCGTTCTGGACGATCACACACGAGCGGTCTTCGTTGTAGATGGGCTGATGGCCGCCGGCGACGTCGATGATCGACAAACGCTGCATGCCGATGCCGGCCGCTCCGTCGACATGTACACCGCTGTCGTCGGGCCCGCGGTGGTGCTCGGCGCTGCACATGGAACGCAGAGCAGCTTCCAATACCGGTCGGGCAGGATTCGCATGGACGATGCCGGCGATGCCGCACATGGGCTATTTCCCGCCCCTCAAAGTTGCAAGGCCAAGCATATCCGGAACCGGGCGGGGGTCTTTGGTGTTATATGCTACTGGATCGTCCGGCATGGCTCGGTTAGGATGTCGAAACACGCGATTCAATTCCATGACTTCATTCTTTCGTGAACTCGCGGGCGGCATCGCCCTCATGATCGTCGCAACCGTGCTGGGCATCGGCGTCAATGCCGTGCGTCCCGACGGGGTGGCGCTCATCCAGAAGGGTGCCGTGGTCTCCACCGCGCAACACGGCGATGTGGACACCACCAAAACGTTCGTACCCACCGCCGAAGGCGCCATCTCGCTCGACGAGATGAAGACGCAGTTCGACGCCAAAACCGCCGTCATCATCGACGCGCGCTCCACCGAAGAGTACGAAGAAGGCCACATCCCGGGCTCGATCAATATTCCGCACGACCGCCTCCCGGAATTCCAGGACGTGCTCAATCGCGAAGTCTCCAACGACGCGCATGTCATCTGTTACTGCCGTGGTCCATCGTGTGATTTCAGCGATCTTCTTGCCACCGAGCTCAAGATCATCGGCTGGCAGGACGTCTCCGTGTTCTCCGGGGGCTGGGAAGAATGGACGAAGGCGGGCTTCCCGGTCGAGAAAGGCCCGCGCCCATGAGCTTGCTGCGCAGTCGCTGGCTCAATCTTGCGGCACGTTTCATCGTGGGCGGCCTGTTTTTCTATGCGGCCTTCGAAAAAGTGCTGCACCCGGCGGCGTTCGCCATGGCCGTGCGCGGGTACAAGCTGATTCCGTTTTCGCTCTCCAACCTGTTTGCCATCGCGGTTTCGTGGAGCGAGCTCGTCGCCGCGACGTTTCTCATCCTTGGCATTCTCACGCGCAAAGCGGCGGGAGCCATTTTCATACTTCTCATCGTCTTCATCGCTGCCATCAGCACCGTGATGGTGCGCGGCATGGTGATCGATTGCGGCTGCTTCGGCGAAGGCGGCGCCCACACCTCGTGGCTCTTGCTGGCGCGCAACGCGGCGCTGCTCTTCGGCACGTTCCTCGTCATTCGTTACAACGATGGCTGGCTGAGCCTGGGAACGCGCGCCAAAGGCGCGCGAAATTCTCCTACCAGTTGAGCCCCTCGTAGCCCTTTACCGGCAACGTATCGAATACCCGCGCCAGATCCAGAATTTCACGTTTCCCTGCCGATTTCTTGAGCGCCTCCGCGAATTCCTTCGTGCGATGTCCCACCACGACCACTTCGCCGAACTCGATCACTTCATCCAGATTGGTGGACAAGAGCCGCGAGATGTGCGGAATCTCCTTCTCGATGTAGGCCTTGTTGGCGCCCGTGAGCCGTGCCAGCGAGACGCTCTGGTCGAAGATGCGCAGGTCGTAGCCCTTGCCCAGACACTGCTCGATCAATCGCACCAGCGGACTCTCGCGCAGATCGTCCGTGCCGGGCTTGAAGCTCATTCCGAGAAACGCGAGCTTCTTCTTGCCGCGCGCGAAAATCATCTGCGCCGCGCGTTCAATCTGATTGTCGTTGCTGGCCAGGAGTGACGACAGCATGGGCAGATCGAGATCGTTGGACCGGCCCAGATAGACCAGCGCGCGCACATCCTTGGGCAGACAGGATCCGCCGAAAGCAAAGCCGGGCTTCAGGTACGCGGGCGAGATGTTGAGCTTCTTGTCCGCGGTGAAGATATCCATGACTTCGTGACTGTCGACACCCACGCTCTTGCAGATGCTCCCGATTTCATTCGCGAAGGAAATCTTGACGGCGTGGAACACGTTGTCGACGTACTTGACCGTCTCCGCCACCTTGATTGGAGTCTTGAACACGGGTGCTTCAATTCCCTGGTACAGATCCACAACGGTATTGGCGGTGGATTCGCGATCCGATCCCACCACGGTCTTGGGCGGATTGAAGAAGTCGTATACGGCGGTGCCTTCACGCAGGAACTCCGGATTGACCGCCACCTCGACATGATCGGGGATGATTCCGCCCAGCCCCTTGCGCAGCCCCGGAATCACGACGCGCTCGGTGCTGCCGGGCACCATGGTGCTGCGCACACACACGATGTGGCGCTGCTCCTTGTGGCGCAGCGCCGCGCCGATTTCCTCGCACACGCGCTGCACGTACTCCAGATTCAGGCTCGAATTGGGATTGCTGGGCGTGCCCACACAGATGAGCGAGATGTCGGTGATGGCGATGGCTTGCGCCGCGGACGCCACCGCGGTGAGACGGCCGTTGGTGACGCCCTCGGCGATGATCTCGTCCAGGTCCTTCTCGATGACAGGCGCCCGGCCCTGCATCAGGATGTCACGCTTCGCGGGTGCCACGTCGACACCCACCACCGTGTGGCCGTTCTTCGCAAAGCATCCGGCCGAGACGCAACCGACGTAACCGAGTCCGAAGATACTGATTCTCATGTGTTCCTCGTAAAATTCCGGGTGATGAATTCGTGCCGCACAGCTTACATGGAATCCAGCGCGCGCGCGAGCTTTGCCGTCAGGTTGCGCCGCTCGTAGGCAGCGACAGCAGAAGCGTCAGGCTGTGCAATCGCTGTACCATTGACCCAGCCTTCATACAGCGTTTCCAGGGCGCGGGACGCACCCGCCACATCGTCGGGCTCGACGCAAATTCCGCCGCGTGTGGCGGTGAGAATGTCGCGCACTTCGCCTTCCGGCGCCAGGGCCAGAACGGGATTGCCCGTGCCCAGATACTGGAAGAACTTGGACGGAATCCAGCCGCGGCTCTTCTCGCCCCGCGACATCACGAGCAGGAGCGCGTCGGACTGCTTCAGTACGCGCAGGTGTTCGTCATAATCGATGTAGCCCAACCGCTCGATGACGCCGTCCAGACCGCGCTCGCGGATCAACGGATCGTAGCCCTGTCCCAGCACACCCATGAAGCGCACGCGCGTTCGCGCTTTGGCTTCCGGCCGGCGCGCGAAGAATGCCTGCAGTGCTTCGAAAAACACCAGCGGTGAATACGTCTTCATGACCTCGTCACCGGCCGCGCGATCCGAGTGACTCGAGCCCACGCTGTGATAGAACGCACCGGCGTATGTGATGGTGAACTGCTGGTTGCGGCCGTGTGGAGTGGATGCAAAGTCCGCGGCGTCGAACCCGTTGTGAATCGAGACGAACTTCTCGCGCTTCATCCCGCCTCCGAAACCGGCCACCATCTGCTGCTCGTTGTAGCGCGTGTTCGAGATCACCAGGTCGCTCGCGCTGACGACGCGTTGCTCCAACGCGCGGTCGACCCGGCGATGGAGTGCTGTGCGCAGCGGATAGGTGATGCTCTGTGTCCAGGGATCCCGGTAGTCGATGGCCACGCGCACGTCGTTCCCGCGCTTCAGGCGCGGACCAATCAGGAACGACGAAAATGGAAAACCGGAGATGTAGACGTGATGAATGCCCTCTTCGCGGATCAAGCGCCGCGCCGCGCGCGTGGCGTTGGGCACCCAGCCAAGCTTGACGTCAGGTAACGCGAGCGTATGCCAGAGGAGGTAAAGCCGTGTATGTAGACGCGAGCGAATCGTCTTCGTCTTGACAGGCGGAGCAGGTGAGTCAAACCCCTCGTTGAGCGCTTCCCATGACGGCACGCGGTGAACTTGAACACCCTCAGGAATCAGCTTCATGAGCGACTCGTCGTACACGGGAGTCTTGCCGTTGGAAACCGTGAGCACCACGGGTTCCCATCCGAACTCGGGCAGGTATTTCACGAACTTGAGCGTGCGGTACACACCGACCGCGCCCGAGGGCGGAAAGAAATATGCGATGACGAGCAGCTTCTTCACGAGAGCCCAGGCTCGATCTCATCCAGCCACTCGAGCGAATCGGTGGGACGCGTGGCCGGCCGCGGCGTGGTGGGCGCGTTCGCTCCCACAATCGCCTGGCCACCGACGAACACGCCGAACGGGTCCGTGCGCAGGCTCACAATGCGTCGCGTGTGGGTCTCGTTGATGGCGCAACCAATCTGGCCGATGCGCGTGCGCGCGCGCGTCACCGAGACCTCGGGACTTCGGAGCACACAGATGAGCGCAACCGTCTCCTCGACCGGAACGGTGACGCGAATGGTGGTACCGGTCACCGCTTCGGCATAAACAGGCGAATACAGCGCCGCCAAATCGACGGGATCATCGATCAAGTGGATCTCCGCCCGGGGCTCATCGAGCACCTCGAACACGCGTACGAAGCGCGCCGCATCGGTGAGACGGACTTGTTTGCCATCCAATGCGGCGACACCGCGCGCCACGGTGGTATGGAAGTACACGGTCGCCGTGTGCGCCGCCTTCCCGACACCCACGCGCGGGCTCAGTGTGTCGACAATGATAATGGTGGGCCCGACGCGCACAAACGCGCGCGTGTGATCGACACCCGCACCCTGCAGTCCCGAAACGTGGCGCTTGCATCCCGTGGCCACGACGTCGTCCACCACGCCGAACCCGAGCGCTTCAGCCGCCGCCACCGATTCCCACTGAAACGCCGCGGTGGGCTTCATGGGTTCGACGCCGTCGATGAGCACGGTATTGTGGGCGCGCGCACCGCGCATGTGACGGCGTATGCGCTCCCCCGGTCCGTACAGATAGGTTCCCGAATCGATGACGAGGGGGGCGCCGTCGAGCTCGAGCTCGAAACTGCCGGCGTCCGCGTGCAGATGGCCATGCGAGTACGGATGGCGGTGCTGTGGTCCGTGCGTGAACACGACGTGACAGTCCGCGGCGCGCGCCACATCGATACCGGCATCTTCGAAGCGACGCGCGTGCGTCACCGGCACGCGCAGTGCCAGGAGGTCGCGTCCCCATTGCGTGGTGGAGAAAAGTCGCGTGTGCTCGAGGCGCACGAAATCCTCGAACGACACGCTGCGCACCACGGGTCCGGGCGAGCCCATCGTGCCGCCCAGCACGATGAGGTGCGCGAAGCTGTCGTCGCCGATCATGGGCATGCGGCCGGAGGGAGCCACCAGGGCCAGCGCGGCGTCCGCCATCGCCATGGTCTTCTCCAGCACGAGCGCGTGCGGGGCCTCACCGCGTATCACCTTCGCGTGCAGGTACAGCAGCAGGAAGTCGAGCGTCACCATGTGATAGTTGACCGAGTTTTCGAACTGGAAGCCGTCTTTGAGAACCTGGCGTTTGACCTCTTCGACCATGGTGGCGTCGGCCTGTGCCATCCACATGCGCGCGCGCTTGAACATGGGCCAGTATGCAGAGACCGCGGCCAGCGACGCCGCTTCCGCGATCAGATGATTGTTGGGGATGGCCCAGTTGGAAAAATGTCCGCCGAGAAATTCCGCCTGCCGCTCAACCGAGCGCAGAATGCGTTCGGCGACCTGGTTATCGGGAGCGGGAGCGCCGCTCAGTCCCGCCAGAGCCGAGCTCCACATGAAAAGGCGGATGCCGCTCTTCATGGGACTGATCCAGTTGGCGCCCACCATGTAGGGATTGGCCCGTGCCCACGAATCCATGAGCGCAATCGCCCTTGTCGCGAAATGCTCGTCGTGGGTGGTCCGGTACGCGGACGCGTAATCGACGAGGAAACCCATCTGATTCAGGTGCCACAAGAGCTCGATGTCGCCGCCCGGCATCGTGTACGGGCACGACTCGACGTGCATGCGCGGCCACGACACGTTGTGGAACGGGTCGCGGTGCCAGTCCATGTCGGGGGTGACATGCAGGGTGCGCGCGAGGAGCGCATGCTCGCCGCGTCGCGTGCGCTCGATGGTCGCGGCACTCGCCGCGGGCGTCACCGTCCACAGGGCGCGCGGAGTCGCCCGCATGTGAGCGGACCACAACTGCGCGAAGCCGTCGGGAGCGAGGAGATCGACATCGAGCCCGGGAGCCAGCTCGTCGTAGAGCTCGGCGACCGGCATCTCCCGGCGCACGACCTCGTAGCGAAAACGCTCGCGGCGGCGTTGGGCCGCGCCCCGAATGCGCTGCACCAGGCTCATGCGCCAGCCTCGATTGGGAAAAACGGGTAATGCGGCAAGACAGGACCCTCTGGTGGAAATGCAGACGGCCGGCGTGTGTGCTCCGGCCGTGTGCATCCAGTTTACCAACCCGCCAACCTGCGTCGCAATCGGTAAAGGCGTGGGTTCGCGCCATCGTCCATGCGCTCGAAGCCGCCAACGAAAACGGCCCGCACCAGGCGGGCCGTCTTCAAGCTCGGGGCAATTCTACCCGGAGAACTACGAGACGATGCGGTTGTCCCACGACACGATGGTCTTGTGCAGCTCGCGGCCGTTCTTGGCCTTGCCGAGCGTCGCGAGGAACTCGGGCGTGGCGCACAGGCGTGCGATACGCGCGAGAATCGGCAGGTGGTGATCAGTCTGTCCCTGCCGTCCCAGAAGGAAGAACACCGTGCGCACCTTGTCCGCGTCGGTGGGACCGAACGGAATGGGGCGCTGCAGGATGTACGCCGCCACGACGGGCTTGTCGACACCGGGCACGAACGCGTGCGGAATGCCCACGCCGCCGCCGATGCTCGTCGGTGCCTGCTCTTCGCGGCGCTCGAGATAACGCAGCACCTCGTCCGCCGACACCTCGCGCACTTTGGACGCATCCTTGGCGAGCCGCTGCAACAGGCGCTCCTTGTTCTGCACCTGTACACCGGTCTGGCACATCGACAAATCGAGGAACGCCTCCAGCCCTTCGCTGGTGCCGGACTTCTTCTTCGTCACCGGGGCCGCTTTCAAAACGCTCACGCGACGCTTCTTGTCCGCGACGATCTCGCGCAGCGCCGTGAAATCCTCGGCTTCGAGTCCCCCGCGCATGGCGGCGATCATGAACTCGGCGGCCTCGGGGGTTTCGCTCATGAACTTCATCAGTTCCGGGTGCATCTGCCGCGCGGTGCTGAGCAGATACCCTTCCGAAACGCCGAGCATCTCCGCGACCTGCACGATACGCGCGCGCGGGATCTTGTGCTGGCGGCCCGCTTCGATCTGGCTCAAAAACGCGGGCGACACGCCCAACTGGCGCGCGAGCTCGCGAAGCGAGATGCCCTTTGCCTGTCTCAGTAAACGGATGGTGGGACCAAATGCAATGCCCTGCATGCTGCCTGTCTCCTTTGAAGTGGATTGCAAGCGACCCGGACTCCCTCCCGGGTCAAATGCCAACTTAACATTAATCATCTATCAAAACAATTCGCGTCAGCGATTTTGCAGCGCGATGTGCGCAAAAACTTTTGCATCCGACAAAATGTGCGATATACGCACGTATTCGTCGGGTTTGTGCGCCTGTTCATCCATCGTGCACCACACGACGCACGGGAATCCGGCTTCGCGCAGATACTTCGCCACCGTGCCGCCGCCGATGCCGATTGTCTTCGGCGTCTTGCGACGCAATTCCTTGACCGCGGTCGTGATTGCCATCGCCACCGGGCTCCTGGGATCAGTGGGCGGAGCCGCTTCTTCCTTCTGTTGCAACGTGATCTCGATCTTCACCTTGAACTTCTTCTCGGTTTCACGCGCGATGGCCTTGATGGTCTTGAGCACGGCGGAAATCTTGTAATGGGGCAGTACACGGCAATCGAAATAGAGCACGTCGTCGCCCGGAATGGTGTTGATGTTGGGCACGTTGGAATCCTTCTTGGTCGGCTCGAAGGTCGAGTTGGAAGGATGGAAGAGCGGATCGCGCTTCTTGTACGTCTTGTACAGCGAGTCCATGCGCACGGTAAACCACGCGCTCGCCTTGTGGGCGTTGATGCCGGTGGCGGGCATGGAGCCGTGCGTCTGTTTGCCGATGGTGCGGAACTTGATCCACAGGATGCTCTTTTCCGCGACTTCGATCTCGGTACCGGTCGGATTGCCGGAGTCGGGAATGATAATGAGGTCGCCCTTCTTGAACAGCGACTTGTGCTCCTTGATCAGATACTGGAGCCCGTAGACGCTTCCCGTCTCTTCGTCGGCCACAAAACCGAACGCGATGGGGATCTTCGGCTTCACGCCCGCGTCGATGAAGGCTTTGGCGGCCATGACCGACGCGGTGAGTCCGCCCTGGTTGTCTTCGACTCCGCGCCCGATCAGACGATCGCCGTCGACGCGAACCTTCCACGGATCGCCGCTCCAGAGACCCAGATCGCCGGGCGGGACCACGTCTGTGTGCGAGATGATCCACAGACGCGGGCCGTCGGTCTCACCCTCGAGATACGTGATCAGGTTGGGGCGTTTGCCGTTGGGAACGCGGGCGTCGGGCGCGTCGTAGCGCTTCACCTTGAGGCCCATCTTCTCCAGATAGCCCTGGAGAAACTGCGCCTTGTCCTCTTCTCCCTTGCCACCGCTCGTCGGATCGAGCGCCTGGCGTTTGCACAATTCGGTCTGCAGACGGATGACTTCATCCCGGTAACCGTCGATCTTCGCGGTGACGGCACCGAAGCGGTTCTTGTCCATGTCACTCCCGGTCCAGAGTTGAGAGCGGTGTTTTGATTTCTTTCTATCGGGTGGGATCGATTTCAGTTGGGAAGCGTGGCCACGCCAACATCCACCCGGTTCGCATCGCCACGTCGTTGGAGGAGCGTAGAATAGCGCCGGGTTTACCGGGCGTCAACTATCTACCACAGAGGGAAAAACCCGGCGCCGAACACAATCTCTCCACCGTAGAGCCCGGCCATGACGGCCGACACCGCTGTCATTAGAAGTACCACGCGGAAGAGCATAAGTTCCCAGATTTGGCCGCTGCGACGAACGCTGGCAGAGAGACCCGCGCATAGAAAGGCAAGCACGGGGGTGGCAATTCCGAAGATACGGTGGATGGCGAAGGCATGCTGCCCGGCGGCGTCCAGGGTGACGTGTCCGGCGCGCAAAAAGCCGGTGGCCGCGACCGGGATCGCCACCCAGGCCGCAATGTTCACCAGAAAGCGCGCAGTATCCGCGTAGCGGCCCTGGCGCGTCGCGATACAGCACACCTCGGCCGCCAGGGCCACGACCATCAGGGCAATTGGAAAGTGAACGAGTGCGGGGTGCAGGCGCCCCAGCCAGTCCTGCCAGCCGGCGGGAGCCCCCGCCGTGAACAGCAGGAAGGCAAGCGGGGCCGGTCTACACATCCAGCCCTTCCCACAGATCCGTCAATATCCGGTCCGGCACCGTGCCGCGCGAACCGTACAGGGCGAAGGACTCGGGTGACGCCACCTTGCGGTAGTCGAACTTGTCCTGCAGCGAATTGAAGAAATCGATCTGGGTTTCGTGGGCGCGAATGGCCGCGATCTTGCGGTCCATGGCTTCCTTCCCGATTTCAACGCGCGCCGCCACTTCCTCCTCGGGAACCGGCACCATGTTGGGCCGTTCGTACGGGGCGGCCTTCTCCGCCGTCATGCCCCAGCCGAAGAATCGAACCGGTCCATCGCTGGTTTCCTTGAAGGCGCGATCCAGGTAGTGGTGAACGGCGATGTGATCCGGATGTCCCGACACGCCGCCCCGGTGGAATGTCATGACCACCTGCGGCCGCAGACGGCGAATGTCAGCGACGATTTCGCGTACCGCCCACGCCGCATCCACCGCGTTCACGCCTTTGTCGGGTGCGCCCAGAATGCGAAAGCCCGACACGCCGAGCGCATCGCACGCGCCCGCCAGCTCGAGCCGGCGCCGCGCCGCGAGCTCTTCGCGCGCAAGCGTCTTGGAGATACCGATGCTGCCGGCTTCCCCGGCGGTAAACGTGGTGATGAATACCTCGCCGCCGTCGATCGCGCATTGCGCGATGCTTCCGCCCGGGCCCAGGCACTCGTCATCGGGGTGTGCGAACACGCAGAGTAGTCTTTTCATGTGCGCCAAGGTATCCCCGCCCCCGCCCGGAGTCAACTGTTGCGTCCGCGCTTGCAAGGTTGATTGGACGGCAGCGTACGCTTTGCCGTAATGTGTCCTCCCAGGAGGGTACCCACATGATCAGCAAGAAAATGGAAGCTGCGATCAACCAGCAGATCAATCTCGAGATTCAGTCCGCGCTATTGTATCTGCAGATGGCCGCACATTTCGCACACGAGAACCTGAACGGCTTTGCACACTGGATGCGCATCCAGCATTCCGAGGAGCTCGTCCACGCCAACAAGCTCTTTGACTACCTGCTGCAGCGCGACGGCGAAGTGACACTGACCGCGGTGGCGGCACCGCCCAAGTCATGGAAATCAACCCTTGCCTCGTGCGAAGCCGCGTACGCCGCCGAGGTGAACAACACCAAACAGATCAACGCGCTCATGGACCAGGCCATCAAGGAGAACGACCACGCGACCCGTGTCATTCTCGAATGGTTCGTGGAAGAGCAGGTGGAAGAAGAATCCAGCTCGCTGAATCTCATCAAGCAGGTGCAGCTCGCCGGCAATGCCGCCGGCGCCATCCTGCTCCTCGACCGCGAGCTCGGCGGCCGCCAGCCCGAGTCCGCCGGCAGAAAGTAGATCGCCGCCGTATTCACGGAGGAACAGCTGCTTGCCGGCATCGGTTGCCACTGCCAACGTCGAACGCAGCCAGAGCTCCTGGCGACGGATCCTACTGCGCGCCGCGATCGCTTACATCGCAACGCGGCTGTGTGTGCTCATGGGCGCCGGCGTTGTTGCGGCGCAAAAGATCGTCGAACAGAAAGTGCGCGGCGAGCCCCACCCCATGGGTTCAGTGTCGGGGCTGGTCGACGTGCTCACCACGTGGGACAGTCAGTGGTACCTGCGCATCGCTCGTCTCGGCTACCCCACTGTGGTGCCCCCGCATGCCACCTTTGACATGCCCGAGGCGCGTACGGTGTTCTTTCCGCTCTACCCGTTTCTGGTGCGCTGTCTCGACATGGTGCTCCCCGGCGGGGATATCCTCGCCGCTCTGACGCTCAACGCAATACTCGGTGCAGGAGCGATCTATCTCATCGGATTGCTCGCGTGCAACTTGTTCGGCGAGCGCGTGGCGTATCGCACCATGCTGATTGCGGCCGTGTTCCCGGGCAGCTTCGTGCTCAGTTTCGGCTACGCGGAAGCGACGTTGCTGGTGCTTGCCGCCGGGTGCCTGCTTTGTCTGCAGCGACGAGAGTGGTGGCTGGCCGGAGCGCTCGCGGCGTTGGGCACCGCCGCCCGGCCCAACGGCGTGGCACTGATCGCGGCGTGCGCAACCGCGTGCTTCCTCGCAATCCGCGAGCGCCGCGAGTGGCGATCGATGGTCGCGCCATTACTCGCGCCGCTCGGGCTCGTCGCTTTCCAGTTTTTTCTCGCCGTGCACACGGGAGACCCGGGTGTCTGGCTGCGCGTACAGCGCGAGGCGTGGGCCGAACGAACCAGCTTTGGGTGGTCGGCGCTGGCGGCTACGTGGGACGCGATCGCGCATCCGCTGCAATCACCCACCAACGTCGTCGTCGGATTATCGATGGTGGCGACCGTGCTCCTCTGTATCGTCGGATGGAAGCGCCGTCTGCCGTGGCCGATCATGGCTTACACAGTCACCATATTGGCGTTGATGCTGCTGCCAAGCAGCGTCACGGCGCGTCCCCGATTCATTTATACCGCCTTCCCACTGCTGATATCGTTGTCGGCGTGGTTGGCCGAGGACCACGACTCGTGGGCCATGCTATACGCCATGAGTGCGGCCGGACTCGTCGCCGTTACCGCGCTCTACGGGTGCTACGGCGCGATCCCCTGACAAGCCCGTTATTGGGAACGCGAGAGGATCCACGCCACAGGCTCGTGAGTGCGCCGGTGCGTGATCACCGATTTCACGCGATAAACCGGAGCAAGTGAGTCGAAAACCCGTTCCGGCGTCGGATACTCGGGGTTGAGCTTGGCACGATCAACAACGACGAAGTCGTAATTCCCCGCCTTCGCTGCCGCCGCGTCCTCAGCCGTCCAGAATCGCGACTTTCCACCCTCGATGACAGCGAGCGGGAGGTAGAACCCCAGGACCAGTGTGTCATGACAATAGATTCTCGTACCCGGTTGATCTCGCAGCTCATCACGTACACCGAGAAATCCCGCATGCTCCTGCGGTCCGACGACTTCCGGATCGGGATTGAGAGCAGCGACGACAGACAACGCCACTGCAACCGCGCCCAGACCCAATACAAAGCGCCGCTGAGTCTCACGCAAGGAAGCGGTCCACGTCGCAAAGCCGACGCACACCGCGGTGATCAACGGTGGAAACATGTCGACGATGTGGTGGACGTAGACCAGCCGCTCTTTGAGGCTCAAGGCGAATGCGGTGGCCACATAGACCCAGAACGGAAGCACGGCGAGCAGCGTACGGTCGGGGAGTCTTGCTTCACGCTTCTTGAGCACCAGAGCCAATGTGGCAGCGATGCCGACGATCATGAACACCGTAAACGCCGCTGATTGCTGAAATAATTCCGTGTAGAACACGTACCATGGTGCGTTACGCGCCTCGACTGCTGAGTCCCGCCAGCGATAAAGCATCATCCGCAGCAAATTCAGCTTGATGAAGCCGCCCGGCCAGAACAACGCGAGCGTGATCAAGGCCACGCCGATAGCGCCGGCCCATCGCCGCAGCCAATCTTGCCGGGACAAACGTCGAGCGTCCGCCGCCATTACAAAAACGGCGGCCGGCACAAGCGCGATCCCGAGCTCGCAGGTGAGAAACGCCAGTGCGCCCAAGACTGCCGCCGTCCACAGTCGCACGGGTGAATTCTCGGCTGCATACAATCCAAGAAAGAGCAAACACCCGATAGCAAAGAAGCCGTACACAGCATCCCAATTCGATGTCCGGCTTACGTAGAGGTGAACCGGCAAGAGACACAAGAGCCACCCGCCAAGAATCGCCCACCACAACCAGCCATTGGCTGGACGCGCGATGGCCGCAATACCAATCGAGACGACGAGGCAAGCAAGTGCGCCAAAGACGATGGAAAACACTCTCGCGCCGAAAGGACCGCTCCCGAAGATGCGATTATTCAGGTCGATGACATAAGAAATGAGGGGAGGGTGGTATCGTCTGAGCGCGAATGCGTCCGACGTGTCGAGTGCATTGGGCACGGAACCGGCCGCCGCGCCAATTTGTGACACGACCGCGTCGTAAGCGAAGGATTCACTCGTCGTGGGGTGTAGCCGGATAGCCAGAGCTGGCAGGAACACAACGGCGGCGAGAACCAGGAGCGTCTTGGTGTTCGTTTTCAAACCGGTAGTGAGTCTATCGACAGCCGAGCGGTCCCTACAAGGGATGTTCAAGTTCCCCTCTTGACTCGTATGGCGCGATACGCTAGAGTTATGTGTAGAAAGTATCCAGGCATGCGCACCAATTACTCGTATAACGCCCATCTCTACCGCTGGTCATGGTGTGACCCCATATCAGGTAGCGGGCGTTCTTGCATGCACGGACATTAATAGTCCAAATTCAAGAAAACCACGGACTTTGCAACCCGCTATCCATTGGATGGCGGGTTTTTTGTTTTGCTGGGAAGGTGATGGGCGATGCTCAAACCAATGCGGGAAGAGTTCAAGGCGGCGATCGCGCGCGATCGGATCGTCCCGCTGCGGAAACGGATTCCGGCCGATCTGGAAACACCCGTGTCCGCTTTCCTCAAACTGCAGGAGATGCCCGATGGTCAGCGGGCGCGATTTCTCCTGGAGAGTGTGGAACGCGGAATCCAGGTCGGCCGGTATTCATTTATCGGCATGTCCCCCTCGTCCACCCTTCGGCTGGATCATGACGAGCTCACGATTACACGCGGCGAACGTGTATCGAAGACGTCGCTGAATGGCCGCGATCCGCTGGCGTTCGTGCGTGATGAAATTGCGCTGACGGGCCTCGCGGAATGCGACGACATCCCGGGGCCGTTTGCGGGCGCGGTGGGATATCTGTCCTACGAGGTCGCGCGCCATTTCGAGCGACTCCCGCGGCCGTCCAACCACGGACTGGGTCTTCCCGATTTCTACTTCATGATTCCGCGCACGCTGGTGATCTTCGATCACGTGCGGAGCGAGCTCGAGATCGTCACGCTGCCGGAAGCGGGCGATGCCGACGCCGCTTACGAGGCGGCCAGTGCCACCATCCATTCGATTCTGGCCGCGCTGGGCGCACCGCTGGCGCAGAAGAACGGTCATCAGGCGCCGCTCCCGCTGCGCACTCCGGAGTCCAACGTTTCGAAGCAGGAATTCATGTCGCGCGTCGAGACTGCCAAAGAGCATGTACTGGCGGGTGACGCGTTTCAGATCGTCATCTCGCAGCGGCTCAGCGCACAGACCAGCGCGCATCCGTTCCAAATCTATCGCGCGCTGCGCATTTCGAATCCGTCTCCCTACATGTTCTTCTTCGACGCCGACGGCTTCCAGCTCATCGGCTCTTCACCGGAAGTGCTCGTGAAGTTGCACCGTCGCAAAGCGACGCTCTCCCCCATTGCGGGCACGCGTCCGCGCGGGCGCAGCGCGCTGGAAGACCAGGAGATGGAGGCCGAGCTGATCGGCAGCGAGAAGGAGCGGGCCGAGCACATCATGCTTGTCGACCTGGGCCGCAACGATCTCGGTCGTGTATGCGAGATCGGGTCGATAAGCACCGAGTCGTTGATGCACATCGAGCGCTACTCCCACGTGATGCACATCGTGTCGACGGTGGCGGGAACGCTCAAAGCGGGTCTGGATGGTTTCGATCTGTTGCGCGCGTGCTTCCCCGCCGGCACGGTGACCGGCGCACCCAAGATTCGCGCCATGCAGATCGTGGCCGATCTGGAAGGCGAAGTGCGCGGCCCCTATGCGGGTGCGCTGGGTTACTTCGGTCATCAGGGCGACATGGACATGTGCATCACCATCCGCACCATCGTGATGGTGGGCGATCGTTTTTACGTGCAGGCCGGGGCCGGTATTGTCGCCGACTCCAATCCGAACTGCGAATACGAAGAGACGCTCAGCAAGGCGCGCGCGCTCGTGCACGCCGTGGGCATCGCCGAGGAGGGATTCTGATGCATCTCTTGATCGACAACTACGATTCCTTCACGTTCAACATTGCACAGGCCATGGGTACGCTGGGTGAAGAGGTGCACGTCGTGCGCAACGACGACATCGACGTCGCGGGTGTGCGCGACATGGATCCCGAAACCATCATCATTTCGCCGGGTCCGGGCCGTCCCGACGACGCCGGCATCTCCAAGGCCGTCATCGCCAATTTCGCCGACAAGCTGCCGATCCTGGGCGTGTGCCTGGGACATCAGTGCATCGTCGAAGTGTTCGGCGGGCTGGTGGTGCGCGCCCGGCGCGTCATGCACGGGAAAGTTTCCAGCGTCTATCACGATGGACGCACCATTTACGACGGGCTGTCCAATCCCTTCAGCGCCACTCGTTACCACTCCCTTATCGCGGAGGAGCGCGGACTCACAGACCTCCTCGAGATATCCGCGTACACTTCCGAGGGAGAGGTCATGGGTGTGCGCCTGAAGGGACGGCCCGTCGAGGGAGTGCAATTCCATCCGGAGTCGATCCTGACGCCGGAAGGTGCACGCCTGCTCTCCAATTTTGTAAGCATGGCGAGAGTGCGCGCATGATTTCCTCCACGCTCGAGCATCTGCTGAGACAGCGCCACCTGACACGCGAGGAAGCCTCCGTGCTCATGGATGCGATCGTCTCGGGCGAGCTGGGCGACGCGCAGATCGCGGCCGTGATCGTCGCGCTGCGCGCCAAGGGCGAGACCGTCGACGAGATCGCGGGATTCGTGTCGTCGCTCCGCGACAAGGTGATTCGTGTCAGCGCGGCGCGCCAGGACCTGGTCGATACGTGCGGCACGGGCGGCGACGGCACGCACACGTTCAATATCTCCACCGCGGCGGCGCTGGTGGCGGCGGGCGCCGGGGTCGGAATTGCGAAACACGGCAACCGTGCGCTTTCGTCGCAGTGCGGCAGCGCCGATGTGCTGGATGCGCTTGGAATCGAAATTGTGGCGCCGGATCGGGTCGGTGAGGTGATCGACCGTGCCGGCATCGGTTTCATGTTCGCACCCGCGCACCATCCCGCGCTCAAACACGCGGCGGCGGCGCGCAAAGCGCTGGGCGTGCGCACCGTCTTCAATCTGCTCGGCCCTATGGCCAACCCGGCCTTTGTGCGCCGCCAGCTCGTCGGCGTGTTCGATCCCGCTCTCACCGAAACGGTGGCGAAGGTGTTGCACTCGTTGGGGTCGGAACGGGTTTTTGTGGTTCACGGGTCGGATGGAAGTGACGAAGTCACCATTGCAGGCGAGACACGTGTAACGTCTCTTGATAATGGCCACATCACGACATTTACGTTTGTGCCGGAATCCGTCGGGATTTCACGTGCTGACGCGCGTGAGCTTCGCGGCGGATCGCCGGCCGAGAATGCGAAAAGCATTTCGTCGATTCTCGACGGAACCAGAGGACCGCGACGCGACGCGGTCGTGTTGAATGCGGGCTTCGTCATTGCAGTCGCGGGGCGCGCTGAGTCCATCCAGGAGGGTGTCACCATGGCGGCGGAGGCGATCGACAGCGGTCGCGCGCGCGTTGTGCTCGACAACCTTCGTACCATCACCAACCATATCAGCGATAGAGTGCCATCATGAAATTCCTCGATCAAGTTGCTGCCGACAAGCAGCGTGAAGTCGCGGCCGCGCGCCTGGTCACGCCGCTTGCATCACTCATGCCGCTGACGCGGCGCCATGCGGTTCGTGATTTCCGCGCGGCGGTGTCGCGCCCGGGCGCTGTCATTGCCGAGCTCAAGGCGCGCACGCCCACGATTGAATCGTTCCGCAACTCCACTTCCTTGCACCGGCAGGCGGCCATCTACGCCGAAAACGGCGCCGCCGCCATCAGCATCGTGACCGACCCGGCGCGCTTCGGTACCTCCCTCGCGGATGTGACGAGCGTGCGCCAGACCGTGCCGCTGCCGGTGATCGCCAAGGACTTTGTAATCGACAGTTATCAGATCGTGGCCGCGCGGGCGGCGGGTGCCGACGCGGTGCTGTTGATCGTGCGCCTGCTCGATCTGGAACGCCTCAAGAGCTTTCTCGCCACCACCGCCGAGCTCGGCATGGCGGCGCTGGTGGAGACGCATTCCGAATCCGAGGTTCTGGCCGCCATCGCGGCGGGAGCGGCCATCATCGGCATCAACAACCGCGATCTCGACACCATGACGGTGTCGCTGGACACCACGCGGCGACTGGCGGGGCTCGTTCCCGATGATGCCATTCTGATTTCTGAAAGCGGCATCCAGTCGCGAACGGACATCGATGATCTCTCGGCGTGCGGAGCGACCGCATTTCTCGTCGGGGGAAGTCTGCTGGCGGCAGGAGATCCAGCGGCAGCGCTGCGCGCGCTCACCACTCCCAGCACAGAGCACGAACGCGAAGAGCGCGCGCTGTCATGACGCAGACACGCATCAAGATTTGCGGCATCACCAATGCGAGCGATGCGGTGCTCGCAGCGTCTCTCGGCGCGGATTATATCGGCGTCATTTTCGCCGACAGTCCGCGCCGGGTGGACGTCTCGCGGGCCCGCGAAATTCGCGACGCGGTTCCGGGCGTGTCCGTGGTCGGCGTGTTTCGCAATCAGCCCCTGGAAGAAGTGGTCGACATCACGCGCACATCCGGCATCGACCTCGTCCAGCTCCACGGCGACGAATCGCCGGAGTTCTGCAACGAAGTGCAGAAGCAGACCACCAAACCCGTGATCAAGGGCTTCTGCGCCGACCGCATGCCGGCGGAAGATGAGCTCGCCGAGTACACCACGACGTCGTATTTCCTCTTCGATCTGCAGCGCGGCCCGCGCTTCACGAGCGAAGACATCGAGCGGGTGTGGAGCGCGGTGTCGCGCTCGCGGAGCAAGGGCTTCCGCGTGTTCCTGGCCGGCGCCCTCGATCCGGCCAACGTGAAGGAAGCCATCCGGCGCACGCACGCGTTCGCCGTCGACGTGTGCCGCGGTGTGGAGCAAGAACCGGGGGTCAAAGACCCCGACGTGTTGCAGCAATTTTTCGTGGAGGCGCGCTCATGAGTCGTGGACGTTTTGGCGCGTACGGCGGGCAGTTCGTGCCCGAGACCGTGATGACGTGTTTGCTCGAGCTCGAAGCAGCGTACGCCGCGGCGCGCGGCGACGCCGAGTTCGAGCGCGAGCTGGGTGAGCTCCTGAGCAAGTACGTCGGCCGTCCCACGCCGCTGTATCGAGCCACCCGCTTCGAAGCCGCCATCGGAACCCGGGCGCGCATCTATCTCAAGCGCGAAGATCTCAATCACACCGGTGCGCACAAGATCAACAACTGCGTCGGGCAGGCGTTACTCGCGCGCCGCATGGGAAAGAAGCGGCTGGTGGCGGAAACCGGCGCGGGCCAGCACGGTGTGGCGACGGCAACCGTGGCCGCGCTCTTTGGCATGGAATGCACCGTGTACATGGGCGAAGTCGACATGGCGCGCCAGCGACCCAACGTGCTGCGCATGCGGCTCCTCGGCGCCACCATCGTGCCCGTCACGTCGGGAAGCCGCACGCTCAAAGACGCCACCAACGAAACCATTCGCGACTGGGTGACAAACGTGCGCACGACGCACTACATCATCGGTTCCACGGTAGGGCCGCATCCCTACCCGACCATCGTGCGCGACTTTCAGTCCATCATTGGCCGCGAAGCGCGCGCGCAGATCATCCAGGTGGAAGAGCGCCTCCCCAGCGATGTGGTGGCGTGCGTCGGCGGCGGCTCCAACGCGATGGGAATCTTCAGCGCGTTCATTCCCGATGCGAAAGTGCGCCTGTTCGGTGTGGAAGCCGCGGGATCCGAGCACGGCCAGGCCGCCACGCTCAACACCGGCACACCGGGTGTGCTGCACGGCGCGTACAGCTACCTCATTCAGGACGAGAACGGCCAGGTGGGCGCGGCGCATTCTGTCGCCGCCGGTCTCGACTATCCGGGCGTGGGCCCGGAGCACAGCATGCTCAAGGACTCGGGCCGTGTGAGCTACGAGCGCGCCAACGACGCCGATGCGCTCGCTGCATTCCAGACGCTGGCGCGCAGCGAGGGCATTCTTCCCGCCCTTGAGCCCTCGCACGCGCTGGCGTTTGCAAAGCGTCATTTCGGCCGCGACGCCGACGACAACACGCTTGTGATCGTGAACCTCTCGGGTCGCGGCGACAAGGACATGGATTCCATCGCGGAGCTGCTGCCATGAAAGATCTGACGACCAACGATCTCGCTGCTACCACCTTTGCCGTGCGTGCCAGCGGGCGCAAAGCACTGGTTGCGTACCTCATGGCCGGCTACCCCGACGAGAGGACGTTCGAGGATCTTGTGAAGGCGTCTGTTGACGCGGGATGCGACATTGTCGAGGTTGGAATTCCGTTTTCGGACCCGATCGCGGACGGTCCTGTGATCCAGGCTGCTGCCACGGCCGCGCTGTCGCGCGGTGTCACATTGCGTTCCACTCTCAGCCAGGTTGCGCGCCTGTCGGCGCGCGTTCCGCTCGTAGCCATGAGCTACATCAATCCCATTCTGCGCATGGGCGTCGACGCGTTCGCGGATGCCGCGCGCGAGAGCGGCGTCAGCGGTCTCATTCTTCCCGACGTGTCGTTCGAAGAGTCGGATGCATTTCGCCCGGCGCTGACGGCGCGCGGTCTCGCGTACATCGATCTCGTCGCGCCCACGTCGGACGATGCGCGCTTGCGCGCGATCGCGTGTGCCTCGAGTGGTTTCGTTTATCTGGTTTCCGTGACTGGCGTCACAGGTGTGCGGAATGCGCTCCCGGCCGGTGTAACAGAGCTCGCCGGTCGGGTGCGCACCGCCACCGAGACTCCGGTCTACGTGGGTTTCGGGGTGTCGACGCCCGAGCTCGCCGCCGAGCTCGCGCCGTGCGCGGACGGCGTCATCATCGGAAGCCGGCTCATGCAGCTTGCCGGCGACGGCCACCCCGGCGAGGCGGGACGCCGCGTTGGCGACTTTCTCGCGGGGGCGCGCAAAGCCATTGATGCCGCGGCGGACAGTCCCGAGCGAACAACGACGCCGCCGGCCCATTCGTGTTAAGATGCCGCGACTTGCAAAACGCTATATAGAGGAGCCCGGACTATGATCGTTGTCATGAAATCGGACGCCACCATGGCCGATATCTCCGGCGTGGTGAAGGCGCTGGAGTCGATGGGTTGCAAACCGCACCCCACGCGCGGCGCCGACCGCACCGTGATCGGCGTTGTCGATGCCCGCCAGGGCGCCGACTTCAGCCATCTCGAAGGCGCGCCCGGTGTGGAGCAGGTCATTCCCATCACCAAGGCGTACAAGATGGTGAGCCGTGAATTCCGTCCGCAGAACACCATCGTCAACGTGAATGGTGTCGCGGTGGGTGGCGATCGTTTCGTGGTGATGGCGGGTCCGTGCGCGGTCGAGAACCGTGAACAGGTGCTGACCGCCGCGCGCGCCGTGCGCGACGCCGGGGCTTCCATTCTGCGCGGTGGCGCATTCAAGCCGCGCACCTCTCCTTACAGTTTCCAGGGTCTGGGCGAAGAGGGCCTGCGCATTCTGCTCGCCGCCAAGCGCGAGACCGGCCTTCCCGTCGTGACCGAAGTGATCTCGCCCGAGCTGGTGCCGCTGGTCAGCGAATACGCAGACATTCTCCAGATCGGCGCGCGCAACATGCAGAACTATGCGCTGCTCGAGGCGTGCGGCAAGATTCGCAAGCCCGTGCTCTTGAAGCGCGGCATGATGTCGACCGTCGAAGAGCTGCTGATGGCCGCCGAGTACATTCTATCCAACGGCAACCAGCAGGTGATCCTGTGCGAGCGCGGCATCCGCACGTTCGAGAACTCGACGCGCAACACGCTGGATATTTCCGCCGTGCCTGTCATCAAACGCAATTCGCATCTGCCCATCATCGTCGATCCCAGCCACGCCGCGGGACACACCGATTTTGTGATTCCGCTCGCACTCGCCGCGGTCGCCGCGGGGGCTGACGGCATCATCGTCGAGGTACATCCCTGCCCGGAAACGGCGTGGTGCGACGGCGTGCAGAGTCTCTCTCTCCACAAGTTCGAGGAGATGATGGACAAGATTCGTTTGCTGGCCGATGCGATGGGCCGTTCGTTGCCGGCCGTCACCCGGGCCGGAAGCTAGAAATCGTGCGGTCGCGTCCGACCGTCTTCTCCGTCTCCACATGAGCCGCGTTATTGAAAAAGTCGAACGCCTCGAGGGCACCCTCAAGGTGCCGGGCGACAAGTCCATTTCACACCGGGCCCTGATTCTGGGTGCGGCCGCGCGCGGCCGCCAGGTGATCGAGGGAATTTCCGACGCGGGCGATGTCGCATCGACAGCGGAAGCGTTACGCACCCTGGGATGTTTCGTGGAAACCATGCCGGATGGTCGCACGATGGTGTTTGCGCATGCGTTGAAAAGCGATGTCCGCGTGGATGCGGGCAACTCCGGAACCACCGCGCGGCTGCTCGCGGGTTTTGCGGCGGGACGCACCGCGCGCTGTGAGATCACGGGTGATTCGTCGCTGTGCCGGCGTCCGATGAAGCGCGTGGCCGATCCCCTCGAGCGCATGGGTGCGCGTATCTCGCTCACCAACGGCGGCACGCTGCCGGCCGTGGTGGAAGGCGGCGCGCTGCACGGTATCGAATACCAGATGCCGGTGGCGAGCGCACAGGTCAAGTCGGCGGTATTGCTGGCGGGACTCGCGGCGGAGGGAAACACCACCGTCATCGAACCGGCTCCCACGCGTGACCACAGCGAAATCATGCTGCGCGCGATGGGCGCCGAGCTCACGCGCGAGCAGAACCGCATCACCATTCACGGCGGAAAGCCCATCGAAGGCATCAACGTCACCGTCCCGGGCGATTTTTCCTCGGCGGCGTTCTTCATTGTCGCGGCACTGCTCGTACCTTCGTCGCGCGTGGTGCTTCCCTTCACGGGCATCAACCAGCGTCGCATCGCACTCCTCGACGTGCTGCGCCGTATGGGTGGGCGCGTCGCCATCGAATCGTTGCACCACGAAGACATGGAGCCCGCCGGCGACATCGCGGCGTCGACGTCCGGGCTGAAGGCCATCGAGCTCGATGACCCCGCGGTGGTGGCGTCGATGATCGACGAAATTCCGATTTTCGCCGTGGCTGCAACCCAGGCCCACGGTCGCAGCGTGGTACGCGGTGCGGGCGAGCTGCGCCACAAGGAGTCGGACCGCATCGAGGCCATCGCGACCAACCTGCGCGCGCTGGGCGCGCGCATCGAAACCTTTGAAGATGGATTCGCCATCGACGGCCCGACACCGCTCTGCGGTGCGCGCGTGTCGTCCTTCGGCGACCATCGCATCGCAATGGCCATGGCGGTGGCCGGGCTCGTTGCCGACGGGCGTACCGAGCTCGACGACGACGCTGTCGTCGGCATTTCCTATCCCCGTTTCTTCCGCGATCTCGGCGGGTTGGCGCGATAACGCATGTCATCGGAAGGAAAAAGCCTTCTCTTCGGACTGCTCGGCGACCCCGTCGCGCACAGTCTTTCGCCGTTCATCATGAATCGCGCCTTCGCGGCGCTCGGACTCGACGCCATCTACATGGCGATGGGCGTGCGCCCGGATCGTCTCGCCATTTCGTTCGCGGGCCTCACCGCGCTCGGCATTGGCGGTCTCAACGTCACCTATCCCTACAAGGAAGAAATCCTTTACCATGTCGACGCGATCTCCCCGGAAGCGGAGATCATCAACGCGGCCAATACCATTGCGCGCTTCGATGACGAATTGCACGCCTTCAACACCGACGCTCCCGGCACCGCGAACGCAATCGAGACGTTCACGGGTACGTCCGTTGCCGGCTGCGACGCATTCATCTATGGCGTCGGAGGTTCGGCGCGTGCCGCGGCGTACGGTCTGCTTGAACGCGGCGTGCGCCATGTCACCTTTGGCGCGCGTTCGGTGGACCGCGGCGCCATGGCGTCAGAGCGACTGGGAGAGGCGTTCCCCGAGCAGTGGGTGGGGTTCGTCCCGCTGGATGACGAATCGAAATCGGAGCGGAAGATCGCGTTGAAGAATGCCCATATCGTCATCAACGCCACTCCGGTGGGAATGATCGATCACGAAGAGACGCGCCTGATCGAGAATCCGGCGTGGATTTCACCGGGGCAGTTGTACTTCGACTTCGTCTATCACCCGCGGCACACGACGTTCGTGGATACCGCGAAGCGCGCCGGTGCCACCACACTCGGCGGGCTGGCGCTGCTCGTGTCACAGGCGGCGGAGAGTTTCCGGGTCTGGACCGACCAGGCGTTCGACGTGAAGGAAATGATGGAAGCGGTGGAAGCATTCTCGCAATCCAGCCCGCGCGACGGCCGGAGAGTGCACTGAGATGAGCATTCGCTATCTGACGGCGGGCGATTCCCACGGTGAAGCGCTGCTCGGCATCGTCGAAGGAATTCCCGCCGGGGTGGCGCTCGACGAAGCGCTGATCGCGCGCGAGCTCATGCGGCGCCGTGCGGCCTACGGCCGCAGCAGCCGGCAGAAGATCGAGGAAGACGTCGTGCACATCACCGGGGGTGTCTGGAACGGGTTCACCACCGGCGCTCCCATCGGCATCACCATTCCCAACCTCGCGCGCACCATGCAGGGAAAAACCGGCGGCGGCATGGGCACCGTGCCACGCCCCGGTCACGCCGATTTCGCGGGCGTGATGAAGTACAGTCTCGACGACATCCCTCCCGTGTCCGAACGCGCCAGCGCGCGCAGCACTGCCATGCGTGTCGCCATCGGTGCCATCGCGAAAGCGTGTCTCAACGCGGCGGGGATTGAAAGCATCGCGCACGTGATTTCAATCGGAGATGTGACCGTCGCGCGCGCGCAGCTCTCGCCTCTCGAAGTTCGTCGCCGTTCCGCGCAGTCACCCGTGTATTGCGCCAACGCCGCTGCCTCGAAGAAGATGGTCTCCGCCATTCAGCGCGCCAAGTCCGAGGGCAATTCTCTCGGTGGCTCGGTGGAAGTGATGGTCACCGGCCTCTTCCCCGGGATCGGCAGCCACGTGGAATGGGATCGACGTCTCGACGGGCGCCTCGCGGGTGCGATGATGAGCATTCACAGCGTGAAAGCGGTGGAAGTGGGCGATGGTTTTTCGACGCATCGCGCGCACGGCGTGGATGCGCACGACGCCATGTCGCTGCGCGACGGTGAAGTGATTCGCGCGAGCAATCACGCCGGCGGCATCGAAGGTGGCATGACCAACGGCGAAAACATTGTCATGCGCGTGTACGCCAAACCGATTCCAACCGCGGCGCGCCGCGCCATGACCTTCGATCTTGCCACGCTCGAAGCCACCGAGAGTCCGTACGTTCGCTCCGACACGTGCGTGATTCCGGCGCTGGCCGTGATTGCAGAGGCGGTCGCCGCATGGGAAATATTGAGTGCCACGCTCGAGAAGCTTGGCGGCGATCACATTGCCGACACCGTGGCCGCGCGGGACCGCGTGGTGGCGGGAATTGCACGACGCCTGGGTGCCGGCAAGCGTTCGGGCGCGCGGGCCGGAAGGAAGAGGAAATGACGCAACCGGCGCGAGTGATCATTCTGTGCGGCTTCATGGGTACGGGCAAGACCGCGACCGGTCATGCTCTCGCTTCGCTCCTCTCCGTTCCCTTCTTTGACACTGATCGCATGATCGAAGACGCGAGCGGCAAATCGGTGTCGGATATTTTCGCCAACGACGGAGAGGATCACTTTCGCCAGCTCGAGGGCGAAGTGGTGCGCAGTCTCCAGTCCGGCGCGCGCGTCAAGAACGGCGCCGTCATCGCGACGGGCGGGGGCATCCTGCTCCGGGATGACACACACCTGGCACTCGCATCGCTCGGCAAGATGATCGTGCTCGATGCACCGCTTGCCTTGATCGCGGAGCGGGCCGAATCCCTGCGCGACCGCCCCCTGCTTCCACGCACGACTTCCGGAGAGATTGATCGCGCGGCCATGGAGGCGTTGTACAACCGGCGCGCCGCGGGATACGAGCGCATCTCGTGGCATGTCGACACCACGGGACGCACGCCGCCCGAAGTCGCCTTCGAGATCGCGGATCGCCTGGAGCACGCGGAAGGAATGATTCATCTTCGCGTCGGAACGCGGCCGTTGCTTTCTGCGCGCGCAAAGCGCGGCGAAGCAGGGGTTTCGCGTGTGGTGGTTCAGCGCGGCGCACTGGCGTCGCTCGGAATGTGGGTACAGGAAGTCGGGATCACGGGGCCTGTGTTCGTTTTTTCATCCCGCTCGGTGGCTGGATTTCACGGTTTGAGTGTGCGCAAGTCGCTCGATGGCGCCGGTATCAAGAGCCGCTTTATCGAGATCGACGACAGCGAGACGGCCAAGAACATGGACCAGGCCGAGCGCCTGTTGTATGAGCTCGCCGATGCGCAGGCAACGCGCGACGCGGCGGTGATCGCGCTGGGTGGAGGCGTCACCGGTGACGTGGCCGGCTTCGTGGCCGCGACGTACATGCGCGGGGTGGCACTGGTGCAGGTACCGACCACACTGGTGGCGCAGGCCGATGCAAGCATCGGCGGCAAGGTCGGCGTCAATCACCCGCGCGCCAAGAACCTGATCGGCACCATCCATCAGCCCCATCTGGTGCTGTCGGATCCCGACACCCTGGCCACACTTCCCGCGCGCGAGCTCGCGGGCGGCATGGCGGAAGTCGTGAAGACGGCGATCATCGGATCCCCTTCGTTGTTCGAGAAGCTGCGCGCGGCGTCCGCGGGCGGCGCGCCGCAGAATGATCCCACGCTTCTCGAGAGCGCGGTGCGCGAGTGCGTGCGCATCAAGGGACATATCGTGGAAGCGGATCCGTTTGAACGCGACGAGCGCCGCGTGCTCAATCTCGGTCACACCCTGGGACACGCCATCGAAACCGCGGCCGGCTACGGAACCATCTCCCACGGTGAGGCGGTCTCGATCGGGCTCGTGGCAGCACTCAACGTATCGGTAAAGCGCGGAGTCGCTACCTCAGATTTTCTGGAGGCAACCAAAGCCATCCTGATCGCGAGCGGACTTCCCGTTCACATGCCGGTACTGGATGCTGCCGCGCTGGCGTCCGCGATGGGCAATGATAAGAAGCGCCGCTCGAGCGGCCTCACCTTCGTGCTCCCGGTCGCACCGGGAGAAGTCCGCATTGTGTCCGACGTCACGGAAGACGAGCTCATTCGCGCCGCGACGGCGTAAAACCAAAGGAGCCATTGTGAAGATTCTCGTCATGCACGGACCGAGTCTGAACCTGTTGGGGACGCGGGAGCCCGCCATCTACGGGACCAAAACGCTGGAACAGATTGACGCCATGATCGTCGAGTACGCCGGTGAGCGCGGCGTTGAAGTCGCCACGTATCAGACTAACCACGAAGGCAGTTTGATCGACGGAATTCACGCCGCCGCGGAACAGGGCTTCGCCGCCATCGTCGTGAACCCCGGTGCGTACACGCACACAAGCATGGCGATCGCGGATGCGATTCGGGCCGTATCCATTCCGGTGGTGGAAGTGCACCTGAGCAATCTGTTCGCACGCGGCCCGGAGCGCGCGCACTCCGTGACCGCGACCGCGGCACGCGGGCTGATCTCCGGCTTCGGCCACGAGAGCTATCTGCTCGGCATCGATGCAGCACTCCGGTGCGTCCAGACTCCGCGCGCGCGCACAGCGCAGAAACCCTCTCGACGTGGCGGCGCAAAAAAGCGATCCTCTGCGCTCGCTCGACGACCCCGTTCATAAGGAGACTCTGCTCATGCGCCGGTATCTCGTGGCCGCTCTCTTGGCCTCGCTCGCCCTTGCCGCCTGCGAAGGCCCCCGCAACAACTCCTCCTGGTCGCATAAGAAGGAAGGCACCGAAATCGTGCCCTCACTCAAGGCGAAGACGGTACCGGCCGACACGACCGGGGCCGATTCAAGCGCCGCTGACTCGACCCAATCCAAGCATTAGCAAGTAGTTAGCTAGATTGTGAAAATCGGAGCAAATTGCCTCTTGTCAAATAACAGGATATTGTTATCCTAATATGTGAATATCCTATTAGGAGGCACGATATGCTCAGTCAGTCTGGAATTCATGCGATCCGCGCCATCGTGGCGCTGGCCGAGTTGCCCGAAGCCGAGTACTGCGGCGTTCCCGAGATTGCCCGCTCCACGGGCTCCCCGCGCAACTACCTCGGCAAGATTCTGCTCCAGCTTTCGCGTCACGGCCTGGTCGAGTCGCGCAAAGGGCTCGGCGGCGGCTTTCGTCTCGCGCGCCCTGCCGCGCAGATCCGCCTCATCGACGTGATGGCATCCATTGAAGACGTCAGTCGCTGGAGCGCCTGCGTGTTCACGAGCGGCATCTGCTCCGACACCCAACCGTGCATGGTGCACACACGTTGGAGCCGCGCGCGCGAGGCATTCCTTGCGTTCCTGCGCGACACCACCATCGCCGAGCTCGCCGTTCACGAGCACGAAAAGCAAAACCTCATCGAGCTCGCGCCGCAGTGCTGCGCGATCAAACCTCTCTGAAAGGAGTCCGTCGTGTTTCGCCATCATCGTACGTCCATGGTTCTTCTGCTCACCCTGAGTCTCTTCGGTTGCGAAGGGGCCCGCAACAATTCTTCGTGGTCCACCGCGAAGCCTGGCGATGCGATTCAGCCGCCTCTGACCACGTCGGATCAGAACAAGGTGGCGTCGAGCACGGCTCCTTCCACCACAACGCCGCCGGCCGCAACAGCCACAGAAGGCACGTCGGGCCGCGGTGTGGGTCCGGTGGATCACGTCGACGTTGCATCTCTCGATGCGGCGCGCGCGATGAAAGGCGCCGAGATCTTCACCACCAAGTGCTCGGCATGCCACAAGCTCGACGAGCGTTACATCGGCCCGGCGCTCAAGGACGTCACCAAACGCCGCACGCCGGAATGGATCTGCAATCAGATCCTGAATCCCGAAAACATGATTCAGCAGGATCCCACCGCGAAGGCACTGCTCGCGGAGTACATCGCGCCCATGGCGAACCAGCATCTCACGCGCGACGAAGCCGAATCCATTCTCGCGTACTTCCTGCAGCATGACGCGGACACACCCGCGCACGCAGAGGACGAGCACGATGACGCGGCCCATGGCGCGGGTGAATCCAAGTAACAAGTCAGCAGTCAACGATGCGCCGGCTGTGAGCCGGCGCCGAGAAAACAAGGAGGCAGCAACATGCAAACATTGAAACGGTTCAGATGGTGGGCCGTGTTAACACTCGTCATCGGCGGCATTGCGATGCTCTCGACGCAATGCGCCAAGAAGCCGACATCCACAGTCATGACCGACGGCGCGGAGAAGACATATATCGCGCCCGGCTCTTATGACGATTTCTACGCGTTCATGTCGGGAGGTTTCAGCGGGCAGGTGTCCGTGTACGGGTTGCCGTCGGGACGCCAGCTCCGTGTGATTCCGGTGTTCTCGCAGAATGCGGAGAATGGCTACGGCTACACCGAGGAAACCAAGCCGATGCTCAACACATCCTTCGGCTTCATCCCCTGGGATGACGCGCACCACCCGAAGATCTCGCAGACCAACGGTGTGGCGGACGGACGTTGGCTCTTTATCAACGGAAATAACACGCCGCGTATCGCGCGCGTCGATCTTTCTCGCTTCGAGACCGACGAGATCATCGAGATCCCGAACTCGGGCGGCAACCACGGCTCGCCGTTCATCACCATGAACTCGGAGTACGCGGTGGCCTCGACGCGGTTCAGCGTCCCCATTCCGCAGCAGGATGCCGACATCGCCGATTTCGCGAAGAAATTCAAGGGCACCATCTCCTTCGTGAAGATTGCGCCCGACGGCAAGATGTCTGTCGCGTTCCAGATCCTGGTGCCCGGCATCAACTACGACCTGGCGCACTCGGGCAAGGGGCCCTCGCACGGTTGGGCGTTCTTCACGAGCTATAACTCGGAGAAGGCAAACACGCTTCTGGAGGTGAACGCGTCGAAGAACGACAAGGACTTCATCGCGGCGGTGAACTGGAAGAAAGCGGAGGAGTACGTCGCCCAGGGCAAGGCCAAGCAGTGGCCGGCCAAGTACTACCACAACTGGATGGACCACGACAAAATGATGGCGCAATCCGAAGTCATCGACAAAGTCATGGTGCTCGATCCGGCCGATTGTCCGGGCATGATCTATTACATCCCCACGCCCAAGTCACCGCACGGCGTCGACATCGATCCCAGCGGTGAATACATCGTTGCCGGCGGCAAGCTGGCCACGGTGATCCCGGTGCATTCCTTCAGCAAGATGATCGCCGCCATCGACGCCAAAGCGTTCGACGGCGACATCGACGGCATTCCGGTGCTCAAGTACGACGCCGTAGTGGCCGGCGAAGTGGCCAACCCGGGCCTGGGACCGTTGCACACCGAATTCGACGGCAACGGCTATGCGTACACGTCGGCGTTCATTTCGTCGGAGATCGTGAAGTGGAAACTCGGCACCTGGGAAGTGGTGGACCGCATTCCGGTCTACTATTCGATCGGCCACCTCATGATTCCGGGCGGCGACACCATGAAGCCGTGGGGCAAGTACGTCATCGCGCTCAACAAGGTGACCAAGGATCGCTATCTGCCCACCGGGCCGGAGCTCACGCAGTCGGCGCAGCTCATCGACATCACGGGAAACAAGATGGAGATGCTGCTCGACTTCCCCACCATCGGCGAGCCGCATTACGCGCAGGCGATTCCGGCTGACATCATTACGAAGAACTCGGTGAAGTATTTCGACCTCTCCGCCAATCATCACCCGTACGGCATCAAGTCGGAGGCCGAGGCCGGGGTTGAGCGCAGTGGTCGCGAGGTGCACGTGCGCATGTCCACTATTCGCACTCACTTCAAGCCTGACAACATTGAAGGCATCAAGCTCGGCGACACGGTGTACTTCCACGTCACCAATCTCGAGCAGGACTGGGATGTTCCGCACGGATTCGCGGTGGAAGGACTCGGTAATTCAGAGCTTCTGATCATGCCGGGCCAGACGCGGACCATCGCGTGGACTCCCACGCGCGAGGGCGTGTTCCCGTTCTACTGCACGGATTTCTGTTCGGCGCTCCACCAGGAGATGTCGGGCTACGTGCGGGTGTCTGGAAAGAACGCGACCGTGCAGCTCTCGTCCAACAAGTAACGTATGACGCTGGGCTGCGGGCCCGGGCACTGCCCGGGTCCGCGGCCGGCATTCGCAAGAACGGAAGCATAGAGATGAAAAACAAACTCTCGAAACCTTCAACCATCGCCATGCTGCTCGTCGCGGTGATGATTCTCGGCGTGTTTGTGTTCCCGCTGTGGGTGATCTCGCTGAAAGCACCGCAGTATCCGCAGGGGCTCGGGCTCCTGATACATGTCGACCGCATCGAGAGCGTGTCGCCCAACGATCTGCAGAACATCAACGGGCTCAACCATTACATCGGTATGCACAGGATCGAGCCGGGCGCCATCCAGGAGCTGCGCTACATGAAGTATTTCGTGATCGGGCTCGCTGCCGCGGCGGCGCTGGTGGCACTCATACGCCGGCGCCCATTGCTGCTGGCATGGGTGGCGATCGCAGTCGTGCTGGCCGGCATCGGCATGTACGACTTCTATCAGTGGGAATATCGCTACGGCCACGAGCTCGATCCCAGCGCCGCGATCAAGGTGCCGGGAATGACGTATCAGCCGCCGATGTTCGGGACCAAGCAACTGCTCAACTTCACCACCACGGCGTGGCCGGCCGTCGGCGGCTGGCTGGCGATGATTGCGGTCACGCTCGGAGTGGCATGCGTGCCCTATGAGTATCGCTTGCGCAGGCGCCCTCTGCGGCACGCCAAACTGGACAACGCCTGCCCCGCGTGCAAGGTGGGCACCGCGTTGCTGCTGTGCATCGCACTGAGCGGCGTATTCGTGAGCGGCTGCACGAAGAAGCCCGCAGCGATCGTGCTGGGAGCCGACGCGTGCGAACACTGCAGCATGACGATCACGAATCCGCACTACGGCGCGGTGTTCGTGAGCGACAAAGGTCGCTCCTACAAATTCGACTCCGTCGAGTGCATGGTGGAGTCGTTGGCGGATGGCGGAAAGTTCGCCGGCATGTCCGCGCACGCCTTCTATGTGGTGGACTTTGCGCACCCCGGCCGCGTGGTGGATGCATGGCACGCGATGTTTCTGGTGAGCCCCAATCTCCCCAGCCCGATGGGCGCAAACGTGACCTCGTTCGCGCAGGAGCTCGATGCCCACAACATCCAGAAGGCGAAGGGCGGCGACGTCATGAACTGGGAAGGCATCCAGCAGCATGTGCGGGAGTCGTTGCGATCCTGAACCAGGCGCAGACATTGTCATGAAGATCACGGCCGCAACCATCCTGATCATCGCACTCGCCACCGCAGCGGAAGCCACCACCGTCCGGGTCGGGCCGGCCGAGCGCTGCACCACGATCGCGGCGGGAATTGCCGCCGCCCAGGCCGGGGATACGGTTCGCGTGGCGGGCGGCCTATATAATGAGCACGGCCTCGTCATCTCTCTCCCCATCGTCCTACTCGGCAACAATTACCCGGTCATCGACGGGCACAATGGCGGCGACCTCATCGACATCACCGCCCCCGGCGTCATCGTTCGCGGGCTCTCGCTGCGCAATGTCGGTGCTTCCTATGTGGAGGATCGTGCTGCCATCCGCGTGCGCGCCGTTGATGATGTTCAGGTCGATGACTGCCGCTTCGACCACACCATCTTCGGCGTGTACGTGGAGCATGCGAACGGCACCGTGGTTACCAACAACGTGCTCAATGGCGGCGCCAAGCGCGAGGTGACGGCCGGCAACGGCATTCACCTGTGGTACTGCAAGAACGCGCGCATCGAGCACAACGAGGTGCACGGGCATCGCGACGGGATCTACTTCGAGTTCGTGGAGAACAGCCTGATCCGCGGCAACCTGAGCGCCCACAACATCCGCTACGGGTTGCATTTCATGTTCTCTCCCGGCAACGAGTACATCGAGAATCGTTTCGAGGCCAACGGCGCCGGCGTCGCGGTGATGTACACGCAGCACGTGACCATGCGCAACAACGTGTTCAGCCACAACTGGGGCCCGAGCTCGTACGGCCTCCTGCTCAAGGAGATCGGCGACAGCGAGATCACCGGCAATCATTTCATCGGCAACACCGTCGGCCTGCACGCCGAAGGCTCCAACCGTCTGCGTGTCACGGGCAACGAATTCGTCCGTAACGGCTACGCCGCGCGCATCATGGCCAACTCGATGGACGGAACCTTTACCGGCAACGATTTCGTGGGCAATGCGTTCGATGTCGTCACCAACAGCCGCCAGAACTTCAACACGTTCGATTCCAACTACTGGAGCGCGTATCGCGGCTATGACCTCGACCGCGACGACGTGGGCGATGTGCCCTACCACCCGGTGGGACTCTTCTCACTCCTTGTCGAGAAAACACCACCGAGCATCGTCCTCCTGGGCAGTCTGTTTGTAAACATCATCGACATCACCGAGCGTGTGATGCCCGTGTTCACCCCCGAGGCGCTTGTCGACAAGAACCCGCGCATGACCGCGATCGCGGTTCGTGGCGCAACACCTGCAGGTGCGCCCGATATCAAGAGGAGCTCGAGATGATCCAGATTCGCCATCTCTCCAAATCCTTCGGACACCTTCGCGTGCTCGACGATGTGTCGCTCGACATCCATCGCGGCACGGTCACCGCGATCCTCGGCCCCAACGCGTCGGGAAAGTCCACCCTGCTCAAATGCATTCTCGGACTCGTGAACCCGGACAGCGGCAAGATCGCGATCGATGACGAGCCCGTCGCGGGGCGCTGGCACTACCGCTCCAAGGTGGGATACATGCCGCAGATCGCCCGGCTTCCGGAGCATCTCACCGTGGCCGAGCTGTTTGCCATGTTGCGCGATCTACGCGGCGAGGAGCGCGACAACGACATCGAGCTCTTTGCCCGTTACGAGCTGGGCGCGATGGGTGGCAAACACCTGGGTACACTCTCGGGGGGAACGCGTCAGAAGATCCTGTCGGCGGTGGCGTTTCTGTTTTCGCCCAAACTCCTCATTCTCGACGAGCCCACGGTGGGACTCGACCCGCTGGCCACCACGGTGTTCAAGGACAAGGTGCGGAAGGAACGCGACCTGGGTCGCACCATCCTCCTGTCGTCGCACCTTGTGAACGAGGTGGAGGAGATGGCGGACGAGATCATCTATCTGCAGGACGGGCGTCCGTTCTTCGCCGGAAGCATGGCGGAGATCAAACAGCGGACGTCGGAAGCACGTCTCGACCGCGCGCTGGTACGCATCGTCGAAACCTCTCGGGAGGCGCATCATGAGTCACGCTCGTAAGATCCTCAAGTATGAGATGCAGAATTTGCTGCGCAGCCGTTGGCTGATCGGAACGGCCGTGATCCTGTTCGCGGTCACCGAAGTGCTCTTCCGCTTCGGCGGCGATCCCGCGCGCACCATCGCCAGCCTGGTCAACATCGTGCTGGTGGTGATTCCGCTGATGTCTGTCGTGCTGGGCACGATCTACTTCTACAACTCGCGCGAGTTCAACGAGCTCCTGCTGGCGCAGCCGGTCAATCGCACCAGCATTTATCTCGGCAAGTTGATCGGCTTTGCGGCTGCGCTCTGCGTAGCGTTTCTGGCAGGACTGGGCGGGCCGTTTCTCATTCACTCATACGGGCTGCGCGCGCACATCGGCGAGCTCTTAACGCTCTTTGGAATCGGCTGCGCGCTGATCGTGATCTTCGTGTCGCTGGCGTTCTACGCCGCGACACGCTTCGAAGATCGCATCAAGGGGCTGGGGCTCACGCTGGCGGCGTGGTTCTTTCTTACCGTGATCTGGGACGGGCTGATTCTTCTCTACGTCCACATCTTCCGCGACTATCCCTATGAAGGCGGATTGCTCGGGCTCGTGTTCCTCAACCCGGTCGACCTGGGGCGCATCACCATCCTGCTCCAGCTCGACATCTCGGCCCTCATGGGCTACACGGGCGCCGTGTTTCAGAAGGCGTTCGGAACGGCCCATGGTCACACCCTGGCGGCTTTTGCCATGGTGATCTATGCGACCGTTCCGGTCCTGTTCGGACTGCGCACATTTCGACGGAAGGATTTCTAGCCCTTCCAACTGCGCCGCGTGTTCACCGCCTGCAGCTGCACCGTTCCCGCCTGCGCGGCCGGAACCGGCGCCGGGTTTGCGTTCAGGTATTCGATCGCTGATTTCAAGAGACCCTGGATGTACGCCTTGTTGTGGACGCCCTCGCTCCGGTCTTCTTCCACCAGCAGGTAGTTCCAGATGGCACCGGCCTGGTCATTGGTGAGCGAGAGATTGCCCACCGGCGCTCCGGTGCTGCCGTTTACCCAGCCGCGACCGACCAGGAGCGTCTTCAGGGAATCGACAAGCTCGGCGGTTTCGGTCTGCACGCCAT
>Ga0207674_10000980_pt1 | contig 37369 bp, 35 predicted proteins | sample KBSCornC72_FD_184303 | JGI IMG/M metagenome (GOLD analysis project Ga0207674, IMG submission 184303) | Corn rhizosphere microbial communities from Kellogg Biological Station, Michigan, USA - KBS Corn C7-2 (SPAdes) (version 2) | ecosystem: Host-associated > Plants > Roots > Rhizosphere > Soil ... | reverse complement strand
TTTTCGCGGTCTTCTTCGCGGCCTTCTTTGCGGGTGCCTTCTTGGCTGCTTTCTTAGTTGCCATTTGCCTATTCTCCCTTTTCGATGGTTTGCATCGAGTTCTGCAACATTTGTTGCAGTTGAGGAAATGTATAGATTCATGCGGAGTCAGTGTCAAGAAAAAAACGACGATGGAGTGGAAAAAGTGGCAACAACCTCTTCGACCCATCCGCTCACTTACTCCTCATCAGAGGACATGTCGCGAGTGAAGAAGTGCCACTGCCAATCCTGCCACTGCATCGTGCCATGAATGAGCGAAGATCCCTGCGCGCAAATCTCTTCTGAAGAGAGCAAGCAGGCTGAAGAACGCACCAAACACCGTGAGCATAAACATCGCGCGCGCTCCTTCATAACCATGCGCCGCTCCGAACGTCATCGCGGAAAGCACCACGCCCGCGACCGCTGCGCCCTTGGCCCAGGCAGTGAATTGAGTCTGCAAATACCCGCGAAACACAAGCTCTTCCGCAACACCCACAAGCATGCAGAGCCCCAGCCACGCCGCGATCTCCTTGCCGTTCGTCGGTGCCAGCTGCACTACAGCTTTCGCTGCTCTGTCGTCTTTTGGACTCAATGTCGGCTTACCGCTCTTGTCCGTCTGCACCGGGATCGGCTTGTGCGTGATCCATGACTCAACGCTGATCCACATCATCGCCACCGTCGCCAGCGCCATCATCGACAGAACCCAGAAGACAATCGCAATCCCGAAATCTACCAGGATCGCCTTCAAGTTGATGGACACTTTCCCGAACAAAGAACGCAGCCGCACTCCGCGAAGCTTAACCCCCAGCGCCACCCATCCAATCAGCACCAGTTCGAGAATCGCCGTCGTCCCATAGGTGTGCAGCCTGTTCACCACCACCGCGCCATGCGGCCCCGTGTGCCGCATAAAACCCAGTGCCGATACTGCAATGATCGCCAGTATCAGCAGCACCGTGTGCCACACTGGCGCAATAGGGGACTTCCGCGGCTTCGCTGGCTCAGGCGAGAAATCCAATAACTGCTGACCCGGATCGGCACTCAGCGGCTGTTCATCTTTCGATTCCATATTGAGTGGATGGTAGACGAGAAGGCGCTTACAGAACAAAGCAGCTCAACACTCAATCACGTTCAACGCCAGCCCCGCCAGGCTCGTCTCCTTGTATCTAGACTGCATATCGAGCCCCGTCAGGTACATCGTCCTGATCACCTGGTCCAACGACACCTTGTGCTCCTCCGACTCGCTCATCGCGATCCGCGACGCATGTACCGCCTTCACAGCGCCCATCGCATTCCGCTCAATACAGGGAATCTGAACCAGTCCCCCGATCGGATCGCACGTCATCCCGAGATTGTGCTCCATCGCAATCTCCGCTGCATGCTCAACCTGGCCATTCGTCCCATCCATAGCAGCTATCAATCCGCCTGCCGCCATCGAGCACGCCACGCCCACTTCGCCCTGGCAGCCAACCTCCGCTCCGCTGATCGAAGCATTCTCCTTGTACAAGATCCCGATAGCCGCCGAAGTCAAAAAGAACCGAACGATCCCGTCACGATCCGCCCCCGGCACAAACCGCTCGTAGTACTCCGCCACAGCCGGAACAACCCCCGCTGCTCCATTCGTGGGGGCAGTCACCACTCTTCCACCGGCCGCATTCTCCTCGTTCACCGCCATCGCATACACCGTCACCCAATCCAGCGGCGCCAGCGGATCGCTCGCATTTCCCTCCGTTTCCTTCTCGCGAAGCCTGCCCGCCAGCCGATGCGCTCTCCTCCGAACGTTCAGCCCTCCCGGCAGAATTCCTTCTGTCGCTATGCCTCGCTCGATGCACCCCTTCATCGTCTGCCAGATGGCATCTATTCCGGCGCGCACACGCTCCTTAAGCTCCGTCTCACTCGCACCCGGATGCGCGGCACGCAGCCGAGCGCACTCGTTGGCCATCATCACGTCGTGGATCTTAAGCCCATACTCACGCGCGCTGTCCAGCAACTCTGCTGCACTCTTGAACGGGTACGGAATCGCGACCTCCGTTCCTCCGTTCCTGGTCGCATCTGCTCCGTCCTCAACAATGAAACCACCCCCAATCGAGAAGAACGTTTTCTCCTCGATCAAGTCGCCGCCCGAATTAAACGCCGTCAGCTTCAACCCATTCGGGTGTTGCGTCCTCGCCCCAGGCGGAAACATCGCCTCGCGCCGAAACAGCAGATCGCCTTCTTCATCGAAGAAGATGCTCCGGCTTCCCGCCAGACTCATCTTCTTAGTCGCCCGAATCTCCGCAACCGTACTTTCAATGACTGCAGGATCAATCGACGCAGGCTCATTCCCCGCCAATCCCAGCAGCACAGCTCGATCCGTCCCATGTCCCAAACCCGTCAACGCCAGCGACCCATACAACTCCACCTGCACGCGCTCGACGTTATCCAGTTTGCCCTGCTCTTCCAGTTCATGCCCAAAACGGAACGCCGCCCGCATCGGCCCCATCGTGTGCGAGCTCGATGGCCCCACGCCAATCTTGTAAAGATCGAATAGACTCGTCATCCCGCAAAGATTCTATTCCTCAGCTCAAGCCTTAGTCAGATTGGCCCACATCATGTCTCGTTACCGCCAAGCTTCCAGATCGGCTTGTCAGGGTATTCATAAACGCGGTACACCGCTCACCTGCTGAAAGGCTGACGTCTGACAGATGAAAGCTGCTTCTCCGAATCTTCATCGAACGTACACCGGCCTTCCGCGCATCCTAGTGCACTTCGGGAGTCATCTCGATTGGAGGGAAGGTATGTACCACCACATTAAGAAACTTATGTATACAGTTAACGTCGGAACCCCCGACGTCCGCTTCGGCAAGATGCTTCTTGAACAATTCGGCGGAGCCAACGGCGAGCTCGCCGCCGCCATGCAATACACCATCCAGGGCTGGAACTGCGTCGACGACCTCGCCCGTCGCGATCTTCTCCTCGACATCGGCACCGAAGAACTCAGCCATCTCGAAATCGTCGGCGCCCTCATCCGCATGCATCTCAAACCGATGAAAGAAAAACGCGAAGCCGCCGAAGCCGATCCGCTCGTCTGCATCGCAGGCGGAGGCGGCGTCTCCCTCAACAACTCCGCCGGAAACCCTTGGACCGCCGACTACCTCAAAATCACCGGCGAACTCGACGTCGACCTTCGCAGCAACATCGCCGCTGAGGCTCGCGCCAAAATCGTTTACGAACGCCTCATCAACCACACTGACGACCCGGGCAGTGTAGACGCTCTCCAATTCCTCATGACTCGCGAAATCACGCATATGAAGGCCTTCGCCGCCGCACTTGAGAGCATGGAGAAACCTCCATTCTCCATCGGCCGTCTCGCCGCAACTCCCAAACTCGTCAACGAGTACTTCAACGCATCCACCGGAGACGGCGACGAGGGTGACACCGATATGCGCGGCCCTTGGCAGACCTCCTTCGCCCTGCATCCGGTCGAGTCACCCATGGTCGGCGGACAAGGTCTCTCCAATGGCTCAGTTGATGGAGTTGCTGGATACGAAGCTCGCGGCAAGCAGGACTCCGCGCAGAAGGCCACGACGGCAACCAAAGTACAAACGGTCGATAAGAAATCCGTGCCCCACGTCGACAACGCCGCGCAAACCGGTCGCCAGGCCACCATGGCAGGCGAAACCGTCACATCCTCCAAATAGAGCCAACCGACATCACGCGATCGGGTGCCCCACCCTGAACTGCCGCTTTTGCGTTTCAGGGTGGGAGAGGCTCTCAACACTTGTGACGGTCAGCCCATCCTCCTCCTCATCGCATCTGCTACACTCCCCCAAAATTAACGAATAGATCTGTGATGCTCCGGGATGGCTCGGGTGCCGCAGGTCTCCTTCCTTTGGAGACCTGGGAGACCGGGAACTCTCAACGTCCCAGTTCAAAATACAACCGCCATGCTCTTCAAAGCTCTCAGTGCAGCCGTATATGGAATCGACGCGAACTTAATTGACGTAGAGGTTGATTACAGCGGCGTAGTTGTCGAGAAAGACATCTTCCATACCGTAGGCCTGCCCGATGCTGCCGTTCGCGAAAGCCGCGATCGCGTCCGCGCCGCCATAAAGAACTCCGGCTATTTGATCCCACCCACCATCACAACGATCAATCTCGCACCTGCCGATCTCAAAAAAGAAGGCTCCGGCTTCGACCTCCCCATCGCTGTCGGTATCCTCGGCGCCTACGGCGCGCTCCGCGTCGATAATGTGGATAGATTCCTTCTCGTCGGCGAACTCGGTCTCGACGGCAGCGTTCGACCGGTCCCTGGCATGCTTCCTGTTGCAATCCTCGCCCGCGAAAAGAAAATTCCTAACCTGATCCTGCCCGCCGCAAACGCAGCCGAAGCCGCAGTCGTTCAGGGCGTGAACGTTTACCCCGTTGCCTCCCTCCTCGATGTCATCGATCTCCTCAACTCCACGCTGATGGGCAATGTCCCGCGCGATCCGTACACCGTCAGCACGCAGGAAATTCTCGGCGAACTTCAGCAGTTCTCTGTCGACTTCAAGGATGTTCGCGGCCAGCACACCGCCAAGCGCGCTCTCGAAGTCGCCGCGGCGGGAAGCCACAACATCCTTATGATTGGCCCTCCCGGATCCGGCAAAACCATGCTCGCCAAGCGCCTCCCCTCCATCCTTGCGCCGCTTTCGTTCGAAGAAGCGCTTGAGACCACCAAGATTCACTCCGTCGCGGGTGTCCTCGACTCCGCCGCGGGGCTCGTCACCCAGCGCCCCTTCCGCTCTCCCCACCACACCATCTCTGACGCAGGACTTATAGGCGGCGGCATTGTTCCCCGTCCCGGCGAAGTTTCCCTCGCCCACAACGGCCTCCTCTTCCTCGACGAACTGCCCGAATTCCCTCGCAACGTTCTAGAGGTGATGCGCCAGCCACTCGAAGACCACACCGTCACCATCGCCCGCGCCTCCATGTCGCTCAGCTTCCCGGCGCGATTCATGCTTGCCGCCGCCATGAACCCGTGCCCCTGCGGCTACTTCAATGACAAGTCCCGCGAGTGCATGTGTACCCCGCCAATGATCCAGCGCTATGTCGCGAAGATCTCCGGGCCCCTCCTCGACCGCATCGATATCCATATAGAGGTGCCCGCCGTTCAATATAAGGAGTTGCGGGGCGGAGCAGCCGCCGAGGGCTCCGCCGAAATCCGCTCCCGAGTCCTCTCCGCCCGAGATCGTCAGCGTCATCGCTTCAAGAAATCAGGTGACCGCATCTTCTCCAACGCCCAGATGTCCACCCGCCAGATCCGCACCCATTGCGAACTCGGCGCAGACTCGGAACGCCTCCTCGAACGCGCCATGCAGCAACAGGGCCTCACCGCCAGAGCCCACGATCGTATCCTCAAGGTGGCCCGGACAATAGCTGACCTTGACGGAGCCGACCATCTCTCCGTGCCCCACCTCGCTGAAGCCATCCAGTACCGGACTTTGGACCGCAGCTACTGGTCCTGACCCCCGCTTTGAACATTTAATGGTGATCAGCATCACGTACTACCGATAACTCACATGGTTCCTTCATTTGAGTGGAGGCGGACATTTACCCCATCGAAGCCATTTCACGTGCAACCCAACAAGATATCTCATTGAAAATGATATGGTTGTACCTAAGATAGCGGCTCCGGTCAGTCCGTCACATTCCGGGCAAGGCAATCAAAATAATCATTGACCCTGTTTCGCCTCCGTTATACATTCATGATTGCCATCGCAGGGGTAAGATTGCACAGCGCGATTGTGCGTTTCTGCTTTTCCCACCTAATCTCAGTGCCCGGCGCCACTCACCCTCAAGGTGTGTTCGGAGCCAGCCGAGAGGTGGACACACAAGGCGCAAAGAGCTGTTGACGCAAGCACTTCAACCTCCTGCAGGGCGCGCCGCCTGTTTCCACAGACCAACGCTTCGGGGCGAAAGTTTTTTCAACTTCACGCCAGCTTCGTGCGTCTAAAGGGAGGACAGGCTGCTGGGGCAGCTCGACCTTATATCTATCTGTTATCTGTACCGCAGTGCCAGGTAGCACTCGCCGGACAGTTCTGGAAGGAGATTCACTTCATGCGTTCTGATTTGGTTTTTGGGGCACTCTCTAACGTGTCCAATCGCTACCAGCTCTGCCAGCTCGCTAGCAAAGCTACCCGGAAGCTGCACAAGCCGAACACACGGTTGCAGGACACTACCAACGAAGTCCTCGTCCGCTTCCACTCCACTAACCCTGGTACCTTGCCTCAGGCCCAAAAGCCTGCGGCCCGGCCGATTGAGACGCGGCGCGCGGCTTAACCGATCCTGCTGTATCATCGAGTAAGTCAAGCAAACAACTTTTTTCGGGCGGTCATTTCGTAAGTCGTATTTGGCCGCATCCGCCGTGCATGAACTCATGCACGGTTCCAATGACCGCAACTCTTTAAACCCCGCCTATTGCTCCTGGAGTACTTCCCCCTCTCGGGTCCCCACTTACCTCCTCTCCGCAGGTGATCATGACCATATCTGAACTGAAAGAAAAAAACATTACGGAGCTGAGCCGCATTGCGCGCACCCTCGACATCCCCGGTGCCAGCGGCCTCCGCAAACAGGACCTGATCTTCAAAATCCTTCAGGCCCAGAGCGAAAAAGAAGGTCACATCTTCGCCGATGGTGTCCTCGAAATCCTGCCCGACGGCTACGGATTCCTTCGCTCCCCCGATTACAACTATCTGCCCGGCCCCGACGACATCTACGTTTCGCCTTCTCAGATTCGCAAATTCGATCTCAAGACTGGCGACTCCATCAGCGGCAACGTGCGCCCGCCCCACGAAGGCGAGAAATACTTCGCGCTGGTGAAGATCGAAGCCATCAACTTCGAGTCTCCCGAAGAGACGCGCAACAAGATCCTATTCGACAACCTCACCCCGCTCTATCCGCAGGAACGCATCAAGATGGAAACCGTGCGCGAAGCCACCAGTGGCCGCGTCATGGATTTGCTCACGCCGCTTGGCAAAGGCCAACGCGGACTCATCGTTGCTCCGCCGCGTACCGGCAAGACGATGCTGCTCCAGTCCATTGCCAACTCCATCACCACAAACCACCCCGAAGTCGTCCTGATCGTCCTCCTCATTGACGAGCGCCCGGAAGAAGTCACCGACATGCAGCGCTCGGTCAAAGGCGAAGTCATCAGTTCCACCTTTGACGAACCGGCCGCTCGCCACGTGCAGGTAGCCGAAATGGTTATCGAGAAGGCCAAGCGCCTCGTCGAACACAAGCGCGACGTCGTCATCCTCCTCGACTCCATTACTCGTCTCGCCCGCGCCTACAACACCATCGTCCCACCCTCGGGCAAGGTGCTATCAGGCGGCGTCGACTCCAACGCCCTCCAGCGTCCGAAGCGCTTCTTCGGCGCCGCAAGAAACATCGAGGAAGGCGGGTCCCTCACGATTGTCGCGACCGCCCTCGTCGACACCGGATCGCGCATGGATGAAGTCATCTTCGAAGAGTTCAAGGGCACCGGCAACTGCGAAATCATCCTTGACCGCAAGCTCGTCGACAAGCGAGTCTTTCCGGCCATTGACATCCAGCGCTCCGGCACCCGTAAGGAAGAGCTGCTCATTCCCAAGGAAGACCTCCAGCGCATCTGGATCCTCCGCAAGGTGCTCAACCCGTTGTCGCCCACTGAAGCTATGGAACTCCTCATCAGCCGCCTCGAAAAAGTCCGCAACAACGCCGAGTTCCTAACCAACATGAACCAGCTTTAAACGAATGGAATCCACGCTCTCCATGTCCGTTCGGCTCCGCCGTGTAAGAACCGAGACGACGACCGTCTCGGTTTCCATCACCCAGGAGGTCATGCGGCCCGATGACGAACGCGGCGGCCTCAAGTTGGACGTCGACAAGATCATTGAGGCCGCTCTCCAACTCGGCAGATTCGATTCAGTCGAATGGGAACTCGAAGGCGAGCCCGAGATCCAACTGCACCCAATCCAGAATGTGCCGGAGACGAACACAACCATCCAGTAGATTCGCATTCAGGTGAAGATCCAGTCCTGGGGTCTAGGTGGTACTAAATTTCCAGAGACTGGCCAAAGGCCGGAGACAAGCTCTCCGGCCTTCGTGTCTCTTCGTCGCGCATCCCTGTGTCGAGTTCACCGAACTCAGTGACTTCCCAGTTCTTCTTCCGTGAACCGCGGCGTGATGTGCTGCGAGCAGTTCCAGTCATACCCGGCAATCGTGATCACAACGACTCCCTCCACCTTCGCCCCACTTTCCTTCACGAGCTGCTTCTCGATCTCCGGCTCCTCACCCGGCTTCAGAACCCGCGCATGGCCAATGATCTTCAGCCGTGCCTGATGCGGATAGTCCATCAAAAACAACGAAACCCGATCGTTGACGCTCAGATTCCCAGCCGAGATGAACTGTTTGTTCCCGCTGTAATCAGCAAAGACCAGCGTCCGATCATCCACCACCTTCAGAAAGCCCACGGGCCCTCCGCGATGTTGAATATAAGGCCACCCATCCGGCGAAACCGTCGCCATATAGAAACTGTCCCGCTCTCCGATGAACTCCTTCTCGAATTTCCCCAGCCCATCCTCAAACCGACCCGACCGCACCATACGCTCGTACTGCTTCCGCGACCCCGCCCGCTCCTGCAGCTTCATAGCAGCATCGGAGAACATGGTCCGTGCATACACATCGCGCATCCCAACCTCCCGCGCGGAGGGGCGTCTCGATGGAAAGAGACGCCCGCGCCAACTTCGTTCACTTCACCTTTCGTCCAAGAAACTCCAGCATCAGCTTCCCGATCGTCTCTGCATCTTCTTCCAGCGCGAAGTGCCCCGTATCCAGCAGATGCAGCTCCGCCTCCGGCTGATCCCGCAGAAAAGCCCGCGCACCCGGTTCGATGAAGATCTGGTCGTTTTTCCCCCACACCAGCAGCAACGGCGGCCTCTTCGTACCCAGATACTCGTGCCATGCCGGATACAGCGGCAGATTGTTCCGGTAGTCGTAGAACAGATCCAGCTGAATCTCCTGGTTTCCCTCGCGCTCAAGCAGCTTCTGATCGTGCTCCCACGCATCCGGGCTCACTTGCTCCGCATTCCGCACTCCCGTCAGGTACTGCATCTTCGTCGCCTCAAGCGACAGCAGACCGCGCATCTTGGCTTCCGTCTCTGCGTTGCGTTCCTTCCAGTACGGCGTCAGGTACTCGCCCCAGAACGCCGACAGACCCTCGTCATACGCATTGCCGTTCTGCGAGATGATAGCCTGCACTCGCTCAGGATGCGCCGTAGCCAGCCTGAACCCCACCGGCGAGCCGTAATCCTGGATGTAGATCGAGTACTTCGCTATCCCCTTCTGTTCCAGGAAGCGGTCGACGATCCTCGCCAGATGATCGAACGTGTACGCAAACTCATCAGCCGCCGGCGCATCGCTATATCCAAATCCTGGATAATCCGGCGCAATCACGTGATACCGCGTCGCCAGCACCGGAATCAGGTTGCGATACATATGCGAAGATGACGGGAACCCATGCAGCAGCAAAAGCGCCGGAGCGTCCTTGGGACCGGCTTCGCGATAGAACAGGTTCAGTCCCTCCACTTTCGCAGTTCGGTAAAACACACGCGGCAACTGGCCGGACACGGTCCCGCGCTCTTCAAGCAATGTCGAGTTGGTCATAACAAAGAATCCTTTCAGGAAGTCGAGCTGCCTCTGAATCCCTGCCCTAGAGGCGGCATCTACATCTTTAGATACCGAACGATCGGTAAAGTTTCAGATTTCCGAACGGACGGTAAAATCTCTGCATGGCGCACTCCTCGATCAATGACGCTGACCTCGCCGAAAAAGCCCTTGAGCTATTTCGTCAGCGAGGTTACGAAGGCACCAGCCTGAACGACCTCGCCGCCGCGTCCGGCCTCGAAAAGGCTAGCCTCTACTACCGCTTCCCCGGCGGCAAAAAGGACATGGCCCTCGCCGCCGCCGCGCATGTTGGGCAGTGGTTTGAAGCCAACATATTCTCCCCGCTCAGCGAGAACGGCCCTTCAGTCGACCGCATCAAGACTGTCGCCCAGAGGCTGCGCGTCTTTTATGGCGATGGCGCTAAGCCTTGCGTTCTCGATTCCCTCTCCCTCCGCGGCGGCCCGCCCGAGCTCGCCGAGGCCCTCGGCAACGCCTACAAAGCGTGGCTCCAGGCTTTCGCGGCAGTGGCCCGCGAAACGGGTATGAGCCGTCGCCTCGCAGAAGATCGTGCCCGCCAGGCCCTCATCCAGATCGAAGGCTCCCTCGTCCTCTCCCGCGTCACCGGCAACCGTAAAATCTTCCTTGATATGCTCTCCGGGCTTCCAGACCTGCTCACCCGCAAGTGAGCGCGAAGCTCCACTTGCCGGGGAATACTGCTGCTCCCCGCCCCTTTCCCGAACTGCCCACCGCTGCTAAACTATTGAGAGTCCGTGGGGCTGTAGCTCAGCTGGGAGAGCGCCTCGTTCGCAACGAGGAGGCCAGCGGTTCGATCCCGCTCAGCTCCACCAATTCCTACCAGCAATTCCTCAACAACCAGTCAGTTAAGGCTCGATCCAGTCCAGAGCGTACACATCCTGCGTTCCGCGATCTCGCAACAGCAGAGCCGACCCGTCCGGCCCCACTGACACCGACCCACCTCCCAGTCCCGTGAATACGAACTCACCAAGGTCGGTGATCTTCTCCAACTTTCCATCCGCCGCGCGCACCCGCTCCACGGCTCCCTTGCCGGTCAGGTCCTTCATATAGATGTACTGCCCGTCCGGCGACCAATTCAACCAGCTAAGGGTACCCTTGCCAATCTCCCTCCACTTCTGTGTCTGGAAATCGAAAAGCATCAGGTGACTCGAATCGCTCGTCATCGCCGCGAGAAACCGTCCATCCGGCGACCATCGCGGCGAGAACATCTTCTCCGAACCGGGAACCGGCGAAACCTCGCCTGTCGCCCTGTTCAGGATTTTGATCGCCGGTCCCTGTGCCCGGCTCGCGTCGTTTGCATCGCCGCCGAATGCAATGCGCTTCCCATCCGCCGACCAGGTCGGATCCTGCTCGTTCTGATTGTCATTCGGCAGCAGCTGGCGCGGAGAGCCTCCTGCGGCTGGAATCTCGTAGGTCTTTCCGGGATGATTCACGCCTCCGGGAAACTCGAAGAACAAAATCGTCTGCCCATCCGGCGACCATCGCGGCAAGACCGGCTTCACAGGCGCAAACGTCAGCTGCACGCGCGCTGTTCCATCTGCATTACTTTTCCACAGATCACCCTGCGGATATGACACGTACACAACCTGTTTACGGTCGCGCGATACCTCCATCCAGTCCGCCGAAATCCCGCCCATAAACAGCGAGGGTTGCCCGCTCTTCACGTCGAAGCTCGTCAGTTCGCCGCGAAATGTCATCCCCACTACAAAAAGTTTCTTCCCGTCTCGGCTCGCCAATGGCGACTGTAGTTGCATTGGACTCGAAGTCAGCTGAACTGGCGTCGCATGCTTCCGAAACGAGCTCTCGCTTCCCGGCAATGCCCAGATCTGCCCCTGCGATTGAAAAACGAAATACCTTCCGTCCGCAGTCCACTGCCCGCAGCACTCACTTCTCATATTCGGCCAGTCGGCGATCAGCGGCTCCGGATTGCCGCCCTTCGCCGCGATTCTCCACATCGTCCGTTCGCCAACCACAACGCTCGACCCGCTCTGCGAAATCTCCTCGGTCTCCACGCGCACTTCCGCATCATCAGGCGAAATCGCGAGCCCGGAAACAAAGTTCTTCATAGTGGCAATTTTGCGCGTACCTGACCCATCCGCGTTCGCAATGAAAACATCCGTCCCGTTTGCATACGCCATCAACTTGCCATCCTGAGACCACGCAGCCGTATGCCCTGTCGCCTCTCCCAGCCGTCGCGGAGAACCGCCCATCACCGGCAAACTCCACAACGGACCCGTCGTTGGATAGCCGGTTCCATCCACTACCAAAAAGGATGATCCATCTGACGACATATCCACTGGGACCATGTCCACTGCAGGCATCGTGATTCGCGTCGGTTCTCCTCCTCCCATAGGAACCGCCGCCGTCTGTTCCCTTCCCGAATCGCCCATTGTCAGGAATATCCGTGATCCATCTGTCCCCACCAGCGACTTCTGAACTCCGTCATGAGTCAACTGGACGTAGTTCGCAACCTGCGGCTCGGGCAGCTGTCTCATCCTGATCCAGGCTGCCGCCAGCGCCACAATCAACAGCACGACAACAATTGCAACGATCATCCGCCCGCGGGAGCCCGTCGCCGGCTTGCGCTCGAACCTCCGCGTCGCCACAAATGTCGAGTGTGTCCCCTCGGACAATGACTCCAATGCGAATCCCAGATCAGACGCCGATTGAAACCGTTGTTCCGGATTCTTTTCGAGACCGCGCTGCAGCACCTTCTCAAGTCCCACAGGCAGATTCGGCTTCGCCTGCGCCAGCGGTAGCGGCTCCTCATTCAGGATCGCGCTCATCGCATCAATCGAAGTCCCCCGCTGAAAGGCTCTTTGCCCGGTCAGCATCTCGTACAGCACAGCAGTAAACGTGAAGATGTCCGACCGGTGATCCGCTCCAGTTCCGCGGATCTGCTCCGGCGACATGTAGCCCATCGAGCCCATCATCAGACCCGGCAACGTCTCTACCTCGTGAGGCGCTTGCGAAAAACTCGACGGCGTTGCCTGCGTCAGTCTCGCCAGTCCAAAATCGAGAATCTTCACCTGACCATCTTTGGTGAGGAAGAGATTTTCCGGCTTCAGATCGCGATGCACGATTCCCTTCTCGTGTGCCGCCGCCAGCCCCTTCGCAATCTGCACGCCGTGGTCGATCACCTTCCGCAGCGGCAAAGCGCCTCGCTTCAACCGCTCGCGCAGCGTCTCGCCCTCAAGCAGTTCCGAAACCAGGTACGGCGCATCCTCGTAAACTCCCATTTGGTAAACCGCGAGGATGTTCGGATGATTCAGCGCTGCTGCAGCTCTGGCTTCCTGCTCAAATCGCCGCAGCCGATCCGCTTCAGGACTGGAGAATCCCGGCAGCACCTTGATCGCTACATCGCGGTTCAATCGCGTGTCGCGAGCGCGATACACCTCACCCATTCCCCCCGCTCCAATGAGCGCGAGGATTTCATAGTGATCTATGAATTGATGTTCCCCCAGCGGCATCTTGCGCGATTATACGCCGCACTCACCAGTGTAACGACTTGATGCCACACAGCATATCCACTACTTCTCTCATGAGCCCAGTAACTCCCCAGCTCACCCTGCCCCTCCGTCTCCGAATGGCGCGCGATATACTTGAGCCGTTTCGGACGCTCATTAACTCCACCGCCGGCCCGCCATACTGGATCATCCGATTCCTCCACCGGACCTGCAGCCTCAGGCTCGGCGGCCGTGCTAATACGAGGTAATCCTTGTCGCAAGTCCTATCCACTCCCGACGCAGCAACGATTGGCAGCAAGCCCCTTTGCGTCGATCTGGATGGCACCCTCGTCAAATCCGACACCCTCGTCGACTCGCTCCTCGTCTTGGTGCGTAGCCACCCGCGCCTCCTCCTTCAATTGCCCGGCACGCTTCTCCGTGGCAAAGCCGCCTTCAAAGCCTTCGTCACCTCGCATGTGGAACTCGACGTCCTACACCTCCCCTACAACCGCAAGCTCCTTCACTTCCTGCAACAGGAGCGTGCTCGCGGCCGCGAGCTCTACCTCGCCACCGGTGCTGACCTCCGCCTTGCAGAACGCGTCGCCCAACATCTCGGAATCTTCAGCGGCGTTCTCGGCAGCGACGGTGTTACAAACCTCACTGGACAAAAGAAACTAGCCATTCTCCACGACCGCTTCGGACAGGACGGATTCGCTTACATCGGCAACAGCACTGCCGATCTGCCGCTCCTATCCGATGCCTCTGAGAAGATGCTTGCCAACCCGACCGCCGCGTTGCGCAGCAGCATTCGAAAGCGCGGCATCGCTCCCTCCCATGTCTTTGAAGAGCGTGCCAATTCCCTCCCCTCTCTCGGCAAAGCTCTTCGTCCGCATCAGTGGGCCAAGAACCTTCTCATCCTGCTACCGCCTCTCCTCGCTCACGAACGCTCTCTTCCAGTTCTCGGCAAGGCTCTGCTCGCTTTCGTCTGCTTTTGCTGCACTGCTTCCGGCACATACCTCGTCAACGATCTGCTCGACATCGATACCGACCGTCGCAGCAGTCGAAAGCGCTCCCGACCATTTGCCTCCGGAGATCTCGCCCCTGCCATCGGCCTCATCGCCTCCGCCGCGCTCCTCCTACTCGGCCTTACTCTGGCCCGCGTCTTGCCAATCGACTTCCTATCGTGGCTTGTGCTCTACATCATCAGCACGTTCGCCTACTCGCTTTATCTCAAGCGGATCGCTCTTCTCGACGTGCTCGTCCTCTCCGGGCTCTATACGGTTCGTATCCTCGCTGGCGGCGCCGCAACCAACACGCCCATCTCCCACTGGCTCGCCGGCTTCGCCATCTTCCTGTTTTTCTCGCTCGCAATCGTCAAGCGCTTCGCCGAACTCGAACACCTCCGACTCGCCGGAAAGCAGCTCAAAAACGGCCGCGGCTACCTCATGACAGACATCGAACAGATGCGAGCCTTCGGCACCGCCAGCGCCTTCGCCGCCGTCGTCGTCTTCGCCAACTACATCAGCAGCCAGGACGTGATCAAGCTCTACCATCATCCACGGTATCTCTGGCTGATCGTACCCTTCATGATCCTTTGGACCTCTCGCGTATGGCTGCTCGCCTCACGCGGAGAACTCAACGAGGATCCCGTCGCGTTTGCACTCACCGATCTCCCCAGCCTTCTCATGGGTGCAGTCGTAGCAAGCATCGTCGTTTTTGCAATCTGATCTGCAAATGAAGAGCCGCCCACATGAGCGGCTCTTCATTTGCAATTTCAAACAATTCGAACTGCCTAGCTGAACAGGTCCTTCATCTTCTCCAACAGTCCAGGCGATGTCGGTTTGTTCTCCACCGACATCGACTTTCCCAGTTCCGTAATCAAATCGCGCTGCGCCTTGCTCAGCTTCTTCGGAATCTGCACCACGACTTTCACGATCAGATCCCCGCGCCCTTTCTCATTCAGATAAGGAACGCCTTTGCTGCGCACGCGAATCTCCTTCCCGCTCTGGATGCCCTCGGGAATCTTCAGCATCACCGGCCCATCCACGCCTTCAATCTCGATCTCCGCGCCAAGCGCTGCCTGAGGGAAGCTGATTGGAATCACGCAGTGAAGATTTTGTCCCTCGCGATGAAAGAAGTCATGCGCCCTGATCGACAGCACAATGTAAAGATCGCCGCTCTGGCCGTTATTGCGGCCTACGTCGCCTTCACCGCCATAGCGAATCCTCGTTCCCTCTTCCACACCCGCCGGAACCTTCACAGTGAGTTTGGTCTCTTTCGTAATCCGCGTTTCCCCACGGCACGTGTCGCAAGGATCGCCGATGATCGAACCCCTGCCGGCGCACGCATTACATGTCCGTGCCACAGAGAAGAACCCCTGCTGATACCGGATCTGACCGCGTCCATGGCACTGCGGACAAGTGGTCGGCCCTCGTCCCGACTTGCTTCCCGATCCCTTGCAGGTCTCGCAAGCCTCCAGCCGGCGTATCCGAATCTCCTTCTCCGTCCCGAACACCGCCTCATGGAAATCGATCGTCAGGTCATAGCGCAGATCGTCGCCGCGCATCTGCCGCGCTGCCCGCTGCTGACCACCCATGTTGAACATCTCGCCGAACAAGTCGCCAAAAATGTCCCCCAGGTCCACTGCACCGGAAAAGCCGCCGAACCCGCCTGGACCGCCGCCGGTCACGCCCGCATGGCCGAACCGATCGTATGCCGCGCGCTTGTCCGCATCGCTCAGCACTTGGTACGCCTCGCTGGCTTCTTTGAATTTCTCTTCTGAGGCGTGGTCTCCCGGATTCCGATCGGGATGATATTTCAGCGCAAGCTTGCGGTATGCGCTCTTGAGCTCCTGCTCACTCGCATCCCGCGACACACCAAGCACCTCGTAGTAATCAGCTTTACTCACTCTCGTATTCAAACCTGTCTTTACCTTCTCAATCTACAGATGGGCCAGAGACACAAACGGACTCAAGCCCCTTGAACCGCAGGGCCAAAGCCGAGCCTTTAAGTTCATTCACTTTTCTGTTTCGAATTCGACACGACGCGCACCAGCGCCGGACGCAGCAGCTTCTCGCGCAACTTGTACCCCTTCCGAATCTCTTCCGCCACGTGCTGATCCGGAAGGTCCTCCCGCTCCACCGATCCCATCGCCTCATGGTGCCGAGGATCGAACTCCTGCCCGACCGTCGCCACCGCCTGCACCTGGAACCCGCGCAGAATCTCTTCCATCTGCTTCACAATCAGTTCCACGCCCGCCTTCAACTGCTCCGTCGTGCCGACCGATTTCAGCGCCAGTTCGAAATTGTCCAGCACCGGAAGAAACTGCTCCACTACCGACCCGGTCGCGTAATCGCGAAAGTCCGCCTTTTCCTTCTCCGAACGCTTCCGCGCGTTCTCAAACTCGGCCTGCAGCCGCGCCAACCTCTCGATCAGCCCGTCGCGTTCCTTCTTCAGCTGCTCATACTCAGCCTGAAGCTGGTCGATTTCGCCCCGGCTTACCGGCAGTTCCTCGTTCCTAACCTCAGCGGCAGGACTCTCCCCCGCCTCCGCGACTGCCTTCTCCGGCGAGGCGCTCTCGGTAGCTTCTAATGTCGACAACTCTGCTTCCTTCTCTGCCATATCTTTGCGTATTCCCCAAATATTTCGCTTCTTACTCAATTCTAAATTCCTTCGCCATCGCCCGTTTGAACTTACGAGCCTCGCGTTCCAGTTCGAACTGCCCATTCAAATCGGACTTACACAGGGCCGACCGGAGATTCCGGTGTACGTTCCCGGAAGCACTTGATAATCCGAGAGCTATATCAGGGCACAACTTCAGTCGTGCCCAAAGGTCCATCAATTAGAATCGGGGGTTTGCCCCCTGCAGACCCCACCTACTGCTCCGGTATCTCCAGTATCCGCTCCGATAGCCGTGCCACATACCGCACTGCCTGAATCATCTCCTGATATTGGATGCGGGTCGGTGCAATCACTGCTACCGTCCCGAGGCTGGTCCCCCCCAGCCGCGTAGGCGCCCCGATCAGCACCAGGTCCTGCATCGCAGGGGAAGCTTCATCCAGCCCGACCACAACCCGTACTTCCTGCTGACTTCCATTTACATAAGCCGTAAGTAAATCCACCAGCCGCTGCTTCGCCTCTAACGCCAGCAGCATCTGCTTCAGTCTCTCCCGATCCGCCTCCGCAGCAATGAGGTTCGCCATACCTTCCACATACAGCACCTGCGCACCCTCGCCCACCGTCAGTGCGCCCTTCCGGCAGAGCTCCTCAACCGACGTAAGCAGCTGATTGTAAGCGAGCCGCTCTTCCTCCATCCGCCGTGCAATCTCTACCCGAATCCGCTCGATCGGCCATCCGTGGAACGTCTCATTGAGATAACGTCCCGCCGTCTCCAGTTCCAGGTGCGTCATCTCGCGATCTAAAACCAGCACGCGATCCAGCACCGCACCCGCCCGCGTCACCACTACCGCCAGTACGCGGCCCGCCGACAGCCTCGAAAAATGAATATGTTCCAGCACCTGATCCGCAGTGCCGCTGGCCAGCGCAACCCCCAGCCCGCTCGAAATCAGCGCCAGCACATGCGAGGTCCGCTCCAGGTACTCATTCGAGCTGGTGACGCCCGAAAAAATCTCCTCGATTTGTCCCCGCCGCTGCTCGCTCAACGAAGTCCCCCCCGCAGGAATGGCGGTCGATACCCCAATTCGTCCCAGCGCCGCATCTGGTCGTGTGATTTGTTCGACGTAGTACCGGAATGCGGCCGCGGTCGGGACACGTCCTGCTGAGGTATGTGCCTGCTCCAGGAGACCTGCATCTCCCAGAGACGCCATCACGTTCCGGATCGTCGCCGAACTCAGTCCCTCTTTATGCGCAAAGCGGTCAGCTACCGCCTGCGAAGCCACGGGTTCGCCGGTAGCGATGTAGAGCTCAATGATCGCCGTAAGGACCAGCCGCTCCCGCGGACTGATACGTATCTCAGGCATCGCTCAGCTACCTCTAGAGCACCGGAGCAAATCTTCCAGAATGAGATGCTTACAATCTCTATGAGAAGAGTTCGCCCCTTTAATCTTAGGAATCACACACAAGCAGTGTCAAGGTTCGACTGCTAAGCCGACTATCTCCAGTACCGCCTGGCTTTTGAGCAACCGAAACATCTCTCGCCTCTTCTACCAATGTGAAAGGAACGTTCACAGCAGAGCCAGCCATGCCCAAGAAGCCTGCCAGGAGCCTCAGCAATCCAATCCTGCTCAACCCCGTAGACCAGAACGCCGGCCTCATCCAGGTCATTATTGAGACACCCAAGGGCAGCCGCAACAAATTCGCATACGATGAAGAGCAGAGCATCTTCACGGTCAAGAAGGTCCTCCCCGCCGGCATGTGCTTCCCCTACGACTTTGGGTTTCTGCCGTGCACCAAGGCGCCCGACGGTGACCCCATCGACGTTCTGCTTCTCATGGACGAGCCCGCCTTCCCCGGCATCGCCGTCCGTGCCCGGCTCATCGGCATCATTGAAGGCGAACAGGTGGAAGGCAAGAAGAAGACTCGCAACGATCGACTCCTCGCCGTCGCTGAGATGAACCACGAGTACGCATACATCAGGAAACTAAGCGATCTTCCAAAGCAATTCGTCCACGAACTCGAACAGTTCTTCGTCAACTACCACAATCTGGAAGGCAAACAGTACAAGCTCCTCGGCTGCAAAGGAGCTGATGTCGCCATGCGCGCCGTCAAAGATGCCCAACGTGCTGCCTGAGGGAAGTCATGTCGCACGAAATCACTGAGGCCCTTGCCCGATTCTTAATCGGCGGCACAATCGTCAGCTTCTTCGCGGTGCTGGCTGAGATGTTCCGCCCCAAAAGTTTCGCTGGACTCTTCGGCGCCGCCCCCTCCATCGCGTTAGCCACCCTTGCCATCACCATCCGGGAACGTGGCAAATCTTATGCAGCAATTGAAACTCACTTCATGATCTACGGCGGCATTGCTTTCTGCTGTTACGCGATAGCCGCATGTTGGATTCTCAGGCGCTACCAGCCGGGCGCGCTAAAAGCGGCGCTCGCGTTGCTCCCAATCTGGTTCTCGGTCTCCTTCGCACTCTGGTCGGTTGCGAGATGAGCCTGTGGTGATTCACGCCCGGTTCGCAGCCATCAAGGGAATCAAGCCGCATGAGTGGTTGATCCGCTTTGTCGCGGGTGGAGCAGTCTGCGTCATCGCTGGACTCATCGCAAATGCGTATGGCCCGCAATTGGGCGGTCTCTTCCTCGCCTTCCCGGCCATCTTTCCCGCTGGTGCATCTCTCGTCGAGGCTCACGAGAAGCAGCATAAGGCGCGCATCGGACGCGATGGCACTAAACGGGGACGTCAGATCGCAGCTCTGGACGCCTTCGGCGCCGCCATGGGGTGCGGCGGACTCATTGCTTTTGGTCTTGTCTTCTGGCTCTGGAGCCCGCATACTTCTGCGGCTCTGGTGCTTCTGCTGGCAACTCTCGTCTGGCTCACCGTTGCCGTGGGCCTGTGGCTCCTCCGCAAACCCCTCTTTCACAAACCACGCCACGTCTCGCAACGCCCCCGTCGGCGTCGATGAACCCGGCCGTTCATAGAAGAAGCTTCATGAAGACGCCGCGCGGTATCAGGGCATGACTTCAGTCATGCCGAAAAGTATCAGAATTGATTTGAGGGCTTCAGCCCCTGCTGTCTCTGACTAGCTCAGTGCGACAAGTTCCACTGATCGATTCTTCCTTCTACTGACGAGCAATCCGCAATCAATCGGTTGCTCAATTTACCAGCCCGTAGTAGTAGCCCGTACTCGTTCTCACCACAGCACCCGGCCTGTCCACCACGATCTTTAATCCGTGATACTCATCCGCACCCTCCTCAATCGGCGGATCGAACGAGATCCTGTAAAACGCATTCGCATCCTCGATGCACCGGTTGATCTGCGTAACCACATCGTTATCCGGCCCCAGAATCTTCCCTCCCGTCTGGACCACCAGCACCTTCAAGCCCAGATTCCCCGCCTCCGCATCGTGCGCCGTTTTCACCGGGGTTAGGAAACGCTGGTACAACAGCGGATTCTGCCCCGCCTGGATGTTGACCACCGGGGACACGCTGTACATCGTGATTCGCGCTTCTCGAAGGGCCGTCGACATCTCCACAATCGAATCGAAATTCCGCCGCTGCTGTCGGTCCGTATATCCATCCGAAGGCCTGTTCAGCATCGGCCATCCCGGCCCCACCCAGATCACCAGCTTGCGCCCTGGCTTCTTCAACTCATTCTGAGCAATGTTGTCCATCGCTCTTGCCGATCGCTGAAACCGCTCCACCCATCCCTCGCCGCCCATCGCCGGATTGATCGTGCTCACGTGCTCCTTGATCCCATTCACCACGCTCGCAATCGCATTTCCGTCTGTTGAAGGCCGCGGCTGAACGCGCAGTCCCGCATCCGTCAGCAGAGCCACGCTCGTTGGCTGTTTGAGCCGTCCGCTGTTCTGCCGCAAAAACTCGTCCATCTCCGTGCGCACATAAGCCACCTGTTGAAACGGCAGATTGAGCATGTCAATCACCAGGATCACTTCAACCGGCGGCTGCGGCTTCGCCTGCACGCCATCGAACCTGCGGAACGAAACGACCTTGCGCGGCTGGCCATTATCTAGAACTTTGAACTCCCACGGTTCGAGTCCTACAACCGGCTTCCCCGTCGCGTCATTCACCATCACATCCAGCTTGATCTTCCCCTCGCGAGTCAGAGGGCTCTGCACCTTCGTCGCAGGCCGCTGCGAAAACGTCGGATCCGGCGGCTCCCGCTTGTATCCCTTGTCGCTTTGCGCTTCCCCACCTACCACGACGCACATACCCAGAATCCAGCCCCAGCCAACCCGCAATCCCACCATCCTTAGCCCTTCCGCTATCCCTGCACACCTCACCCTACTTCCAGTGACGTTCCCAACCATGTGTCCGGCTGCACAGAACCTGCATTCGGTAACATCAATCCATCCCCAACCCGGAGCTCACTCGATGGTCACCCTCGAACTCGACAAGCAACAGCGCGCCACCGCCATCTCTTCCCTCAAGCGCTACTTCGAAGAGAACCTCGACCCCATCGGCGATCTCCCCGCCTCGCTCCTCCTCAACTTCTTCCTCGAAGAAATCGGCCCCATCATCTACAACCAGGCCATCGCTGACGCCCAAACCCGCCTCACCCAGCGCGTCTCCGACCTCAGCGGCGAACTCTACTCCGATGAATTCCTGTACTGGCCCCGCCAAGACTCGAAACGCAAACCCCGCAAGTAGGTCCATAGTCCCTATGTCCTACGTCCCCCGATCCGTCCCTGTGTCCCTTCAAACAACGCTGATACTCTGAAATAAAGCCAGACTATGAACCCCGGTATTGAAGACATTCGCATCCAGTGGACCAAAGTCGTCCTCCCTCCGGTCTTTCTCGAGGAGGAGCGCCCCGTCTCCGATGACGCCATTGCGACCATCTTCAACGCCCGCCTCGCTATCTCGCGCATCCTCGCCCATCGCGACCCGCGTCTCCTCGTCCTCGTTGGCCCGTGCTCCATTCACGACACCAAAGCCGCCGTCGAATACGCCGGCCTGCTGAAGGCAGCCATCAAGGAATTCTCCGCCGACCTCGAAATCGTCATGCGCGTCTACTTCGAAAAGCCGCGCACCACCGTCGGCTGGAAGGGCCTCATCAACGACCCGCACCTCGATGGCTCCTACAAGATCAACGACGGCCTCCGCCTCGCGCGCAATCTCCTCCTCGATCTCGCCGACATGGGCGTCCCCTCGGGCACCGAATTCCTCGATATGATCTCCCCGCAATACATCGCGGGCCTCGTCTCCTGGGGAGCCATCGGCGCCCGCACCACTGAGAGCCAGGTCCATCGCCAGCTCGTCTCCGGAGTCTCCTGCCCAGTCGGCTTCAAGAACGGAACCTCGGGCGACATCCAGGTCGCCATCGACGCCATCCTCTCTGCCGCTAACTCGCACACCTTCCTCGGACACACCAAGCACGGCCAATCCGCAATCTTCGTCACCCGCGGCAATAACGAAACGCACATCATCCTCCGCGGCGGCCGCAAGATGGTCAACTACACCGCCGATGCCGTCGCCCAAACTGCCCAAGGCATGCACAAAGCCGGCCTTCAACCCCGCATCATGATCGACTGCTCCCACGCCAACAGCAGTAAGGACCACAACCGCCAGCCCATCGTCTGCCACGACATCGCCGCGCAAATCGCCGCCGGCAACCCTGACATCATCGGCGTCATGCTCGAGAGCAATCTCGTAGCCGGCTCGCAGAAGCTCATCCCCGGCCAGCAACTCACCTACGGCCAGAGCATCACCGACGCCTGCATCGACTGGAATCAGACCTACCCGCTGCTTAAAGAGCTAGCCGCCGCCACCCGCACCCGCCGCGAGGTCCTCGACCGCACTACCGCCACCACCGCGCGTTGAGCCCTGAAGCACCCCGGGGCCTTATGACATTTCACTGACACCCCAAAGACATCTGACCCGCCGTCTCATCGTTACCATCGACCGATGAATGTACGATCCGATTCGGACGGTAGACGTCCGGCATGGTAACGACCGCAACTCCCCCACTCAGTAAAGATTCTGCGGTTCTCTCTTCTCAACCCAAGCGCATCGCCTCTGTAGATGTCTTGCGCGGAATCGTCATGATCGTGATGGCGCTCGATCACACGCGGGATTTCTTTACCTCACTGCAGTTCTCGCCCGACGACATGGCACATACCAATCCGGCGCTTTTTCTTACGCGCTTCATAACGCACTACTGCGCGCCCGTATTCGCTTTTCTAGCCGGCACCGGCGCCTGTCTTTCTACACGACGAGGAAAGTCCATCCAGCAAGTCTCGCGCTTCTTTCTCACCCGCGGTTTATGGCTCGTTTTGGTCGAGCTCACCATCGTCGACTTCGCCTGGGGATTCACGCCTTGGGTACAAGGAGGAGTGATCTGGGGTTTGGGCTGGAGTATGGTTGCGATGTCGCTCATCGTTCGCCTTCCAACAGGCTGGATCGCCACCCTGGGAGTGGGCATGGTCGCCACGCACAATCTGCTCGACCGCATCAATCCAGCATTCTTCGGCAAGTTCTATTGGATATGGATCCTGCTCCACACGCCCGGTCGCATTGCTCTCACTGACAACTTCGCATTCTCAGCACGCTACGTCTTGATTCCGTGGGTGGGCGTGATGTCTGCCGGTTTCGCGTTCGGAACCCTGCTCTTGCGGCCCGATCGCCGTAAATGGGTTCTGACCCTCGGGCTCCTCCTCACCGCTTTGTTCTTCTTCCTTCGCGGGATCAACCTTTATGGAAACGGCACCGCCGGCTTGCCATTCGGATACCCTCGTGCCGCTGGGCCATGGAGCGTTCAAAACACGCTTCCCCTGACCATCATCTCCTTCTTCAACGCGCTCAAATACCCACCCTCGCTCGACTACCTGCTTATGACATTGGGACCTGCGCTTATCCTGCTCGGACTTCTGGACGGTGTCAAAGCGCAGCAGGGGCTCACCCGCATCCTGCTCGTATTTGGACGCGTACCGATGTTCTACTACCTCTTGCACATCTACGTCATTCACTTGCTGGCCATCGGCGTTTCACTCGCATTTCACCAGCCGATCCTGCACGGATCCGTAATCGCAGATTTTGCGCGGAAGCCTTCCGGGTACGGTCACGGTCTCCCCTTCATCTACGCGATGTGGATACTGGCAGTGGCAATCCTCTATTTCCCATGCCGATGGTTCATGGAGTTCCGTTCCCGCCATCGAGACTGGCCTTGGCTCAGCTACCTCTAGTCGCACTCGAAATCAACGCCCAGCAAAGCACAAGCCGTAACTTTCTTCTGTCCTCGCCGCGGCGTCTTTGCTATGCTTTCGCGCACGGAGATCACCATGTCCACCGCCAATCGTGAACTCGTCCATCGCTGGTTCGAAGAGGTCTGGAACAAGCAGAGCGAAGAAGCCATCGATCAGATGTTTGCTTCGGACGGCAAAGCTTATGGCTTCCCTGAGGCAAACTCCGTTCTTGTCGGCCCCGACAAATTCAAAGAGATCCACCGCTTCTTCATCGGCGCCTTCCCCGACATTCACATCACCATTCAAGACATCATCTGTGAAGACGACCGCGTCGCCGTCACCTGGGTCGCCAGCATGACGCATCTCGGCGACTCCCTCGGTTTCGCCCCCACTCTCCAGAAGGTCTCCCTCGAAGGCTGTTCCGTCCTCGTCATCCGCGGCAACCAGATTAAGGACGGCAGAAACTTCATGGAAATGGAAGGACTCGTCAACCGTCTCAAAACCACTGCGGGGACCAGGGTCGAAGCCGTCCAAACCCCCGCCTGATCTCCACCGCTTTCTTCTCGCCTTGCGACACGCCCAAAAACAACCGCGAGTCCCGCGAGTCTCTTTCGCCCTAATCTCCACTATTTGAACCAATCCCTACGTCCCCTCGTACCCTGCCATTCCGCCCTATATCATTGGAGTCAAACGCGGACCAGGGCTAACGCACGAATGTCTGATCCCTCCATCTTTATCTCGGCCGGGGAAGCCAGCGGCGAGCATTACGGCGCACTTCTCATTGACGAGCTGCGCAACCAGCTTGCTCTGTCCGGTCGCGACGCCACCTTCATCGGCATGGGCGGACCCCGCATGGTCCAGGCTGGACTCAACCGCATAGTCCGGTCCGAAGACGTCGCTGTCATGGGAATCACCGAAGTGATCCGCCATCTTCCCCGCATCTATCGCGAATTCCGCCGCCTCAAAGCCTCCATCCGCCAGCGTCGCCCCGACATCGCCATCCTTATCGACTTCCCCGACATCCATTTCAAGCTCGCCGAAGAGTTCCACCGCCTCGGTATCCCCGTCATCTTCTTCGTGAGCCCCCAGCTCTGGGCATGGAAGAAACACCGTATCAAGCTCGTCCAGAAATACGTCAGCAAAATGCTGGTCATCTTCCCTTTCGAAGAATCCTTCTATCGGGACCACGGCGTCGAAGTCACTTTCGTCGGTCATCCTCTCGCCGACCTTCCCACCCCCGAGATCTCCCGCGAACATTTCGCCCGCGAGGCCGGTCTCAACGCTTCCCGGTCCTGGATCGCCCTGCTCCCCGGCAGCCGCCCCAAGGAGATCGGCGACAACCTACCGCAAATGCTCGCCGCCGCCCGCATCCTCTCCCTGCGTGGACCCCGCGCAGCCGGCTCCCGCAAGGAATTCGAGTTCATCATCCCTCTTGCGCCTACTCTGAATGCATCCCAGCGCAAGATGCTCGCCGGACTCGTCAAACATCATGGTGAAGGTCTCCCTGTTCATCTCGTCGACGACGCCCGCGCCGCTCTTTACCACGCCCGCGCCTCAGTCGTTGCCAGTGGAACCGCCACCGTCGAAGCCACCCTCCTCGGCAACCCCTTCGTAGTCGTCTATCGCGTCTCGAAGCTCACATACGAAATCGCCCGCCGTGTCGTCAAAGTCCCCTTCGTCGCCATGCCCAACCTCATCGCCGGCAAAATGGTCGTTCCCGAGTTGATTCAAAACGCCTTTACAGCTGGCAACATCGTCCGCAACATCGAGCCTCTGCTACCGGAAGGCACAGTTCGCGAGTCCATGAAGATGGAGCTGGCCCGCATTCGCGCCATGCTCACCATCGCCCCTACCGGCTTCGGGGACAACACGGAAACTGCCATCAGCCGGGTGGCCGAAATCACTCTCAAACAGCTGGGTTCCCCTGTGCCGGCGCCTGTGGAATCATGATGGAGCTGAAAACGCCATCTAACGCTAATGTCGCAACTGGAATCACAATGCGTCTAATGATTGAAATGCCTCTTCAGAAACACACTCTGCGCAGGTTGACGGCCCTCTTGGCCGCCCTGCCCATTCTTGCTGCGGTCTCTTTAGCCGCGCAGCCCACGCCACGCCCCGAGCGCCCAAGCCTCAACATCAGCGGCTACGTCATCGACGCCGAAATAGACACGGCCACGCATCGTCTGGCCGCCAAAGCCACGCTAACCCTCACCGCGCCCGAGAACGCCGAGATGCTCAGCTTCGGCTTTCACCCCGCATTGAAGGTCAACACGATCACGGACGATAAGGGCAAGGTCCTCACCGGCGAGCGCTCTGCTGATGGCACGATCCGCGTCACTCCTTCGACCCCTCCTGTTGCCGGCCAGCCCATGCACTGGACTTTCGACTACGAAGGCGTCATTACCGGCACTGAAGACGGCCCGGTCGAAGGCCTCAAGCTCGCCGCCATCCAGGAACCAATCACCTACCTGCTCTACCCCGCACGCTGGTTCCCCACGACCGGCTACATGACCGACCGATTCACTGCTGAAATTCACATGCGCGTTCCCCAAGGCATGAAGGTCTTCGGCAGCGGCGCTCAGGGCCAGCCGCACCCCGTAAAGCTTGCTGACGGCAAAACCGGCGATCAGTACGACTTCAACTGGACCAAACCCGGCTTCCCCGGCACTATCATCGCGGGACGCTTCGTGGGACCCGTCTCCGCCGGCATGGGCAGCCCCAATGTCTATCTCACGGTCAACCATCAGGCTGCTGCTGGACAGCTGTCCCAGACTGCTAGCCGCCAGTTCGCTTTCTTCACCGATAAATTCGGCGCTCTTGAAAGCGGACACATTAACGTCGTCGAGCTGCCGGATGACACTCTCCCAGCAGCCTATGCGCCCGAACTCGTCGCAATCATGGGCTCCCGCACGGGCGACAAGTCCGGCATCCGCCTCCTCGCCAACACCATCGCCCACCTCTGGTGGGGCTCGGAAGTCAGCCCCAGAACCCTCAACGATGCCTGGATCACCAACGGCATGTCGCGTTACGGCGAGCTCATGTACGTCGAAGACGAGAACGGCAAAACTGCGCTCAAGACCGCCCTTCAGGACGTCTCCGCCGGCGCTCTCGCCTATGACACCATTCCCCTCTCCAGCGTTTCGCGCCTCAATCCCTTCTCGCCCGAATTTCAATCCATGACTCTCGAGAAAGGCGCTGAGATCTTTCACATGCTCCGCGGCGTCATCGGCGACAAGGCGTTTCAGTCCGTCCTGAAAGGCGCACTCAGTCAGTACACCGACAAGGGCATCCGCGCTGCCGACTTCTACAAGGTCGCTGAAGCCCAGAGCCAGCAGCAGCTCACGCCATTCTTCTCTCAGTGGATCGACGGCACCGGCGCGCCCACATTCACGAACAAGTATTCCGTCTACCGTCTGGGCAATAACAAGGGCTTCCGCACCATCGGACAGATCAATCAGGATCTCGACCTCTTCAACATGCCCGTCAATCTCCGCGTCGAAACCGACGGCAAAACCGTCGACCAGAAAGTCGATGTCGTCGGCACCGACTCTCAATACACCGTCGACACTTTCGGTCGACCCCGCCGCATCGCCATCGATCCCGGGGACTGGGTCCTCAAGTCCTCACCCGATCTCCAGGTCCGAATCGCCATCCTGAAAGGCCAGCAGCTCGTCGCACAGAACGACCTCGTCGGCGCTCTCGCCGAATACCAGAAGGCCCTCCAGGCCAACTCGCAAAGTTCCCTCGCCAGTTACCGCATCGGCGAAGTTCTCTTCACCCAGCGCAACTACCAGGCCGCCGTCAACGCCTATCGCGATGCTCTCCGTGGCGATGGCGAACCTCGCTGGACTGAAGTCTGGAGCCACATTGCCATCGGCAAAATCTTCGACCTTACGGGTCAACGCGATCGCGCCGTTCAGGAGTACCGCCTCGCCGTCCAGACCAACGACAACACCCAAGGTGCCGTCAACGAAGCGCGCCAGTGGCTTTCCAAGCCCTACAAACTCCCCGAACCCGGCCAGTAGGTCTCCATCTTTACTACAATCTGGTGCCCCATCCTAGCATCGTCCGTTAGGACGGTTTTAGGTGGGGACCATACACACGCGCCACGTCCATTACCGCTTCATCTCGTGCGGGTGCCCCGTCCAAAATCGTCCGTGAGGACGATTTAGGGGGGAGTTGAATACTCTCGCACACCAGGATCCCGCCTCGCGCTTCATTTCGTGAGGAAACCGGATCGCACCATTCTCTGAAACGTCTCTGGAGCCTATACAAACCCCGCTTGACCTCCAGCATCTCCAAGATCAGGCAAGTTGATCAAAGGAGCTCCTCATGCTGCGTACCACCTTCCTAGCCTGCGCATCCGTGCTCGTTACAGGCCTTGTCGTTCCCTCTTCGCCCGCAATCGCAGAGACGCCGGTCGCCTATGTCTACGTCTCCAACCTCGTCACTCCAGACACCAGTACGAAGCACGATCTATACGCATACGGCGCCCGGGCCGACGGCAGCCTCTACCGGGTTACCGGTACGCCTTTCAACTACGACATCAATAGCCTCTGGGACAATAGCCATTACCTTTTTGGGCTGAACGGAACCCAGATAGACAGCTACTGGATCTCCTCGACCGGCGCACCTCAGCTCGTCGGCACCATCGACGCCGCGTCGCACGCCACCAACTTCTGCGGCGGCATCGGTCCGCTCAAAGTCGACCACTCCGGCCACAATCTCTACAACGCCATAGCCGAAGGCGACTGCATGGGCTTCAGCTTCCAAAACTTCTCCATCAGCAGCACCACCGGCAAGCTCGCGTACAAAAACACCTCGGATGAAGCCTTCCTTGGACAAAGTGAGCTTGACTTCCTTGGCAACAACCTCTTCGCCTATTCGCCCATCTGCACCGAGTTCGACCATGAAGAGGTCGGATACATCCACGGCTATCAGCGCGCCTCCGACGGCACACTGAAGACCATTCAGGTCACGAATCCCCCGCTCGCCCCGAAGGACACTTCCAACGACTACTGTCCCCTGACCATCGCCACTGACCCGACAAATCACATGGCGGTCCTTCAGCAAGAAACAGGCTTCGATGGAACTACCTTTGGTACGCCCGTCATCTCCACGTACAGCGCCACTTCAACCGGCAATCTCACCACCACAAGCACCTACAGCAACATGCCACACACCCGCTCCGGAATGCGCGTCATGCGCATGGACCCCACGGGCAAACTTCTCGCTGTTGCCGGCTCCGGCGGCCTCGAGATCTTCCACTATCACGGCATCAATCCCGTTACCTATGCAAAGACCCTGCTAAAGGACATCCCAGTGGACTATCTCTATTGGGACCACAGCAATCACCTCTACGCGGTCACACGTTCGAACATAGGGAAGGGCAAGCTCTACGTTTTCACCGTCACCACAACCGGTGCTTCGCAGGCCCCTGGCTCGCCCCACTCTATCCCGAATCCCGACTCCCTCATCGTCCGCGCCACAAAGTGATGCACCTTCGCCGGCGCCACCCTCGCGAACTAGACCTAGGTTGTTCTCCTCGCGAGGGTGGCTTCCAAATATCCCTCATCCTCGCTGAATGCGCTGCATGAATTTCTGCAGCTGCACAAACTGTTCTGGGTTCCCCGCCCCCAGCATCGGATTCCGATGAGCAGGTTCATCGTCATACACAAACCCAACCCCATCCGGCCCCGTTCTCACCACCTTGGATTGCACCGAAATCCTCGCCTCAACCTCGCGGCTCAGTGGATTGGTGATCTGCAATCCGACCAGCAGGCTGGTCCCCTCCGACCAGCGATCTTCCGTGCGCACGTAGAACCCTTCCGTGCTGATATTGCTGACCTCTTGCGCTCGCGGACTCCCGATTGAGAAGTATGCCTCCGATCCCGGAATGACATGCCGCTTCCCTTTGCGGCGATCTGATGGCTGTAACTCCGGCTCCTCTTTCCTGCTTCGAAACAGCCCCCCAAAGAATGCCTTGAATCCTCCCGGGAACACCTCGTGGTCGTGGTGCGGTCTCCTCCCGCTCGTCTCATCGGCATCATCTGCCAAGCACGAGACGCGGCTCGCTACCCGAATTCCGGTCACAGCATCGTGGATTTCAAGCTGGTCCCCAAACTGAATCCGCGCCGCACTCAACCGTCCCGCCGGAAGCACGACCGCGCTGCTCGCACTGATTTCCGGCAGTTCCATCGACGATTGCCTGTAACTTTCAATGCAGCGAAGCACCTCGCATCGCTCATCGAGATAAATAATGTCCAACTCCGGCATGAAACTGACCCGCGGAATGCCCCTGTATGGGTTCAGCCAGATCCCGCCGCCTGCAATCTCCTTCAACCTCTGTGCCACAGCCGTAAATGTCTCTCGCGTCGTGTCGATCTCCACAACGTCCGGTGTGACAACCGTCCCCTCCGTCGGATTCACAACGCGCAATCGCGCCTTCGCTGACCCCGGCTGAATCGAACTGGATTCGACACTCATAGGCCCTTTTTCAACCTTCCGACGGGGACACCTTACCACGCCGATTCCGCATTCTCCAGTGACGACTTCGGCTCAGCAGTGAATATTCCGGCACGAATCCTCATCTTCCCCCGGAGTCCTTCAATCGAACTGAAATTCGCGACTTGCTACACTTCCCTCCGTCGAACCGTCGAATGTACGGGAGCAAAACATGAAGCAGCACCTCGCTTTTTTGGCTGTTCTTCCCTGCTTCGGCATCATCGCTTTCTGTCAGTCACCCGTGATCTCCTCCAACCCGGACCAAACTCCTCCCAACCGTCCCGCCGCCTCGGTTGACTCTCACTTTGAATTCAAAAGCGGTCAGTTTCGGCAGATCTCGCCTTCAGCCCAACTTCCCCGCCTCCCCTGCGACGGTCAGATTCCATCTGGACATCAGGCTCCAGCGCAATCCGGCGCAAACCATCGCCTTCCCGTTCCCTGCTTAGACCCGCAAGTCTTCGCGCTCAATGCGCAAAACAGCCTGTCGTTTCCGCAGCCGCGAACTCAGCGACCCCGCGCCAAATCCAGTCCCATTCCAACCCAATGGCCCGACGCAAAATACGAGCCCATTCCGACCACTTGGCCCAATCTCAAACTGCTGCTCCTCGCACCACCCAATTCAACCTCGCCTCTCGCGAAATAGTGCCGAAGAGCGCATCAGCTTCCCGCCTCGCTTCTTACGGGGCTGACGCGTCTACCCTCGCTGCCGACCGCAACCAGAATTCAATAACGATCGTGTTGATCGAAAATCCAATCCAGAATGCGATTCCGAAAAACTTGTCCGGCGTGAGATGACTCAGTCGCTCCGTCGCGAAGAACACACCCATCACCGGTCGCGTCGTCGCAATCCCCAGCAGAATCGCTACTGCGCGGATCATCCAGATCCTCTGATTCTCCACCTCGCCTTGCCTGCTCATCATGTACGCTCGCGCCAACGACAAAAGAAATAGCGTGTCAAACACCAGAACCGCCGAGCGCTCCACCCATCCGCCCACCGCGTAGCGGCTCATCCCATAAGCAGTCGCTCCTGTGATCGCGCCCAGCACAAAGAAAGCTCGCTCCTTTGCCTCTGGCTTCTTAGCCCTCAAGCGAAACATGAACGGCAGCAATAGGACGAACAGAAGAGCAGCACTGATGTGAACCCACGTTAGAATCGCGTGCGACCTGAACCACCCATCCAGTTTGCTCAGTTCCGGCGGAGCGCCCTGCCCCGTTCCCGTCGACAGCGCGACCATCCGCCGGATCACGGCTGCCACCGCAATCACTAAGCAGATCCAGAACCCCGCCTTCAACCAGCCCGGATAATGCGCAAACTCAACTCCGTGTCGATTCGGCGCCCCACTGCTTCCATGCTCAACTCGTGCATTCGCCAATCCGTGCTCTGCGTAGGCTTTCATATCAGCAACGAATCTAAGTTTTGATCGACTCGCTGTCCAACGAATTTACATAACTTTGCACTGCAGATTGTGACCCGGAGTATGCCAGTCAAAGCAAAGAAGGCTGGCCACATGGGCCAGCCTTCTGCTGTTCCTGAATTCCCGAATTCCCTAAACTCCCGGATGCCCCAGCGACAGCACCTCGATCGACACCCGCGCTACCCCGGCGCTCGTCATATTCAGCTTCTCTGCCGCGGCATGTGACAGGTCGATCACCCGCCCCTTCACCAGTTCGGCTCGATCTGTAATCCGCACCACCACCGACCTGTGATTCCGCAGGTTCACCACCCGCACCTCGCTCCCGAAAGGCAGCGAAGGATGGCACGCTGTCATCTCGTCCTGGTTGAAGGTTTCCCCGCTCGCCGTCTTCTTCCCGTCAAATTGATCGCCATACCACGAGGCGATTCCCTTGAACAGTTTCGACTTTGGTTTCTCCACCGGAGCCGGCGTCATCTGCGGAGTCGCATTCGCAACCACCACAGGGGAAGTTGCCACAGGCCTCGGCACTCCAGCATCCGCCTGCACTGTCCGGGTCGGCAGCGTACAAAACATCCCGGCCAATGCGACGCAGGAAGTCCCAACGAGAAGCCAGAACGGCAAAGGCTTTCGAAGGGTCATGTCGGTTGCTTCTGGTCGTTTGAGCATCCTTTAAGTTTACCAGCCAGACCAGCAGAAACCGGAGGTCCCGGTACGTGCTGCGGCAAGGGTATCCTCCAATGAAGTCAATGAGATCCAGGCAAAATTCAGGCAGAATGGACCGCAGTACGGTACCTAAGTCCAAGCCTCTCAGCTAACGCAATTTAGGGTTGCAACAATCCTGATGCAGAATCGTCCTTTTGCCTTTGTTCGACCACTCGACTGCGAAGGTCAGCCGCGCTTTCGCAACTCTCCGGCAACGCGCGGAGATCCCGGTAGCCGCAAAGACTACCACGACAAACTCCTGTTCGGAAAGGAACTTTTGTCCAGTACGCACCGTCATCTCAGTGCAGGAAATCGGGAAGGGAGGTATCTCATTGAGATCCATCGATTTCGTCCTCCTGGCGTCGCTTAGCCTGCTTTCCCTGCCGGACAACCTCGCCAGGGCGCAAGATCCTGCTGGAGTCCCTCCAGCCATCCGTTCAGCTACTAAACTGTTTATTTCCAACGCAGGTGCGGATAGAGGACTATTTCCAAGGCCGTTCAGCGGCAATCCCGATCGGGCTTACACCCAATTCTTTTCTGCTTTGAAAGCCGCTGCCCACTACGATCTGGTTTCCGATCCGTCTGATGCGGATCTGGTACTTGAACTCAGGCTTATTGCTCCGGCCGGGCCGGCCAATGCCGATAAACAGAAGGGAGCCTCAGACCCACTGCCGGAATTCCGCCTCACCATCTACGACAGAAAATCCCACTACATTCTTTGGACGTTAGCTGAGTCAATCGGAGTTGCCAACTTCCAAAGAACACATGACCGCAACTTCGATCAGGCTCTCGACCGGCTATTGCTCGATTTTCAGCAACTTGCAGGCAAACCGCCACATTCCGTCCCGCCCCCTCAAAACTGACCCTCGGTTTGCAGATCAATTCGCCGGAACTGCTAGCTTCGAACTATAGGCCGTTCTACTGCCATTTCCAACCGGAAATGCAGGCGAGCGGCCCTTCTGTTTGAGGAGAAACCAATGCGACTAAGCTCCGCCGGGCTCCAATTGCTCAAGAAATCCGAAGGTTTCCGCGATCGCGTCTACTCTGACGTCGTCGGCTTCCGCACCATCGGCTACGGCCACCGTCTCAACCCAGCCGAGTCGTACCCGAGTGCCATCACTCTGGCCGAAGCCGAAACTATCCTCGCCGCCGACATCGCAATAGCCGAAGCCGCAGTCGCGCGTCATGTCCATGTCCCTCTCACCCAGGGCCAGTTCGACGCACTCGTCGACTTCGTATTCAACCTCGGCAGCTCACGCCTCGCTTCCTCCACCCTCCTCCGCTACCTGAATGCAGGCAGGTACGACGACGCCGCCTGGCAGCTCCTCGCCTGGGACCACGCCGGCTCCCGCGAACTTCCCGCCCTCAAGCTTCGCCGCGAATCCGAATTCCGCCTCTGGTCCCCTACCCCACCCACAAGGGTGGTCGCTTGATCACAGCCGAAGACCGAAGTCTCACTCGGGTACGTTAACTAGAGTTCCGGGCATTTGTACAGTGGCAGCAGGACGCCCTTCTGTACTGAACCATGGGCTAATGGGAATCGGGTCCTGGCTACCGGCCGATGGACCTAAACTCAATCCTATGTATTACGTGGCGCTAACCATAATGCTATGTATTAAATGCAGAAAAGTGGGAGGCACCGCGGAATCGGAAACACTGAACTTTCAGCCGGCTTCAAACGCCGGGCCACCAGCATACGAACTAACCTCAAACGGCGGGTATTAGTTAGAGCTAAACCCAATGGAATGTAGCATGGACAAGAGTAAAGGGGTGAACTCGCATCTGACCAAAGACGCAGCTAACCTCAACAGCATGTATTAGGTAGCTGCTAAACTCAATCGCTTCTATTATTTGCAGAAAAACAGGGGGGAGGGGGAGAGTAGCACCCCGCTCCCAACCGAAGAAGCCAGCTAACCTCAACCGTATATATCAGATAGCGCTAAACTCAATCGCATCTTTTATGTGCAAAAAACAGGGGGGGGAGAGTAGCACTCCGCTCTCGGCCGAAGAAGCGATCTAACCTCAACCGTATGTGTTAGGTAGCGCTAAACTTAAGCGCATCGATTATGTGCAAAAAACAGGGGTAGAAGTAGCACTCCGCTCCCGACCGAAGAACCCAGCTAACCTCAAAAGAATGTATTAAGTAGCGCTAAACCCAATGGCTTGTATTACGTGCGAAAAACAAGGGTGGGTATTCGGGGTACAAAGCTCACCAGCGCCAATATTCTTTCTGTTTTAGACAGCTAAGAGCTGAGACCTGAAAGCTAAGAAGTTACAGCTACCCGCCTTAGTTTGGCGTCCCCGTGCTCTCGGTAGCCTCGAACCGGCACTCCACGCACTGACAATGGCGCCGGAGATAATCCCATGAGTAGATTCCGCCCGAGTGCCCGTCCTGCCAATTGAACTGAATCGCGTAGCGGCCGACACCATGCGCGCTGGCCGGCTTCGCCGGCGGAGTGTACATCGGAAGCAGTGCCGCGGCTTTTGCTTTCGGCTGCCCAGCCTTCCGCCCCTGCGCCTTGCGCTCATCGATGCACGTCGCACACGGACAAGCATCCCGCAGCCACGCAAAGCCCCATGTACTCTTATGCCCGTCCTGCCAGTCGATCTCGAGCCCCGTACCCTCCGTGATCTTCACCCGCACCTTGTCCGGAGTGACCGCGATCTTCGCAAGCGGCCGGTCCTCAAGGCTCTCACGTGACTGTTCTTCCTTGCTGACGAAGCGAATTCCCTCGTGACTCATGCTTCCATTCTAGTGCCAGATTCGACCTCGTCCGGACTAGGCTCCGCCGCATCGTCCGAATTCAACAACCCCGTCGGCAGCCCGTCGATACTGACTACATTCTTCTGCCATCGATATTCCATCAGCCCCACCTCGCCCTTCGACGTCGCCCACCGACGAAGTGTGTCCCGCTCTCCGGCAAACTGAAAAAGAGGAACCCCGTACCCACACGATGTCTGGACACGATCCACATTGAGCACAATAATCTGCCGCGCTCCCGGCGGCTCAGTGCTGCCAAACGCCGAGTCCAGCAGTGCCAGGTACTCCTCACTCCTCCTCGGCAACACCTTTGCTGCTCCATACAGTCGCAGAATCATCGGCGCCCCTTCGAAAGCACAGAACATCATCGTCAATCGCCAGTTTGCTCTCACGTGCGCCGCCGTCTCATTCCCGCTCCCCGTCTGATCCAGATACGCAACCGTCAGCTCGTTGAGAATCCGGAGAGATGCTCCGTCCTTCGGCGAAACATTCACCCGCCCCTCCGCCGCTGCAGACGCCGTAAAGAAGACCCTTTGCTTCCGGATGAACTCACTCAACCTCTCATCGATACAATCCAAAACCTTCGCCACACGACCTCCTTGCGACCTCAAATGTCGGAGTTAGGGATTCCTCCAGAAGAACCAGGCCGCCATCCCCAAACCGATGAACACCACCATCCCTCGTAGCATCGCCTGCGGAATCCGCCGCGCTAGGCTCGCCGACGTATACCCGCCGACCGCACACGTCACCATCGCCACTAGGCAATAACGCCACACGACCTGCCCGTTGAGTACGAACAGGACGAACGCAATCCCGTTCGCCATTGTGGTCGAAACCACCTTCAGCGCATTGATCTCATTCAGGTCCTGATAACCGCACAGCGAGAGCACTGTGATGAGCAGAAACCCGGCGCCCGCCCCGAAATACCCGATGTAGAAGCAGACCACCACCGTAGCCGCAAACACCGGCACCATTCGCGGACTGTGAACCCCGCCCGGCTCATGGCTCTGCACGAACTTCCGGTGCTCCAGCCATCTCGACGCCGGACCGCTCAGCGCGAAGATGGTGGCCGCTACCAGCAGCAGCCAAGGCACAAGATGCAGGAACGTCATTTGCGGCGTATTCAGCAGCACGATCGCGCCGAAGGTCCCGCCGATCAACCCGGCAACCGCCATCGGAATCGCTACCCGCAGATTCCTCCGCACATCCTCGCGATACGCCGCGATCGAAGTCAGCTGCCCCGGCCACAGCGCGACCGTGTTGGTCGCATTCGCCTGCACCGGCAGCACCTTCATCCCCAGAATCGCCGGAAACAACAGAAACGATCCGCCGCCCGCCACTGCATTCAGCACGCCGCCAATGAAGGCAGCGACAGTCAGCCAAGCCCAGTTCCAGTTGATGTAAGCAGCAAGCTCCGCGGCGATCATCATCTTCTTCGATTCTATGTGGCCGCCCACTCAGACCTGGTCGACCCGCCTTCAACGCGAAAACCTCTAACCCTCTTGTGCTCAGCGGATGCGCTCCCGCAGCCGTTTGCAGGTTATTTGGCGATCTCCGGCAGAATAGAAGTTATAGGGAAGCGTGCTCAGCCAACTTACCAGTTAGAAGAACAGAAATACTTCGGCCCGAAGACTCCTACACCCACCATCGATGTGCCTGAAGAATTCTCTCGGCTGCCCCACTTAGAGACAGCATCGGCCAAAACTCGACGAAGTCCAGTGTGAGCACCTGCAATCCATCTCCTCATCAAATCTGGTTAAAAATCGACATCCTCAAATCTTCCAAAACCAGCAAATGCGAGTAAGCCTATGAAAATAATGATAATGGCGTTGTTTTTAATATGTGAGTGCAATTTGCTCATATTTTATGCATCTCATGTGCTATAGTGGCATCAGATTGAATGAGCGGCTGGGTCAACCCAGCCCACAATCACCAAATCAGTTGGAGGAACACAAAATCATGGCAATCACCCGTTGGGATCCCTTCCGTGAAGTCGTCGCTCTTCAGAAC
>Ga0207674_10000979_pt1 | contig 37370 bp, 38 predicted proteins | sample KBSCornC72_FD_184303 | JGI IMG/M metagenome (GOLD analysis project Ga0207674, IMG submission 184303) | Corn rhizosphere microbial communities from Kellogg Biological Station, Michigan, USA - KBS Corn C7-2 (SPAdes) (version 2) | ecosystem: Host-associated > Plants > Roots > Rhizosphere > Soil ... | reverse complement strand
CTGATCGTCCACACACCGGGCGGGCTGGTGCTGGCTGCCGAGCAGATCGCCCACGCGCTCCTCCGGCATCAGGCGCCGGTGACCATCTTTGTGCCGCACTACGCGATGAGCGGCGGTACGTTGCTCGCACTGGCCTGCGACCAGATCGTGATGGACCCGAACGCCGTGCTCGGCCCCGTCGACCCGCAGCTGGGCGACATGCCGGCCGCGTCGATCCTGCGGGTGGTGGCGGCCAAGGACACCGAGCACATCGACGACAGGTTCCTGGTGCTGGCCGACGTGGCCGAGAAGGCGCAGCGCCAGGTGCGCGGCTTCGTCACCGACCTGCTGGACGATCGGATGTCACCGGAGGAGGCGGGCAAGCTGGCCGACCTGCTGGCCGGCGGCTACTTCACCCACGACTTCCCGATCACCGTCAGCCGGGCACGGGATCTGGGGGTGGCGGTGTCGGACGACCTGCCGCCCGAGGTCCACGAGCTGATGGCGCTGTTCCCCCAGCCCAGCCGTGGCCGGCCGACGGTCACCTATCTGCCGCTGCCGGTGCCCCTGCCCGGCGGGCCGCCCGATCCGACCGGCACGTAGGTCGTGATCGCCGCCGGCTCGTAACGGATCTCGGCCCGCTCCACCCGGCCCAGATACTCGCCGTCCACCTGGACGGCGACCGGCAGGTCGGGCTCGACGACCGCCTCCGGGACATCGTGCAGATAGGCGACCCGCGTGTCACCTCGGGTGGCGTGTCGGGGCCAGACCAGGGCGTACACCGGCAGCCGCCAGAGGTCGCGGCGTCGGAGCTCGTCGGCCACGACCAGATCAAGGGCGGTGCGGAACCCGGCCCGGGGCGCGGCGCGGATGCCGTAGCGGCCGAAGTAGGTGTAGGGATGCCCGTTGGCCACCGCGAGGTACGAGCAGCGGAGGGTGCGGCTGGGTGTGCGGACGGTCATCCGCGCGGGCAGCGTGTAGCGATCGGAGCGAAGCACCCGCAGCGCCGCCATCACCACCTGCATGTCGCCGGGGCGGGTGCGATCGTGGCGCAGCGCCCGGGCCTCGTCCACCAGCCGCATCGCCTCCGCATCGATGCCGAGCCCGGCCGAGAAGGTGAAGCGCCTGGCGTCGAGCCGACCCAGCCCGACCTGACGCGTGCTGCGGGCCGCGATGGCGACGGCCAGCATCCGGGCCGCCCGCAGGGGCCGGTTGGGAAATCCCAGGTGGCGGACAAACACCGACGTTGCGCCGGCGGGCAAGAAGCCGGTGGCCACGCCCTCCGACACGCCGTTCACGATCTCGTTTGCCGTGCCGTCGCCGCCCATCGCCACGACCACGTCGGCTCCCGCGGCGGCCGCCAGCTCCACCCCATGGCCCGGGCGCTCGGTGCGGACGACCTCGACCTCGCCCACCTGCCCCAGCACCGCCGCCACCTGGTCGAGCAGCGGCGCCGTCACGCCGGTCGCGACCGGGTTCACGATCAGGCGCAGCCTCATCGGGCCGGTACCATACCGGGGTGAACGCAGGCACGGTTCGAACCTCCACCGCGGCCGCCGCGGTTCCGGCGGCCCTGGTCGTCCTCCTCCACCTCGCCGTACAGTGGAACGGCGCCGCCGACTTCGAGGCGCGGCGGACGCTGGCCTTCCAGCACGGGATCGCGATGGCGGTGATCCTGGCAGCGGTGCTGGCGGCATCGCGCTATGCCCTGGCGCTCGAACGCGGCGAGGGCTGGCCGATCGCCGACGCGGTCGCCATCGCCGGCACCATCGGGGTGCTCGGCCACCTCGCCGCCGTCTGGCGGGACGGCAGCAACCCGATGCGCCGGCTCGACGTCACGGTCACGCACGCGGTCGCGCTGGTCGTGGTGGCCGGCCTGACCATGCTGATCCGCCACCTCGAGGAGACGCGGCTCACATCCTCTTCCAACGCACCCAACCGACGCTCAATCGGCGGCGAATAGAACACTCGGCATGACCAGCATCCTCAAGTCAGCAGCCCTGATAGCCGCGGCCGTGATCGCAGGCGGCGTGACCGCGGTATGGGTTGACTCGACGCACCCGCAGGGCACGACGATCGTCCGCACCGAGACCATCGCCGCGCCCCAGAACGTCAACTCGACCGCCTCCACCGGGCTCTCGGTGAACCAGATCTACCGGCGCGCCGGCCTCGGCGTCGGCGTCGTCCGCACCGACCAGGGGCTCGGCACCGGCTTCGTGATCGATTCCGCCGGCCACGTGCTGACCAACGCCCACGTGGTGCTCAACGCCAACGACGTCCAGGTCGAGCTGCCCAAGACTCTGGGCAGCGGCGAGGTCAACACCTTCAAGGCACAGGTGCTCGGGCTCGACAAGAGCACCGACGTGGCCGTGCTCAAGATCGATGCCCCGGCCGACCAGCTTCACCCGCTGACGCTCGCACCGAGCGGCGAGCGGCCTCAGGTCGGACAGAGCGTGGTGGCGATCGGTACTCCTCTGGGCGAGGAGGGCACCGTCACCACCGGCATCGTGTCGGCCGTGTCGCGTGAGATCAACTCGCTCGACAGCCGGATCAAGATCTACGGCGCAATCCAGACCGATGCCGCGATCAACCACGGCAACTCGGGCGGCCCGCTGATCGACGGCCAGGGCCAGGTGATCGGCATCAACAGCCAGATCCTGTCCGAGAACAACGGCAACGTCGGTATCGGCTTCGCGATCCCGATCTCGACGGCCCGCGACGTCGCCGACCAGATCATCAGCACCGGCAAGGTCGCGCACACCTGGCTCGGCATCGAGGGCACCGAGCTGACCCCCGATGTGGCCAAGGCGCTCAACCTGAAGGTGCAGAGCGGCGTGATCGTCGGTCAGGTGGTCGACGGCTCCCCGGCCGCCAAGGCCGGTCTCAAGGGCGGCACCACCCCGGTGACGGTCGACGGCCAGAGCCTGATGTCGGGCGGGGACGTGATCGTCAAGATCGACGGCACCGACATCAACACGTTCGCCGACCTGGCCCAGACCATCGCCCAGAAGAAGCCGGGCGAGACGATCCCGATCGAGATCCTCCGCAACGGTCAGACGCAGACCGTGAACGTCACCCTGGGAGAGCGGTAACCGGCATCACCGGCGGCCGGGCGGACGCCCCGTCCGGTCGCCGGTCAAACGATCTCGACGATCACGTCGTTGACGTCGTCGAGCGCCAGGCGGACAGCGTCCTCCACCCGGCTGGCGATCGTGTGGGCCTGCCGCACCGTCATCTCGGGGCTCCCCCGCACCGACGTCACCACCAGCAGCCGGCCCGCCTGGCGGTAGACGACGACCTCCGGCGAGCCACCGGTCACCGAGCGGACTGCGGCCAGGGCCACCTCGATGACGTCGGATTCGGCGGTGCCGACCACCCGCACCGGCTGGGCGTCCGGGGCGAACGGCTCGACGTGCGCATACACCTTCGCGGCACCGAACTCGTGGGCGATCTCGTGCTTCAGGCGGTCGACGATGGCGTCGGCCTCGGCCAGCGTCAGCTGCTCGGCCAGCCGCACGTGGAGTGTGATGGCGCGGCCTTCTGGACTCTCCAGTACGGTGATGTTGTGCGTCTCGACAACACCCGGCACGCGCAGCGCAGCAGCTGCCACCCGCTCGTTGGCCCGTTCCCGGCCGGCGGTCGGCTCCACATGGACGGTGACGGACGCCGGCCCGTCGAGGCTCTCCCTTACGGCCTGCTCCACCCGGTCCATGGTCTCGTGGCTGCGCTCCAGGCCCTCCAGCCTGGAGACGCCGATCACCACGTCCGCGAACGTCTCACCCCCCGCCTCGCGCATCCGCACCGACCGCACCTCTCGCACTCCAGGCACCAGGCCCACCACCTGCTCCATGCGAGTTGCGGCGCCGAGCGGCGCCCGGTCCATCAGCACGTCGATGTTGCCGGCGGCCAGGCGCAGGGCGGCGGCCAGCACGAGCGCGGCCACGAACAGCGCCGCCCAGGCATCGCCACTGTCGACGCCGGCCGCGACGAACGTGAGGCCCGCGAGCACCGCCAGCGTGCCGGCGAAGTCCGACGCGAAGTGGGTGGCGCTGGCGATCAGAGCGGCGTTTCGCCCTCGCCTGCCCTCACGCAGCGAGACCGTCGTCCGCGCGGCATCGACCACCAGCACCGCGCCCAGCAGGGCGAACGCGTACCAGGCCGTGTCCACGTGCCCGCCGCCGCCACGCAGCCGGTCGACGGCCTCCCATGCGATCCAGACCGCCGCGCCGCCCAGCAGCACCGACTCCGACAGCGCCGCCAGATGCTGGGCCTTGCCGTGACCGTATTGATGCCGTGCGTCGGGCGGTCGTTCGGCAACAGCCACGGCATACAGGGTCAGAACGGCGGCAACCGCGTCGAGCCCGGAGTGCACCGCCTCCGCCAGGATACCCAGGCTGCCGGTGGCAAGGCCGACGACCAGCTTCGCCGCCGCCAGCAGGAGCGCGGCGGCGAGCGAGATCGACGCCGTGCGGCGAGCGTTTGACATGCGGTCGATTGTAGGGCAGCCTATTTCCATTCGTTTCCGCGGAATCACGGAGAGCCGCCCATGAGCTCGGCTCAGGAAACCGAGGTACCGGGCGAGCGCGCGAGCGGCCAGGTGCGGTGTCTGGTGGTCGACGACCACGCGGCGATCCGCGAAGGGGTGAAGCTGATCCTCGCCCGCGACCGGGAGATCGCGGTGATCGGCGAGGCCTCGAGCGGCGACGGCGCGGTCGACATGGCGGAGCGGCGGCGGCCGGACGTGATCCTGATGGACGTCCGCATGCGCGGGATGGACGGGTTCGAGGCCACCCGCCGGATCACGGCCGCCCATCCCGCCATCGCCATCATCCTCTACACCGCTCATGGCGAACGCGGCCTGCTGGCCGAGGGGCTGGACTGCGGTGCCCGCGGGTACGTGCTCAAGGATGCTCCGCCGGACGACATCATCCGCGCCGTCAAGCGGGTCGCCGAGGGCGGCGCCTACGTCGACCCGACGCTGGCGTCGGAGCTGGTGTCACCTAAGGCAACGGAGCGGATCCCGGCCCTGTCCACACGCGAGCGGGAGATCCTGGGGCTGCTTGCCAACGGCTTCTCGAACCCGGAGATCGCCGCCCGGCTGTTCATCAGCCCCGAAACCGTGCGCACACACGTCCGCAACGCCATGGCGAAGCTGGAGGCCGACACGCGCACCCAGGCGGTTGCGCTCGCGCTCCGCTATGCACTTATCGACTAGGCAGCTCTCGCCGGCGATCGTACTGGCGCTGGCGGCAATGGCCGCGGCGGTACTGCTGATCGATCAGATCCGCTACGAGGAGTGGGCGGACGCGGCGGGCCTGACGATCAGCCTGGCGGCGCTGCTGATCGGCATCAGGGCGGTGCTGCTGGCCGAGCGGCGGCACGCCAGGGCCGGCGAGGCGGCCGCGTCGCGGGCACGCCGCGACGCCGAGCTGTTCGATCACATGATGAGGATGCTCGACGAGGAACGAGAGGCGATCGCCCACCGGCTCCACGACGGGCCGCTCCAGGTGATGGCGGCCATTCGGCTGATGGCCGACGCCGCTCGGCGGGCGCTGGATGAGGGCGACGAGCGGCTGGCCCACGAGACACTCGAGCGGCTGGAGCAGCACGCTGCCATGGTCTCGAACGACCTGCGCAGGACGACCGGCCGGCTGCACCCCGTGGTGCTGGAGCAGCGCGGGCTGTTGCCGGCGCTGGAGTCGCTCGCCGACAGCGTGCGCGAGGAGTACGCCACGGACGCGGCGCTGGCCGCGCCCGACGGCACCTGGGACGGCGACGCCGAGCGCGACCTGGCGCTCTACCAGCTTGCCCGAGAGGCCGCAGTGGCGGCCGCCCGCGCGGGGGCCAGCGCGGTGCGGATCGTGGTCGCCCGCGACGGTGAGGCGGTGCGGCTGGTGGTGGCCGCCGACGGCGCGGACGACGCCCTCGGGTCGCAGGCCGAGGCCCGCACCCAGCTGATGGCCGCCCGCGCCGCGCGGATCGGTGCCTCGTTCGAGCTTGAGGACGGCTCGACGCGGCTGGTCGTGCGGGCGCCCGCGTGACCAGGATCGGGGTGATCGGCGCCGCCGCCGCCGACACCATCACGCTCGACGACGAGCCGCCGTTCCGGCGGCCGGGTGGCACGCCGGTGTTCGCCGAACGGGCGCTGCGGGCGGTCGGCGCGGAGCCTGTGACCTTCGTCATCGAGCCGCCTGTCGACTCCCGGCTGGTGCACGACGGCACCGGCACCACCCAGGAGATCCGCAGCCTGGCGTCGGCGCTGACGCCGGCCCGGGTGGCGGCCGAGGTGCTGCCCAGGATCAAGGGGTGCAGCTGGGTCGTGCTCGGTGGCCAAACAGGCGGTGAGTTCCCGCCCGCCGTGCTCGACGCGCTGGCCGCCGCTGGCCACCATCTGCTGCTCGACGCCCAGGGCCTGGCCCGCGGCGGGCGGTTGGGGCCGGTGCAGCTGGGCCCGTTCCGCCCCGACTGCTACCGCGGGGTACGGTGTCTCAAGCTGAACCGGGTCGAGGCGCGGGCGGCGTTCGGCGGCGACGGCCCGGCGACGGCGCTATCGGTGGGAGTGCCCGAGGTGCTGCTGACCCTGGGCCCGGCCGGCCTGATGGTGGCCGCCGACGGCAGGGTCGAGAACGTGGCCGGATCGGGGCTCCCGTTCCACGATCCGACCGGTGCCGGCGACAGCCTGTCGGCGCTCTACTGCCTGGCCCGAAGCCGCGGCGCCGAACCGGTGGAGGCGGCCCGTGGCGCCGTCGATACGGTCGAGCGGCTCTACGGCAGCTCGTAGAACCCGCGGCCGACCAGCACCACCGAGCCGGCCACCCGCGGGCCGGGATCCGCCAACTCGACGCGGATCGTGCTCGGGCGGCCGATCTCGACGCCCTGCAGGATCGTGACGGACCGGCCCAGGTGGACGCCCAGCGGGCCCGCCGCCGCGCCGGTGCCGGGGTCCTCGGCGATCCCCGCCCACGGGCAGAACACCCTCACGCGCACAGGGTCGCCGTCAGCGTAGACCGACAGCACGTCCAGTCCCTCGATCGCTGACAGGGCACTCAGATCCGGTGCCAGCTCCGCCAGCCGCTGTTCGGAGCCGGCATCGACCAGCCCCACCCGCAGGCCGTTGTCACCGATCGCCACCGGCCCCGCGTCGAGGCCCAGTGCGGCCCGGACGGCCAGGCCGGCGGGGTGCTCGGCGAAGCTCGGCGCGGGCTGGTCGAGCACGGCCCCGGTGACGGTCATGTCCTCGCGCTCCAGGGCGACGGCGAGGTTGCCGATCTCGGTCTCGAGCATCATCCCCTCCACCGGGACGACCCGGCCGAGCACCGCCGCCGTTCCGATCAGCGGATGCCCGGCGAACGGCAGCTCACGCGACGGCGTGAAGATGCGCACACGGAACGTGCCGCCGTCACGGGGGGGCAGCACGAACGACGTCTCGGACAGGTTGGTCTCCCGCGCCAGCCGCTGCATCCGGTCTTCGTCAAGATTCCGGGCATCGGTGAAGACGCACAGCGCGTTACCTTCCAGGGGCCGCAGCGCGAACACGTCGCAAAGCACGAAACGGTGGGCTGCCATTGGCAGCCGAGCATAGCCACTTGCCCTTCATCCATCGAACCGCATACGCTTTGCACGCGTGCACGAGCCGATCCGGATCCTGATCGCCGAGGACAACGCGCTGCTCCGCGGCGTGTTGCGCGACGCGCTCGCCGAGGCCGGGATGACGGTGGTGGCCGAGGCCAGCGACGGCGCCGAGGCGGTGGAGCTGGCGCAGAGCTCTACGCCGGATGTCGTGGTGATGGACATGCGGATGCCCAACGTCGACGGCATCGAGGCCACCGAGCAGATCGCGAATGCGTCATGGGCGATGCCGGTGGTCGTGCTCTCGGCCTACGACGAGCCGCAGATGATCGAGGCGGCGCTGGCGGCCGGCGCCACCAACTGCCTCAAGAAGGGCGTCGGCCTCGACGAGCTGATCGAGGCCATCCGCGCCGCCGACCGCACCTCGGCCTGACCGGTCCGCTCAGGCGCTGATCCGAAGCCCGCCGCTGCCGGCTTCGCGGGCGCGAGCGGCCTTCACCAGACCGCGGAACAGCGGGCCGCCGCCCTCCGCGTCCTCCTCCGGATGCCACAGCACCCCCAGGCAGAACGCGGCGCCGGGAAGCTCGATCGCCTCGACCACGCCGTCGGCTGCGTCGCCGGTGACCTCCAGCCCGTCGCCGATCCGATCCGGCGCCTGGTGGTGGCAGGAGTGCACCTCGGCCTGCTCACCGAGCAGGGACGCGACCAGGGAGCCCGCGGTCAAGCGAACGGCGTGTCGCGTGAACGTTCCCGGCGGACCCTTGTGCAGACCGCCGTCCGCCACCACGTCGGCCAGATGCTGCTGCAGGGTTCCGCCGCGGACGATGTTCAGCAGCTGCATGCCGCGGCAGATGCCGAGCACGGGCAGGTCGCGGTCGATGGCGCCCGCCAGCAGTTCCAGCTCGGAGCGGTCGCGGTTCGGATGCACGCCCACAGTCTCGGGATGCGGCTCGGCGCCGTAGACGTCCGGCCCGACGTCCGAGCCGCCGGTCAGCACCAGCCCGTCGAGCCCGTCCAGCACGCCGGCGATGCCGTCCACAGGGGGCAGTACGACCGGGAGCGCGCCCGCGGCCGCCAGCGATCGGGTGTAGCCCGACGGCACCATTACGCAGCTCACCTCTGTCCAGTGAGAGAAGGAGGTCGGCACCTCGTAGGCGCAGACGCCGATGATCGGCGGGTTGCGGACCATGCCAGCAGGAGTATATGAATGGCGCGGCCGGATGAGCGATCGCGAAGGAGCGACCAGGTGACACTGGACGAGCTACGACTCGAGGCCGAGAGCGGCGGAATCGACACCGTGCTCCTGGTGATGACCGACATGCAGGGGCGGCTGATGGGCAAGCGGCTGCACGCCCCGTTCTTCGTCTCCGACATCGCCGACCACGGGGCGGAAGGCTGCTACTACCTGCTGACCGTCGACGTCGACATGAACACCGTGCAGGGCTTCTCGATGGGCTCATGGGACACCGGCTACGGCGACTTCGTGTTCCGCCCCGACATGTCCACCCTGCGCAGGGTGCCGTGGCTCGAACGCACCGCGCTGGTCGTCGCCGACATCGAGTGGCAGGACGGCACGCCCGTCCCCGCCTCGCCCAGACAGATCCTGCGGCGGCAGCTCGAGCGACTGGCGGAGCGCGGATGGACGGCCAACATCGGCTCGGAGCTCGAGTTCATCCTGTTCCGCGACAGCTACGACGAGGCCCGCGAGAAGCGCTACCACGACCTGCGCCCGGCCAACCCATACAACGTCGACTACTCGATCCTGGGAACGACGATGGTGGAGGACGTGCTTCGCCCGATGCGGCTGGGGATGGCCGGCGCGGGCATCCCGGTCGAGGACTCCAAGGGCGAGTGCAACTTCGGCCAGCACGAGGTGAACTTCCGCTACGCCGACGCCCTGACGATGGCCGACAACCACTCGATCTACAAGAACGGCGCCAAGGAGATCGCCTGGCAGCACGGCGCCGCACTGACGTTCATGGCCAAGTTCAACGAGCGCGAGGGCAACTCGTGCCACATCCACTGCAGCTTCTGGGACGAGGACGGAAGCCTGTTCCCCGGCGAAGGCCACGGCTTCTCGTCCGCCTTCGACGGCTTCCTGGCCGGCCAGCTGGCGGCCACCCGCGAGCTGACCTATCTCTTCGCGCCGAACGTGAACTCCTACAAGCGGTTCGCCAAGGGATCGTTCGCGCCCACCGCCCTGGTGTGGGGCGTGGACAACCGCACCTGCGCGTTCCGGGTGGTCGGCCACGGCCAGGGACTGCGGCTCGAGAACCGGTTGCCGGGAGCTGACGTCAACCCCTACCTGGCGTTCGCCGCCATCATCGCCGCCGGGCTGCACGGCATCGACAACGGGCTGGCGCTCGAGGACGAATACCGCGGCAACGCGTACGACGCGCCGGAGGAGCGGATGGCGCCGCGGTCGCTGCGCGAGGCGATCGACCTGTTCGAGGGCTCGGAGCTCGCACGCGAGATACTGGGCGACGAGGTCGTCGAGCACTACCTGCACGCCGCCCGCACGGAGCAGCAGGCCTTCGACGCTGCGGTCACAGACTGGGAGCGCTACCGCGGCTTCGAGCGGATGTGAGGCCGGATAGCAGATAGCCGCCGGACAGAGGTCTCTCTGCCGGCGGCTATCTGCTGTTAGGCGGCGTCACCGCGGCCGGTCAGCCGGCGGAGGGTGGCACGACGCCTGGTGCGGCGCTCCTCGAGACGGTGCTCGCGGGCGCGGCGCATGAGCAGCTCCCGCTCGGTCTCGCGACGCGGACGGTCGTAGTCATGCGGATGGATACCCAGTCGTGTGATCATGAACACAGTATATCGTCGGTCATTTGAATGGTCAACCGTACAAAACCATATCTTCACACGATTTCAACCGAAGAAACTTCCTTCGCCGATCGGATCTCTGGACAAACCCCGCAAGAGGGGGAGGAACGTCGCCAACGGGCTGCCGATAATCCCCAGCATGACGCCGGGAGGGCGTGACGGTCTGAAGGACCGCAGCCTCCTTCGGCGGACACGACGGCCGCCTGCGGGCGGCCGTCGTCGGTTAACCCCAGGTGCCGACAACGCGGCCCGCCGCCGAGTGGGTACGCTTCGGGTCGTGGCCGACCTGGGACACACCGCGCTCGGCGCCTGGAGTGGCGGGCGCTTCATGCACTTCGGCGAGCCGATCTCCGACGAGCGGCTGGTCGCCCTGCTGCGGCCCGACGAGCGGATCCGCACCGTTGTCACAGCCGACGTCTACGGCCAGGGGGCTGCCGACGAGCTGGTGGGCCGAGCGGTTGCCGGACTGCCCCGCGACGACTTCCGGCTGGTCGGCATGATCGGGCACGACTTCCTGGAGGGCGAGCGGGAGGGAGCGAAGGGCTTCCCCCGATTCACCGACCACCGGCTGCGACCGCCCGGCGCCTACGCCGGATATCTCCGCGAGGCGACGGAGCGAAGCCTGGAGCGCTGCGGCGTCGACCGGTTCGACCTGCTGATGCTGCACAACCCCGACCGCACCGGCTATTCGTCGCCGGCCGTCTGGGAGGGCATGGCCGCACTCCGCGACGCCGATCTGGCCGGGGCGTTGGGAGTGGCGCCGGGGCCTGCCAACGGCTTCACGCTCGACGTGGTGTCGTGCATCGAGCGGTTCGGCGACCTGATCGACTGGGCGATGCTGATCCTGAACCCGTTCGAGCCGTGGCCGGGCCGGCTGGCGCTGCCCGCCTGCGAGCGGCACGGGGTGCGCGTGCTCGCCCGGGTGGTCGACTACGGCGGGGTGTTCCACGACGACGTGCCGGACGAGGACGGGCTGGGCGCCCGCGATCACCGCGCGTTCCGCCCGGCGGGATGGGTGGCCGCGGCGCGGCGGAAGCTCGACCTCGTGCGGCCCGTCGCCGACCGGCATGGGCTGACACCGCTTCAGCTGGCCTGTCAGTGGACGCTGGCCCAGCCTGCGGTGACCACGGTGGTGCCCACGTTGATCCAGGAGCCCGGCCCTGGCGCGAAGCCGATCGAGTCCAAGCGGGACGAGCTGGCCGGGGTGTCGGAGCATGTCGTCCTCTCCGAGCAGGACCTGGCCGTCATCGACGCGATCGGCGACAACTCCGGCAGCATGCGGCTGAAGGGTGCGTCGCCGGTGCACGAGGGCGAGGAGCGACCCGACGCATGGCCGCTCGACCAGCAGCTGCGCGACACAGCGGGACGGTGGGGGATCGTGCCCGACCGTGACCTGGTCGCGACCGCCTGACGGCGCGTGACCGACGCCGTCGTCCTCCACCGCGCGCGCGTCGTCGCTCGCGACGGCAGCGTCCTGCTCGGCCCGGTCGATCTGCGGATCGGCACCGGCGAGCGATGGGCGCTGCTGGGGCCCAACGGCAGCGGCAAGACCACGCTGCTCTCGCTCGCGGGCGGCCGCCGGCACCCGTCGTCCGGCACGGCAACGGTGCTGGGGGGAGGGTTCGGCATCAGCGACATGCGGATTCTGCGGCGCCGGATCGGGCACGCCGGTCATCGCCTGGCAGATGCGATCAGGCCGTCAATGACGGCGATCGACGCCGTCATCACGGGGCGCGACTCGGTACTCGAATCATGGATGCTCCGCGCCGGCCCCGGCGACCGCGAGCAGGCTGGGCTGCTGCTCGAACGGGTCGGCTGCTCGGGTCTGGCGACGCGCCCACTGGGCACACTCAGCCAGGGCGAGCGGCAGCGCGTGCTGCTGGCCCGCGCCCTCTTCGGCGAGCCCGAGTTGCTGGTGCTCGACGAGCCGGCGGCTGGACTCGACCTGCCTTCACGCGAGTCCCTGGTGTCGGCGGTGGAGACGATCGACGGGGGCACGGTGCTGATGGCGACGCACCACCTGGAGGAGCTGCCCTCGACGATCACCCACGCCGCACTGCTACGCGGTGGCCGGTTGGTAGCGGCCGGGCCGGTCGCCGAGGCGCTCGCCGCGGTCCCGCTCTCGACGTGCTTCGGGATGGCGCTCGAGGTCACCCGCCACAATGGACGATGGGCGGCGGCGGGCCGCCGCCGCTGACGGGCACGGCGGAGTGCACGTCCACCGTGCCCGGTAACAGTATGCCCGCACAGGCGGTCGAGATTCGACCGGTGCCGGCGCCGCTCTAACGTGCAGGCTGCAGCAGCCCGAAGGCCGCGCCCACGGAATCCTGCAGGACGGCGAAGGCGCCGATCCCTTCCATGTCCATCCGCGGCATCATCACCTTCCCGCCCAAGCTCTCGGCCCTGGGCAGCGCGGCGTCGAGGTCGTCGGTCTCCAGATAGGGCAGCCAGTTCGGCGGCACCCGCATCTCGGCCTCGGTCTGCATCGCACCGGCATGGTCGGTATCGGCCATGCCGAACAGCACGTACGTCCCCGATTCGCCCATATCCATCGCGTTGGCACGCCAGCCGACCACCTCGGCGTAGAACCGCTTGGCCGCTTCGAGGTCACTCGTCCACAGCTCGTCCCACGAGAACACGGTGCCCCTCTCGGGAGCCTCGCCGGTGGGCGTGAACAGCGAAATGGCCGCTCCCTGGGGATCGCGGATGACAGCCATTCGGCCGACCTCGGGGATGTCCATTGCCGGGGCCAGCTGCGCCCCACCGGCGGCTTCCGCCGTCTTCACGGCGCCGTCGACGTCTTCCACGCACACATGCGAGAGCCAGTGCGGGCGCCCGCCACCCTGGGCGGAGCCGAAACCGCCGTGGGTCCGCTCGCCGACCTTGATCATCCGGTAGTCCATCTCGCCCGGCTTCCAGACCTCGGTTTCCCACCCCAGCAGGTCGTTGTAGAACGACTGGGCACGTTCCGGGTCGTCCGACATGTGGTCGTGCCACACGATCTTGCCGACGGCCGTCGATACTCCGGTGCTCATCGCGTACCTCCCTGTTCGCGGTACCTCGATCCTAGCGCCTGGATTCGTAACGGGAGCCACGATCGAAACGATCGATCCCCAGAACGGGCGCGCGGGCGCCAGTGACCCTTCTGGGGGATGGCCCGATGGTCAACTCGACACGATATATCCCGCGATGCCCAACCAAATCAGGGTCGGCGCCGGCAACGGCGCTACGGTGGCCTACCTCGCCATCGGGTCGGTGCTGAGCGGCGCCTACTTCGTGCTGCCCGCCGGGCCCGACCTGCAGCATGTGCTGTACCAGGCGATCGGCGTCAGCGCGGCCGCCGCGATCTGGATCGGCAATGCACGTTACCGGCCAGGCCCCGCTTGGACAGCGATGCTGCTCGGCACCCTTCTGTGGGTCTCCGGCGACGCGTTCTGGAACGCCTATCGCTGGGTGACCGGGCGGGAGGCGCCGTTCCCATCCGGGGCGGACGTTTTCTACCTGGTCGCATACCTTCCATTGCTGCTTGCGATCGTGCTGCTCGTCCGCGGCGGCCGACCCCGCACCTCGGATCTGGTCGACGCATCGATCGTCGGCCTGGCGGCCGGACTGGTCGTCTGGTTTGCCGCCATCGCGCCGTCTGCGGCCGCGCATCAGAGCTCCGGACTGGCAACCGCGGTCACGGTCATCTATCCGACCATGGACTATCTGCTGCTGATCGGCGTCGTCCAGCTCGCCTTCGTCGGTGGGCTTCGAAACACGGCGCTGCGCTGGGTGACCGCGGCCTTCGCCACCGTCCTCGTTACCGACATCATCTATGCCCGCATGCGTGTCGACGCCAGTTTCACAGCCGCCTCCTATGTCAACATCGGCTATTTCGCGTTCTACGTGCTGCTGGGCGCGGCTGCGCTGTCGCCCTCCGTCCGAGAGGCGGTCGCGACGCCGAAGACGCGCTACGGGCGGCTCACCCTCCCCCGGCTGGCGCTGCTGACGGCCGCCCTGCTGTCGACGCCCGCCACGGTTGGATTCAACGCCGCCACCCGCGCCAGCGACCTGCGTGCGCTGGCGCTGATCGGTGCGCTGATCGCACTGCTCGTGCTGCTGCGGCTCGCGCTGCTGTTCGTGGAGCGCGACGACCTCGATACGCAGCGCCGGACGGCTCAGCTTGCGCTGACCCAGATGGCCTATCAGGACGGCCTCACGCTGCTTGCAAACCGGCGGGCCCTGTACGAGGCGATGGGCGAGGCGATCGCCTCGGACGAGGGCGCCACCGCCCTGCTGTTCATCGACCTCGACGGCTTCAAGCGTGTGAACGACGAACAGGGCCACCTGGCCGGTGACGTGGTGCTCCGGGAAGCTGCCGCCAGACTGCGGCGGACGGTACGCGCCGAGGACCTGGTTGCCCGCCACGGCGGCGACGAGTTCGTGGTGCTTCTCCGCCGGCTTCCGGCGGAACAGGCGACCGAACTGGCGGAGCAGACGGCCGACCGCGTCTCGTCTGCGCTCGTCGACCCGATCACGACGCACGGGGCGACGTTCTCGATCTCGTGCAGCATCGGCATCGCGCTCCACCCACGGGACGGGGCGTCCCCGGACGAGCTGATACGCAGCGCCGACGAGCGCATGTACCAGCGCAAGCGCGCGGCGTAGATTCGCGATCGGGCCATCCGCCGGCTCGGCATGCGCCGAGTGTGAGCCGCGCACATTTTACAAATGACGACCTCGCCAGGGTGGTAGGCTCGGAGCCTGGACGTTGGGACATTGCGCAGGTTCCCGATATCCAGACGGCAGGGGGATGGCCACGGTGAAGCGCCTCGGCTTCACATTTCATCGCTCACGTGGGCGATGGCGTAATCGATCCGCAGCACCGACCGGTGTCCCCGATAGGCTTACGTCGCGCGAATGATGTTTTGTGCACGACGCTTCCTGATCCTGCGGGAGACATATGATGACCCGGCTCCGGCTCCTGACCATTGTCCCGGGAATGGTGATAGTTTTTTTCTGTTGGCCCTCCGTCGCGTTCGCTGACGTCTGCAGCAGCGTGACGTCGAGCGGCACCACAGCGACGATCTGTGTCACAACGATCCAGGCCGAGGGCGGCACCCCGGTAACGCCCAACGGTTCGACGGTCACCGTGTCGGGCGCCACGACCATCACCGCCACCGTTTCCTACTCGCGACCAAGGCCTTCCGGTGAGGTGCGCGGATGCCCCGGAGAGCGGTTGACCCCGAGCGGCTGTGTTACCTGGATGACCAACGGTGCGTACACACTCACGCATCTCTACAAGACGCCGGGCACCAACCTGTATCGCTGGAAGTGGTACACGTCGCAATATCCCAACGGAGGTCGCAACATCTCCGCTCAGACCAAGCTGAACGGCAGCCTGATCGCTGCGACGGTGCCCGTCCAGGTGTCGAACTCACAGACCGGCCTGCCATCGCCAGTTCCCACCGGCGGAAAAATTCCCACGTTCGGACAGACGACCCCGTTCGTGATCGCAGCAGTCGGCGACGCAACCGCCGGCAGCACCTCGGCCAACTCCGTCTATACAATGGTCTCCGGCTGGCAGCCGAAAATGCTGATGTATCTCGGCGACGTCTATCAGCGGGGCATGAAGGATGAGTTTTTGAACTTCTATCAGCCTCTGTACGGACAGCTGGCGACGAAGACGGCGCCCACCATCGGTAACCACGAGTACAAGCAGCGACCGCACGGCGAGGACTACTTCTGGTACTGGAAGTATCCCCAGAGCGGGCCGACGACGGCCGGTGGCGGCGGCGGGTGGTACAGCTTCAACGCAGGCGGGTGGCACATCATCAGCCTCAACAACAACCTCGACGACCTCGGTGCCACCACCCCTCAGGGACTGTGGCTTCGCAGCGACCTGGCGGCAGATACGCACAAGTGCACGCTCGCGTTCTGGCATGGCGCCCGCTTCTCCGACATCAGCCTCCGCCGGCCCAGCACGTCTGCCTTCTGGAACCCGCTGTACGCTTACGGCGCGGACATCATCGTCAACGCCCATTCCCACGCCTATGAACGATGGAAGCCACTGAACGCCGGCGGGTCGCCGGACTCGGTGAAGGGGATCACCGAGTTCGTGGTGGGCACCGGAGGAAACGTCCTCGCCCAGGTCTGGGACTCGAACGATCCTCGATCAGCCTTCCGTACCAACACCAACTTCGGCGCGCTGAAGCTGACGCTCAACGCCAGCTCGGCCACCTACCAGTTCGAGTCACCCGGCAACGGGGTGCTCGACACCGGCACCGTTCCCTGCCACTGACCTGTCGAGCCGCGTCTAGTCGTCACCCGCCCGGGTGGTCTCCGGCTCATGCGGTGAGCGGTGCCGGTCAGCCGACGGGGCGTCGGTCGTCTCCATCTTTGGGGTGTGCAGTCGGAAGCGTGAATGCGCCCGGCGTGCAAGCCCCCGGTCGGTCAGTCGGAATCGGGAAGATTGGGGGGTATCTGGTAGTCGAGACATGAAGGATCTGAATTTCATCAGCGGGACACTATGCCTGCGTGCGGGCCATTTCAATCCCCGTCGGTCGCGCGTGCGCGGGACGGCGCGTTGCCCGCCTCGCCCCGGCGTGTCACAATGCTGGTGCTTCCGAGGCTCCATGGAGAACTGCATTGGCTCCTGACCTACGATCCATCGACGAGATCCGCCGCCGCGTCATCAGTGAGCTGGTCGACCTCGAGGTCGTGGGTGTCAAGCGACGGAAGAGGTCGCGCCGAGACCGCTTCGTCCGCGCACTTCGCCGGCGCGCAGCCAGGATTACCGGCCGGCACCGGTAACCGATGGAGAGCAGCACGATGCTTTCCCGTTCGGCCGTTCGTTTTGCCGTCGGTGTGGCGTTCGTCCTGTCGCTTCCGCTGGTCGCGATGCTGTTCACCGACGAGGTCGCCTGGACGTTGCAGGACTTCGTCGCCGCCGGCGTTTTGCTGACGACGATCGGCGTGGCGGCCGAGGTCACACCGAGGAGAGCGGGCAATCTCCCGATCGCGCTCGGCATTGCCGCTCTCGGCGTCGCGGCGGCGGTTCTCGGGGAGGCCGATGACGCGCCCGGGCTCATACTGCTCGGCATCCTGCTGATCGGCAGCGCGTGCGCGCTCGGCATGAGAAGGGCCCAGCACAGCAGCTAGCACGGCCGATGCTCTTGCCGGCGTTGGTCAGGACACGTGGCGCATCGCGGCGTGGCGGCGACGAGCCGCTCTCGCTCGAGCTGGAGCTCGGCCATCGTCCGGGCAAGGCGGCGCTGCGACTCCTCGGCGGGAACGGGCCGCCGGGAGTTCCGGTGAGGCAAAAACGCGCCGACCCTGTGGCGCCACCGGTGATGCCCCCGGCATGACTCGAACATGCGACACGCGGTTTAGGAAACCGCTGCTCTATCCCCTGAGCTACGGGGGCGGGATACAGGCCCGCATCCTAGGAGACTCCGGGGCTGGTGCGACCGTACCCGTCTGGCGAAGTCGCGGGCGGGCGGCCGACGACTGCGGGAACCGAAGCGCGCTCGCCGCCGTCAGAGCAGCATGATCTCTCCACGTATTCTGATCCCGTTGCTCCTGGTGCCGTTCGCGCTGGCAGGATGCGGAGCCGTGACATCGGCAGGCGGGAGCTCGTCGGGCGCGACGCCGAGCGGTATCTCGCATCCCACCGGCGCCGATGACGTCGTGATCCAGGTGACCTCCGACGGGGGCTACGTGCCGCTCGAGGTCACCCTCCGGGCGGTACCGCAGTTCACGCTCTACGGCGACGGCACCGTGATCGTCCCGGGCCCGGTGGTCATGAAGTACCCCGGGCCGGCGATCTACCCGCTGCGCACGTTCACGCTGTCCGAGCCAGAGGTGCAGGCGCTGCTGACCGCCGTGAAGGACGCGGGCCTGCTCGAGGCGGCGGCGCCCGACTATGGCGACATGGGATCGGTGGGTGTGTCCGACCAGGCAACGACCACGCTGCTGGTGAACGCGGACGGCGCCAGCATCAGGCGTTCGGCCTATGCCCTCACGTTCGAGAGCAACGGCAGTCGACTGACCGACGCTCAGGCCCGGGCGCGGCGTGCGCTGGCCGGCTTCATCAACGACCTTCCGATGCCGACCACGGATGCGGCCTATACGCCGGCCCGGCTTGCCGTGTACGTGATGCCGGTCCAGGGCGACCTCCAGATGGGCGCAAGGCCCGCTGTCTGGCCACTCGAAACCGACCTGGCGACGGCGGGCACGAAGCTGCCGGATTGGGCCGACCACCGGTGCATCGCTGTCGACGGTGAGGATGCGCAGACACTGGTCGCGGCGCTGAGCGACACGAACGAGCTGACGCAATGGCTACCGCGAGCGAACGCCGACATCGCGTATCGGCTGGTCGCCCGGCCACTGCTACCCGGCGAGGTCGCCTGCTAGCCTCGGGCGGGTGAACGACGCCGGGCCGGAAGCCTCGACGCAGCAGCCGCACGCGAGGCGGCGCCTCTCGTGGAGGCGCGCGCTGGGAGTGGTTGCGGCGCTGGCGGTGGTGGTCGCGGTGTTCGCCAACTTCCTGCCGGGGATCGCGGACTACACCGATGTGCTCGACGTCGTCCGCGGGCTGTCGACACTGCAGCTGCTGCTGCTGGCCGTGGTCGGCGTGATCAACATTCTCACCTTTCCGCCTCCGTGGATGGCGGCGCTTCCCGGGCTGTCCTTCCGCCAGGGACTGGTGCTGACGCAGACCTCGACGGCGCTCTCGAGCGCGGTGCCGGGCGGCGACGCGGTCGGCATCGGGGTGTCGTTTGCCATGCTCCGCCAGTGGCGGTTCGACAGCCAGGCGGTGACCACCGCGGTCGTCCTGACCGGGCTCTGGAACCAGCTGATCAACGTCTGCCTGCCGCTGGTCGCCCTGGCGCTGCTGACGCTGGGCGGCGAGGACCAGCCGCTGCTACGCACCGCCGGCCTGATCGGTGTCGTCGTGCTGATGGTGGTGGTCGTGGGGATCGTGGCCGTCATGCGCGGAGAGGGCTCCACGCGGAGGCTGGGCGAGCGCGCTCAGCGGGCGACCGGCTGGGTGCTGCGGCTGGCGCGGCGGGAGCCGGCCACCGGCTGGGGCGCGGCATTCGTCCACTTCCGGCGTGAGACGATCAACCTGCTGGCCCGGCGTTGGGCGTGGCTGACGCTGGCCAGCCTGGCCGGGCACCTGAGCGTGTTCGCGGTGCTGATCGCCTGCCTGCGGGTCTGCGACGTGACGTCGGCGGAGGTGAACTGGATCGAGGCGCTCGCCGCATGGGGGCTGGTGCGGCTGCTCACAGCCGTCCCCATCACGCCCGGCGGCCTGGGCGTGGTCGAGCTGGGCCTGACCGGCGCGCTGATCGGGTTCGGCGGCCAGGATGCGGAGGTGGTGGCCGCGGTGCTGCTCTACCGGGCGATCACCTATCTGCCCCCGATCGTGCTTGGCGCCCTGTTCGGGCTGACCTGGCGGAAACACCGCCTGGCCGACGCCGCGACCTGACCGGCGGCCACCCGGTACGCTTGCCCGCGATGACCGACCCCGCCCTGCGCGACGAGGCCGCCGGCCTGCTCCGCGACCTGATCCGCGTCGACACCTCGAATCCGCCCGGGCGGGAGACACCGGCCGCCGTGGTGCTCAGGGACTATCTGGAGGCGAACGGGATCGCATGCGAGCTGGTCGCCCGCGACCCCGAGCGCGCCAACCTGATCGCCCGGATCCCCGGCAGCGGCGACGGGCCCTCGCTAACCCTGCTCGGGCATACCGACGTCGTCCCCGCCGACGCGGAGGACTGGCAGCACCCGCCGTTCGACGGCCACCTCGATGAGAACGGCTACCTGTGGGGCCGCGGCTCGGTGGACATGAAGAACGAGACGGTGACCAGGGCGGTGACGATGGCGGCGCTGGCGCGGGAGGGCTTCCAGCCCCGCGGCGACCTGCTGTTCGTCGCCGAGTGCGACGAGGAGGCAGGCTCCGACCCTCCCGTCGGCCTGATGTGGCTGGTCGAGGAGCGGCCCGACATCCGCACCGACTTCGCCATCAACGAGGGGGGCGGCGACCGCGTGCAGCTGGCCGACGGCAGGATCGTCGTGCCGATCAACATCGGCGAGAAGGCCACCCTGCCGGCGCTCGTCACCGCCCTGGGCGAGGCCGGGCACGCCTCGACACCGACCGCCGGCGCGAACGCGGTCCCGCGCCTGGCCACCCTGATCGGCCGGCTGGCCGGCCACCGCACCGCCCGCCACCGGCTGCCCGAGACGGTCGCCATGCTGGAAGCCCTGGTCGGCAGCATCGACGGCGACCTGGACGCCGCCATCCAGCGGGCCACCGCACTGCACCCCAGCTTTCCCGACATGCTGCCGCCGCTGTTCGCCGCCACGATCGCCCCCACCCGGCTGCGCGGGTCGAGCGCGCGGAATGTGATGCCGGGTCGGGCCAGCGTCGAATGCGACTGCCGGATCCTGCCGCGGACGGAGCCCGGCGATCTGGAGGCCGAGCTCCGCGCCGCGCTGGGCGACGATCTGCCCTACGACCTCGAGTTCCTGGAACCGCCGCTGGGCGGCACCATGTCGCCGATCGACACACCGCTCTACGAGGTCTGCCAGAGCTTCCTCGACCGCTGCGACCCCGGCGCCGTGCTGCTGCCGGTGGTCTCCACCGGATTCACCGACTCCCACTTCCTGCGCGAGGCGTTCGGCACCGTGGCCTATGGGTTCTGGCCGTGCCGGTACACGCCGATCGACATCCTCCACGCCGGCGTCCACAACCGCGACGAGCGGATCCACATCGATGACCTGGGCTACGCCCTCGACTTCCACCTCGAGGCCTGCCGGACGATCGGCCGCCTGGGCCGCTGAGGCTCTAGGCCACCACGTCGCGGCGCACGAAGTGCAGCCAGGCGATCACCAGCGCCACGGCCGCATAGACCACCGAGACCCAGGCGCCGTGGACGATCGGCGACCAGTCGATGGGCTCGCGGAACAGCGACTGCCACGCGTTCAGCTGCCGGGTCAGCATGAGCCGCTGAACGCCGTCGCCGTCCAGGCCGGGGATGATCCGCGTCAGCTGCATGGTCAGCGACACCATCAGGGTGCCGACCACGGCGCCGGCGCTGTTCTTGGAAATGGTCGAGAGCAGCACACCGATGGCCGCGATCGCCAGCACCGGCATCGCGTAGACGGCGAAGCTGGCGGCCACCAGCACCGCCGCCCGGCCTGGTGAGATGACCGTGGTAAAGGTGGGCAGCTCGTCGAAGCCGCTGGCCAGCCCACCCGCCACCGTCGAGGTCAGGCCGAACAGCAGCAGAGCCACCAGGGCGTAGGTGAAGGCCGCCAGCACCTTGGCCGCGAACACCGACGTGCGTGTGGTGGAGCGGGTGAGGATGGTCTTCAGCGTGCGGTTCTGATCCTCGGCCGCCACGATGTCGCCGGCGACCAGCGCGGTCACCAGCGGGAAGAACCAGATCGACGAGAACACCAGCAGGATCAGCGGCACGGCCCACCCGGTCTCGGTCACGTAGCGGAAGAAGAACTGGGTTCGCTCGCCCTGCGGCGGGTTCAGCACCAGCGCGGTGACGAACAGCAGCGGGATCACGACCACCGCGCCCAGGCCAAGGAACGTCCGCTTCTGGGACAGCAGCTTGCGCAGCTCCCAGCGGTAGGCGCGCAGCGTCACTCGGCGGTCTCCTCGGTCAGCTCGAAGAACAGCTCCTCGAGCGTCGCGCCCTCCGGCACCAGCGCGTGGATGCCGACCCCGGCCCGGCCCAGGTCGACCGTCAGCGCCGCCGCCGCCGATCGCTCGGCGGCGAACCGGATCTCGCCGTTCTCCTGCGAGACATCGCGCAGGCCGGCCGCCGCCCGGCACAGCTCGAGCGCCCGACCCTGGTCGGTGGTATCCAGCCGGTAACGGCCGTCGGCCCTCCCCAGCAGCTCCTCCAGGCCGCCCTCGAAGCGGATCTGGCCGCGCTGGATCACCGCCAGCCGGTTGCACAGCGCCTCCACCTCGACCATCAGGTGGCTCGAGAGAAGCACAGTGATCCCCTCGCCGGCCAGAGCCCGCACCAGCTCGCGCATGTCCCGCATGCCCCCCGGGTCGAGGCCGGTGGTCGGCTCGTCGAGCAGCAGCAGCTGCGGCCGGCGAACCAACGCCGCGGCGATCCCCAGCCGCTGCCGCATCCCGTGCGAGTAGCCGCGCACCCGGTCGCCCGCCCGCGACGCCAGCTCGACGATCTCGAGCACCTCGTCGATCCGTGCCCGGTCGACGCCGCCGTCCAGCCCCGACAGCAGCTCCAGGTTCGTGCGGCCGGACAGATAGGGATAGAACGTCGGGTCCTCGACGAACCCGGCCACGCCCCGAAGCGCCACGATCGGGTCGTCGACGGGGTCGTTGCCAAACAGGCGAACGATGCCGGCGGTGGGGTGGATCAGGCCCAGCATCATCCGCAGCGAGGTGGTCTTGCCTGCGCCGTTGGGTCCCAGATATCCGTACACGTCGCCCCGGTGGACGGTCAGGTCGACGTCGTCGACCGCGACCCGCGGGCCGTACTCCTTGCGCAAGGCGCGTGCCTCGACGGCCACCGCGCTCATGAGGCCTCCGCGGCAGCCCGCACGGTCTGTGGTGGCACCAGCCCGGCGTAGATGTCGGCGCCGCCGGTCCGCTCGACGCGCAGCACGGTGCCCAGCGGAGTGACCAGCTGACGGCCCGGATCGCCGGCGACGTCAACCGCCGGCAGGGACGACCAGAGTGCGGATCCGCCGCCGGCGGGCTCGCGCCAGCGGTAGATCGTGGCCAGACCGCTGCCCGCCACCGGCTGGGCGCCCCCACCGGGGGCCAGCCCGGCCAGCGCCTGGCCGGCCGGAACCACCTGCGCCGACCGGGAGTCGATCCGGAACACGCCGCCGTCCACGTCGCCCACCCGCACGTCGTGCAGCTCGACGGACAGCACCGGCCGTGAGCGGCCGGCCGCCAGCAGGCCGAACTCCAGGGGCAGCCCGGTGTCGGCGTCGACCGCCAGCTCCACCCCCGCCAGCAGGCTCGAGTGGTCGTCGGGGCGGATCGCCATCCGGTAGGCCGAGCGGCCGCCGACCACCACTGGCCGCGGCGGATCGGCGCTCCAGCCGTCGGGAATCAGCTGAGCGGCGCCGCCCGGCACCAGACCCGGCAGCGCCAGCGGCAGCGTCGACTCGGTGCCGGCGGAGGCATCAAGCAGACGGGCGCCGGAGGGGCCGAGCATCACCTGCACGTCCCCGCTCTCCGACTGCAGCTCGAACCGCCGCTCCGAACCGCGCTGCCAGAAGCGGCCGGCGCCGCCGGCCATCAGCGGCGAGACCGACGTCTCCTCGCCGATGTCGAACCCGGGAAGCACCTCGTTTCGGAAGGCCAGCCGGGCGGAGATCCCCTCCCCTGGAGCACTCCGCGCCATCAGCGCCAGCACCTGGTCAGCGGTCGCGGCCGGTGGCGGGTCGGCGCCGGACGTCAGCACCGGCGCCGCAGCGGCGATCGCCGCCAGTCCCAGCAGAAGGCCTGCCACGGCGGGCACCAGCCGGGAGGTCGGGGCGCGGCGGATGCGGCCGATCATCGTCACCGCAGGGTAGTCGAGCGCCGCAGCGCCATCGCCGCCGCCAGGCCGACGGCGATTGCCGCGGCACAGGATGCCACCACGGCGGCCCAGCCACGATCGAGCAGCAGCCCCGGCAGGAAGGCGCCCAGGGCGCCGGCCGCGTAGTAGACCGTCAGGTGCAGGCTGGTGGCCGTGCCTCGGTGGTGGGTGACCAGCCGCGGGATCAGCAGCTGGCAGACGGGCACGACGGTGAACATCGCGAAGGCCATCAGCGCCAGCGCAGCGACCATCGCCGGCAGCCAGTCGACCAGGGTCAGCAGCGCCCCGCCGAGCGACACCGAGACCAGCACCGGCAGCAGCCGGCCCGGGCCGATCTTGCCGGCGAGCGTGGTCACGGGCGTGACCAGTGTGCCCACCAGCCAGACGCCGTAGACCAAGCCGGCGGCCGACAGGCTGAGATCGAACGGATCGGCCGTCAGCCGGTAGGTGGCGTAGGTGAAGATGCCCACGAAGCCGAAGAACGTGGCGCCGGCACACACCGCGTTGGTCAGCACCAGGCGGTTGCGGGCATGCTCGGCGATCACGCCTCGCAATGACCGCCGCGGCCTGTGCGACGGCTGGTCGGCCGGCAGCCAGGCCCGCATCGTCAGCGCGCCCAGCGCGGTGGGCACGGCCAGCAGGCTGAGCGCCAGCCGCCAGCCGACCAGGTCTGCCACCAGCGCGGTGCCCACCCGGCCGACGAAGCCGCCGAACACCAGCGACGAGGTGTATGCACCCATCGCCGCCCCCTGCCGCGGCCCCTCGAACCGCTCGGTCACGTACGGCACGGCGACCACCAGCAGCCCCGGCATCAGCAAACCCTGCACGGCGCGGAGGGCGAGCAGCGAAGCAAGGTTCGGGGCCAGGCCGAGCGCTGCGGTGGGCACCACGATCAGCCCGGCGGATGCCACCATCACCTTCCAGCGGCCGATCCGGTCGGACAGCGGGCCGTGCACCCAGGCGCCCAGCGCCACGCCGGCCACCACCACGGTGATCGAGAGCCCGGTGGCGGCCGCCGACGCATCCAGGTCGCGCCCGATCTCGGGCAGGATCGCCTGGGTGGCGTACATGTTGGCGAACATCGAGGAGGCGCCCAGCAGGAGCGCCGCGGAGGCTCGTGTCACGCCTCGGCCACGTGCGGCGGTCCGTCCACCACCCGCAGGGCGACCTGGCCCGAGAGCAGTCGCAGGAGCGCGTCGCCCGCCAGCTCGCGTCGCCAGCCGGAGAGCAGCGCCGGTTCGGGCTCACCGCTGCCGCCGGCGTAGCGGATGGTGGCCTCGAGGTCGTCCCGGGTGGCCACCAGCTCGGACGCGATGCCGGCGTCCGCGCAGCGCGCCTGCAGCACCGCACTGGCCAGCGGCAGCACCACCTTGACCCGGTTTCGCAGCTCCGCCGGGACCTCGGGCACACGGTCGGGCTCCTCGCCGGCGCCGCTCCGGATCACCTCCAGCAGCTCGTCCATCTGGCGGCCGCGCTTGAGCTGCAGGCCGCGAACGCCCTCCGCCTCGGCGGCCGTCGCGGGCCGCCGGCGCGCGAGTTCGACCAGCGTCGCATCGCGGACGAGCCAGGAGGTGGGGATGTTGCGGCGGCGGGCCTCGCGCTCCCGCCAGGCGGCCAGCCCGACCAGCGTGGCCAGCTGGCCCGGCCGAAGCTTTCCCCGCCCCTGCACGCGGCGCCAGGCCTGGTCGGGGTCCTGCACCACCTGGGCTCCGGCGCCGAACCGCCGCTCCATCTCCTCAGCCGCCCAGGCCTGGCGGCCCAGGCCACGCAGCCGCTCGTCCAGAGCGTCGGCGGCCGCCAGCAGGTGGCGGACGTCGTCGGCGGCATAGGCGATCTGCACCTCGGTCAACGGCCGCTTGCTCCAGTCGGTGAACCCCTCGGCATGCCGCAGGCGCACGCCGACCGCCTGCTCGAGCGCCCGCTCCAACGACAGCGACCCACCCAGGCCCGCGAAGCCCGCGGCCAGCTGCAGGTCCCATACGCTGGCCGGCTGCACTCCGAAGTGCAGTGCGAAGCCGGTCAGATCGGCGGCCGGGGCGTGCATCACCTTGACGATCGCGGGGTCGGCGATCAGCGCGGCGATCGGGTCGAGCGGCGCCCCGGCCACCGGGTCGACCACGGCGAGCCGGGTCGGGGTGGCGATCTGGACGAGGCACAGGCGGGGTGCGTAGGTGCGCTCCCAGACGAACTCGGTGTCGATGGCGAAGCGTCCCGCCTCCCCCGCGTCGCGGACGAGTCCCTCCAGGCTCCCGGCGTCCGTGATCTGCTCGACCTGCACGATCGGCAAGCGTAGTCCAAGTGCGGGATCGGGCACTCCCCACTCGCCCCGGAAGGACATAAGCTTCAGGCACAATGCCTGACTGGGCCATCTGGATCGTGATCGCCGTCGTCGCTCTCGCCGTCGAGGCGACCACCACCGCGTTCTTCACCGTCTACTTCGGCGTCGCCGCCGCCGTGGTGGCGCTGCTGGCCGCCGTCGGCGTGCCGGTCGAGGCCCAGATCCTGTCGTTCGGCGTGCTGTCAGTGGGCGGCCTCGTGCTCACCCGTCCCTGGCTGCTGAGGATCGCCGGCGACCGGTCGCCGACCATCGCCACCGGCGTCGACGCCATGCCGGGCCGGATTGGAGTGGTCACCAGCCCGATCGGCGAGCTCGACAGCGGCCTGGTCAAGGTCCACGGCGAGACCTGGACGGCCCGAAGCTACTTCGACCGCGAGCGGATCCCGGAAGGGGCGCGGGTCGAGGTGGTCGAGATCCGTGGCGTCACCGCGCTCGTCATTCCCGCACCCGCCGACCGGGACGAGCTCCCGGCCCCCGAAGAGAGTTGAGGCCCACATGGCACCGCTGATCGCCGCCCTCGTCGTCGCCGTCTTCGCCATCCTGCTGGTCGCCTCGGCCGTGCGAATCGTTCGCCAGAGCCACGCCGGGATGCTGGAGCGGTTCGGCAAGTACCGGCGGACGCTCCCGCCGGGCCTGCACATCGTGGTGCCGCTGCTCGACCGGATCCCGGTGATCGTCGACATGCGCGAGATCGTGCAGCCGTTCGCGCCCCAGCCGGTGATCACCCAGGACAACGTCACCATCGCCATCGACACGGTCGTCTACTTCCAGGTCACCGACGCCTTCCGCGCCACCTACGAGGTGGCCAACTTCCTGCTGGCCATGGAGCAGCTGGCCCAGACCACACTTCGCAACCTGGTCGGAGCGATGACGCTCGAGGAGACGCTGACCAGCCGCGATCAGATCAACACCCAGCTGCGGCTGGCGCTGGACGAGGCCACCGAGAAGTGGGGCGTCCGCGTCACCCGCGTGGAGCTGAAGAGCATCGAGCCGCCGCGAACGATCCAGGAGGCGATGGAGCAGCAGATGCGCGCCGACCGGGCCAAGCGTGCCACCATCCTGCAGGCCGAGGGTGAGAAGCAGTCGCAGATCCTCCGCGCCGAGGGCCACCGCCAGGCGCAGATCCTGAGCGCCGAGGCCGAGCAGCAGGCCGCGGTGCTGCGGGCCGAGGGCGACCGCCAGGCGCGGGCGCTCCGCGCCCAGGGCGAGGCTCAGGCGCTGAACAACGTGTTCACCGCCGTGCGGGAGGGAGGGTTCACGCCGGCGGACATGCTCGGCTACAAGTACCTGGAGGCGCTGCCCGCCGTGGCCGCCGGCGACGCCAACAAGCTGCTGCTGCTGCCGTCCGGTGCGTCGGATGCGATGTCCGCGGTGGCCGGCCTGGGGGCGGCGTTCGCCCAGGGCGCCGCGACCTCGGAGGAGAAGCCACGCACACCGCCGCGGATCGAGCGCGGGCCGGCGGCGCGGGGGCCGGACGAGCCGCCGGCGAAGCCGCCCACCAGCTGAGGCCGGATGGCGCTACGGTCCCGTGGCGCCGCTTGTAGAATCCGGCGGGCCACCCGCCGGGTGAGCTGACCTTACTCGTATGCCAAGGACAACGATCCCGACGCGCAGCCGCCTCGAGCGCATGCTCGCGGCCACGCTGTTCGCCACGCTGGTCTCGCTCGCCGCTCCGCTCAGCGCGCTCGCGGACACCGCCACTCCCGAGCAGCCGCAATCGCCCAACGCGGGGGCGATGAACGATGTCTACTTCGCCATCCTGGGCGTCACCATCACGGTGTTCGTGCTGGTCGGCGGCTCGCTGCTCTACTCGGCGATCCGCTTCCGAGCCCGCCCCGGCGACCCCATCGACGCGCCCCAGATCCATGGCTCGACGCGGCTCGAGATCGGCTGGACGATCGTGCCGGTACTGATCCTGGTCGGTCTGGCCGGCTACACGCTGGCCAAGATGCCCGACGTTCAGGACGCCCCATCGGGCGCGCGCCAGGTCAGGGTGATCGGCTTTCAGTTCGGCTGGGAGTTCAGGGGCGTGGGCGGCTTCAAGCTGCCCAAGAACGCGCCCGCGAACACGCTGGTGATCCCGGTCGACACGCCGGTCAAGCTGCTTTTGACGTCTCGCGACGTGATCCACGACTGGTGGGTGCCCGAGCTGGGGCAGAAGGCCGACCTGTGGCCGGGCACGACGACCGACACCTGGATCAACGCCGACAAGACGGGCACCTATGACGGCCAGTGCTCGGAGTTCTGCGGCGCCGGCCATCCGGACATGTTGATCGTGGTCAAGGTCGTGACGAAGCAGCAGTTCACCGAGATGGGCGGACAGGGAGCCTGATGGCGACGACGATCGAACCCCGGCGCGAGCTGCCGACGCACCAGCACCCCGAGGAGCCCGGGACCGGCCTGATGTCGTGGCTGACCACGGTCGACCACAAGCGGATCGGCATCATGTACCTGGTCGTCACGCTGTTCTTCTTCCTGATCGGCGGGCTGATGGCGCTGATCATGCGGATCCAGCTGGAGACGGCCGACGGCTCGGCGGTGTCGCCCGAGCGCTACAACCAGATGTTCACCATGCACGGCACGACCATGGTGTTCCTGTTCGTGGTGCCGATCATGGCCGCGTTCGGCAACTACATCGTGCCGCTGCAGATCGGCGCCCGCGACATGGCCTTCCCTCGCCTCAACGCGGCGTCGCTGTGGCTGCTGCTGTTCGGCGGCATGCTGCTCTACTCGAGTTTCCTGTTCGGGGACGCACCGGATGCCGGCTGGACCGGCTATCCGCCGCTGTCGGCGCTGTCGCCCGGCCACGGCATCGACTTCTGGATCCTCGGCCTGCACGTGCTCACCCTGTCGTCGGTCGCCGGCGCGATCAACTTCATCTGCACGATCCACAACATGCGGGCTCCCGGCATGCGGCTGTCACGGATGCCGCTGTTCACCTGGACGATCGAGTTCTACGCGATCATGATCCTGTTCGCCCTGCCGGTGCTCTCGGGCGCGCTGACCATGCTGCTGCTCGACCGCAACTTCGGCACCAACTTCTACGACCCCAGCAACAACGGGAACATCATCCTCTACCAGCACCTGTTCTGGTTCTTCGGGCACCCCGAGGTCTACGTGGTGGCGCTGCCAGGCTTCGGGATGATCTCCGAGATCGTCCCCGTGTTCTCGCGCAAGCCGCTGTTCGGCTACAAGGCGCTCGTGATCTCGGCCGGCGCGATCACGTTCTACGCCTTCCTGGTCTGGGGCCATCACATGTTCGCCACCCAGTTCTCGACCCCCGTGGCGATCTGGTTCATGCTTGCGTCGTGGGCGATCGGCGTGCCCACGGGCGTTAAGGTGTTCAACTGGATCGGCACCATGTGGATGGGCAGGATCCGCTACGAGCCGCCGATGCTTTACGCCGTCGGCTTCATCGGCACGTTCATCGTCGGCGGCCTCTCCGGCATCTTCCTGGCGGCCGTGCCGGTCGACCTGTACGTGACCGACAGCTACTTCGTGGTTGCCCACTTCCATTACGTGATGGGCTCGGTACCGGTGTTCGCGGTGATCGGCGGCCTGCACTACTGGTATCCCAAGATCACCGGCCGCATGCTCGACCGCTCTCTGGCCATCTGGTCGTTCTGGATCATCTTCGCCGGCTTCAACCTGACCTTCTTCCCCATGCACGCGATGGGGCTGTCCGGCATGCCGCGGCGCATCTCCCACTACCCGAACAACCCGGAGTGGGAGCCGATGAACCAGATCGCGACCCTGGGCTCGTTCGTGCTCACGATCGGCATCCTGCTCGTGCTGTGGAACTGCCTGAGGTCGCTGCGCTTCGGCCGGGTGGCCGGCAACAACCCCTGGGGCGCGAACAGCCTGGAGTGGTACACCACCTCGCCGCCACCTCCACACAACTTTGACGACCTGCCGCCGATCCGCAGCGAACGGCCGCTGTGGGACCTGCGTGAGGAGCGCCGGCCGCTGGAGGAGCCCGCCTAGTGGCCACCGCCCCTCCCCAGCAACTGCGGTCGCCGGCACGGTCGGTGGTGGCCGACTTCGTCACCCTGACGAAGCCCCGGATCATGCTGCTGATCCTGATCACCGCCTACGGGGCGATGGCCTTCGCCGCCGGCGGCTTCCCGCCCGCCGACGTGACCATCGCCACCCTGTTCGGGCTCGGCCTCTCGTCGGGCGGCGCCAGTGCGCTCAACCACTACTACGACCGCGACATCGACGCGCTGATGCACCGCACGGCACTGCGACCGATCCCGGCCGGCCGGGTGGCGCCGGACACCGCGATGGGATTCGGGATCGGGCTGATCGTCAGCTCGTTCGCGGTGCTGGGCCTGTACGTCAACCTGCTGACCGCGCTGCTGGCGGTGGGCGGGGCGGTGTTCTACGTGGTGGTGTACACGATCTGGCTGAAGCGGCGGACGACGCAGAACATCGTCATCGGCGGTGCGGCCGGCGCGGTGCCGCCGCTGGTCGGCTGGGCGGCGATCACGGGCGAGATCGGCCTGGCCGCGGTGTTCATGTTCGCGATCATCTTCTACTGGACTCCGCCCCACTTTTGGGCGCTTGCCATCCTGGCCAAGGAGGAGTACGCCAAGGCCGGTGTGCCGATGCTGCCGGTCGTCCGCGGTGAGCGGGAGACGGCTCGCCAGATCCTGCTCTATACGGTGCTGTTGACGGGCGTGACCGTGCTGCCGTTCCTGGCCGGCTCGTTCGGCGCCACCTATCTGACGATCGCCCTGGTGCTGGATGCGGCCTTCCTCGTGTTCGCGGTGCAGCTGGTGCGAGGGACCACACGCCCGGCGGCCCGCAACGTGTTCCTGTATTCGCTCGCCTACCTGGCCCTCGTCTTCGCGGCGATCGGGCTCGACCGGATCAACTTCTAGCGGGAGGACGAAGATGCTGACGAAGCAGACGGCTCGCGCCAACATCGTCCTCGGCCTCATCCTCACCTTGGTGGCTGTGCTGATCTTCGCCGTGGTGATCCTGATCGGGGAGATCGTCGTCAATGTCTAGCCAGCTGCCCGACCAGCCGCACGACGACTTCCACCTGCCCGAGCCATCGGCGCAGCCGGTGATCGTGTCGCTCGGCGTCAGCCTGCTGCTGGGCGGCCTGGTGCCCGACGAGCTGCTGTGGAAGCTGACGCTGATGTCGGTCGGGGCCACGATCGCCGCCATCGGGTTGTGGATCTGGATCTCCGACGCGATCGACGAGTACCGCAAGCTCCCGGACTGAGCCGGTGGCGGAGCGGCCGCCGTTCTGGGAGCAGCTGTCCGCGGCGGCCGCCGGCGTGCCCGAGGCGGTGCTCACGCCCCGCGACGGCTATGCCCGGCTGACCGTTCCGGTGCCGGCCGGCCTGGACGGCCTGTCGGAGCGCACCGCCACGCTGCTGCAGGCGTTCCCGGCCGGCCCTGCCGGCCGCCGGGTGACCATCGACGTCCGAAACGCCCAGTGGGCGGCAATGGCGCTCGAGCTGCTCGACCGGGCCGGCCACCCGGGCTGACGGATGCGGGCCTCACGCCCGCCCGGCTCAGATCAGGTAGACGACCGTGTAGAGCAGGATCCACACTACATCGACGAAGTGCCAGTAAAGGCCGGTGACCTCGAGCCCGATGTGGTGCGCGGCCGAGTAGTGGCCGCGGGCCGCCCGCACGAAGGCAATGAACAGCAGCGTGGCGCCGACGAACACGTGCATGCCGTGGAGGCCGGTCAGCGCGAAGAAGGTCGACGGGAAGGCGCCGTCCGAGGGCACGAACCCGAGCGCGTGGTACTCCCGCATCTGGAGCCCGAGGAAGGTCAGGCCGAGCACCAGGGTCAGCGCCAGGCCGGCCACCAGGCCGAACCGCCGGTTGCGCTTGATCGAGACCAGCGCCCAGTGCATTGTGAAGCTCGAGAACACCAGGATCGCCGTGTTGATGCCGGTCGGCCCCTTGGGGATCTCGAACTCGCCGCCGTAGGGATAGGTGTCGTGGACGAAGCGCAGGTAGAAGAACGCGGTGAAGAACGACGCGAAGAGCATGATCTCCGAGCCGATGAACATCACCATGCCGAGGAACACCGGCGAGCGGAGCAGGCTCTCGTGGTAGGCCGAGGCCGGCTCGGACTGAACGCGACCGCCGGCGGTGGCTGCGTGGGCGCTCACCGGCCGGACGCCTCCGGATCGGGCACGTTCACCACGACGTGCTCGACCGGCAATCGCGTGCGGTCGCGCACCCGTTCCACCAGATCCTTGCGCAGCCAGCCGGAGCGGGTGCGCGGCAGCGTGGAGATGATGATCTCCGACGGCGGGCGACCGGACTCGACCTGGTCGAGCACCGCCTCGTAGGGATCGCTGGAGACGACCTCGCCCTCGGCGGCGATGCCGGCGTCCCGCAGCGCCGCCAGCAGCTGAGCCAGCCTGGACTCGGCCGCCGCCCGGGCCGCCGCCTCGTCGATCACCCAGCCGTCCCCGGAATCTCCCTGGGGCACGACAACGGTCACGTGGACGGGCTCGGTGCCAGCCCGCCGGCGGATAGCGGCGATCACAGCCTCACCGGCGACCGTCTGGTTGGCGACCACCAGGATGTGCTTCATCGAGCTCAAGATCGCCTCCCTCCGTTCGGGAGCGCCGCGGGTCAGGGTCGCCGTGACCGGCACCGCCACCTCCGGCTCCGGCGTGTGGACGGTGACGATGGCGTGGCGGGCGCCGGGGACGCCGTACTCATACGGCCCACCAACCACCTGCGGCGTCTCGTCGAAGTTGAAGATCGGCGGCGGCGAGCTGACCTGCCACTCCAGCGACAGGGCCCGCCACGGGTTGGCGGGCGCCAGCGGCCCGCGCGCCCAGCTGGAGATCACGTTGTACATGAACACCAGCGTCGAGGCTCCGAGCACGAAGCCGCCGATCGAGATGATCATGTTCAGGTCGCCGAAGCGGGGCTCGTAGTCGGCCACCCGGCGGGGCATGCCCTGCAGCCCCAGCCAGTGCATGGGCAGGAAGGTGACGTTGAACGAGACGAACGTCAGCCAGAAGTGCAGCCGGCCCAACCGCTCGTCGTACATCCGGCCTGTCATCTTCGGGAACCAGTGGTAGAGCCCGGCGTAGATTGTGAACACCGAGCCGCCGAACAGCACGTAGTGGATGTGCGCGACCACGAAGTAGGTGTCGGAGGTGTTGATGTCGACCGGCAGCACCGCCAGGAAGATGCCGGACAGGCCGCCGATCACGAACGTGAACATGAAGCCGAGCGCGAACAGCATGGCCGCGGTCAGGTGGATGACGCCACGCCAGATCGTGGCCAGCCAGGAGAAGATCTTGATGCCCGTGGGCACGGCGATCAGCATCGTGGTCGCCATCATCGGGATCCGCAGCCACGGCGACATGCCGCTGACGAACATGTGGTGGGCCCAGACCGTGAACCCGAGCACGCCGATGGCGACGGTCGAGAAGGCGATCAGCTTGTAGCCGAAGATCGGCTTCCGCGAGTGCACCGAAAGCACCTCGGAGATGATCCCGAAGCCGGGCAGCATCATGATGTAGACGGCCGGGTGGCTGTAGAACCAGAAGATGTGCTGGTAGAGCACCACGTCGCCGCCCTTGGTGGGCTCGAAGAACCCGGTGTGCATGACCCGGTCGTACAGCACCATGAACTGTGAGCCTGCGATGAACGGCGTGCCCAGCACCACCAGCGACGAGGTGGCGAGCTGGGCCCAGACCAGCAGCGGCATCCGCCAGAACGACATGCCGGGCGCACGCATGGTGACGATGGTGACCAGGAAGTTGACCGCCGTGGCGATCGATGACGCCCCTGCGAACTGGACGCCGATGGCGAAGAAGGTCACCCCCAGCGGCCCCTGCACCGACAGCGGCGCGTAGTTCGTCCAGCCGGCGTCGAACGGCGTCACCATGAACGAGGCGATGAACATGATGCCGGCCGGCATCAGCAGCCAGAACGAAAGCGCGTTCAGCCGCGGGAAGGCCATGTCCTGGGCGCCCAGCATCAGCGGCACCACGAAGTTCCCCAGCCCGGCGAACGACGGGATGATGAACAGGAAGATCATGATCGTGGCGTGGGCTGAGAACAGGCCGTTGTAGAGGCCCGGAGAAGCGATCTGTGTGCCCGGCTGGGCCAGCTCCGCCCTCACACCCTCGGCAAGCGCGCCGCCGATCAGGAAGAAGATGAAGGTCAGCACCAGGTACTGGATGCCGATCACCTTGTGGTCGGTGTTGACCTTGAAGTAGTCGCGCCAGCTGTAGGCGCCGTGGGCCGAGTGGTCCTCCTCCACCCAGTCGTGGCGGCCGATCAGGTAGCCCCACCAGTAGTCGAAGCAGCCGATGCCGACTGTGAACCCGATCGCCCAGAAGGTGAGCCCGAATGTGGCGGCCACCTCGGACGAATAGACCTCGCCGAAGCCGAGAGCGGCGCGGATCAGGGTGGCGATGCCGATGGCGACGCAGGCGAACAGCAGCGACACCCAGATCGCGCGCACCCAGCTGCCGCGCAGCCAGATGCTGCCGGTCGGCGCTCCACCCCCGTGGCCGTGACCGTGGTCACCGCCGGGGGCATGGGAAACGTCGGTCGCATGGGCAACGGCCATCTAGGCGCCTCCTTGCTGCTGGGGCTCTTTCGGCAATGACTTCACGTAGATGTCGTACTCCTCCTGGGACACCACGCGGACGATCGACCGCATCTGGCTGTGCCCGATCCCGCACAGCTCGGTGCAGATCAGCCGGAACGTCCCGGTCTTGGTCGGCGTCGCGTAGGTGTGCGTGATCAGGCCCGGGACGGCGTCCGACTTGACCCGGAACTCCGGGACATAGAACGAGTGGATGACATCGGTCGGCCGGGAGGTGATGTCGAACTGGGTCGGCTTGTCGATCGGCAGCACCAGCTCGTGGGCCGTGCCCCCGTTTGGATACGTGAACGTCCAGGCGAACTGCTGGGCGGTGACCTTCACGATCAGGCGGCCGGCCGGCCGCTCCTCGTTCTTGACCAGCACGATGCCCGCGGCGAACGCAAACGCCACCACGATCACCGTCGGGATCAACGTCCATGCGATCTCGAGCTTCGTATCGCCATGGATCGGGTCGCCGTCGCGATCCTCGTCACCGGGGCGGGCGCGGAACTTCCAGACCGAAACGATCAGGAAGACCGTGACGATCGCCATGATGAAGGACGACAGGATCATCAGGGCCAGATACAGGTGATCCTGGCGCTCGGCCTGCACGGCGGCATCCGTCGGGAACCACGAAGGAGTGACCCAGATGAGGACGGAACCGATGGCCCCCACCACGAGAGACACGATCCCAACCTTGAATGCGGACACGAACCCTCTCTCTTGATGCGTCGCGGCCCGGGACCCGGGCGCCCGGCAGATTGTAGGGAACCGCCCCCCCGACAGCAAAGCCCATCCGTACCGTCGGCCGGCGAATCCGTGGCATCATCAATCCGGGATGGACTTCGTCCTCACCCATCTGCCGCACATCATCGCGCCGATCGTCGGGCTTGGCTTCCTCGCCCGCTTCGCGCTCTACGTGAAGCGGCTGCCGCCGTCGCACCTGAACGACGAGGAACTGGCGGCCTGGCACGCGGAGCGCCGCAAGCAGGCCTAACCGGGCTCGACGATGCGGATCGCCCGCAGGCCGGCCAGTGACACGGCGACGGTGGCGACCGCCGCCAGCAGGAAGATCGTGCCCAGGGCCATGTGCCCGGCGGCCAGGCTTCCCAACAGCCCGCCGCAGGTGGCAGCCAGCAGCGCGACCATGCGGCCGGTGATCCCGACCCTGCCCTGCTCACCGGCCCCGGCGCGGGTCTGCCGCTCGCTGATCAAGAGCGTGACGAACAGCAGCCCGGAGAACTCGAGCACCGCGAAGGCGGCTCCCGCAGCGACCAGGTTTCCCGCCTCGGCCACCGCCACCGCGCCGGCGGCGCTGGCCAGCAGCGCTCCGCGGAGCGCCCGCGTCGGGCCCAGGCGGGAGCGCGCCAGCGGTGCGATCGCCCCACCGATCAGCCCGGCCGCACCGCCGACCGCCAGCATCAGCCCGGCACGCCCCGCGCTGGCGTCAAGATCCTGGCGGGCGAAGACGACGATCAGGCCATAGATCACGTTGACGGTCAGGTTCCAGCCCATCCCCACCGCCGTCAGCGAACGCAGCACGGGGTCGTGCCAGACCAGCCGCAGGCCCGACAGCACGTCGCCCTCCGCCGCATCCTCCTCCTCACCGACCTTCGGCCCCAGCTCGGTGCGGATCGATCGCATGAGGATGCTGGCGACGACGAACCCAACGCTCTGCACCGCCAGCGCGCCGACCGGGCCGATCAGACCGGTCAGGGCGCCGCCCAGGGCCGGCCCGACCAGGAAGCCCAGCGACCACACGAAGGACAGGCCGGCCTGGCCCTCCACGAAGTGGTCGCCGTCCAGCAACCGGGCGATCGCCCCGAAGGCGGCCGCGTCGACGTAGACCCGTCCGGCTGCCACCCCCAAGCCGGTCGCGTAGATCAGCGCAATCGGCAGCTGCTCGACGTCGTGCCCGAGGACGACTACCAGCGGCACCAGCATGGCCAGCGCAGCCTGGGCCAGCGTCCCGGCAACCAGCAGCCGCCGCCGCGGGTAGCGGTCGCTGGCGTGGCCGGCATGCAGCCCCAGCAGAACGTAGGGCACCGTGCCGGCCAGGAACGCTGCACCCGCCTGCGACTTGCTGCCGCCGGCGTCGAGCACCAGCCAGGGCAGCACCACCATCGAGAGGCCGGCGCACAGCGAGTCCATCAGCTGGGCGAGCAGAAACCGGCGGCCGTCGCGTGAGACGAGCAGGGCGTTCCTCATCGGCCCGTGACTACTCCCAGACCGGGGGGCCGGTGCGCAGCGCGAGCCGGGTGCCCAGCCCCTGACCGCGAGCCTGCTCGAGCACATGGGCGGCGGTGGAGACGTCCTCCATGCCCAGCCCCACAGGCGAGACCACGATCCGCTGCCCCGGTCGCTCACGCCCCGGGTGCAGGCCGGCCACCACGTCAGCCAGCTCGACGGCGGCCCCTGCCTCCGCCGGCAGGATCCCCGCCGCGACCAACCGCCAGGCGTAGCGGCCCTGGTGCGTCGATTCGTGCACCCAGTC
>Ga0207674_10000978_pt1 | contig 37377 bp, 25 predicted proteins | sample KBSCornC72_FD_184303 | JGI IMG/M metagenome (GOLD analysis project Ga0207674, IMG submission 184303) | Corn rhizosphere microbial communities from Kellogg Biological Station, Michigan, USA - KBS Corn C7-2 (SPAdes) (version 2) | ecosystem: Host-associated > Plants > Roots > Rhizosphere > Soil ... | reverse complement strand
TTGCGAGACCGGTCAGTACCGAAACGCGGTAGCGTCGGGTGAGTCTCGAGGCTCAAGCAGTGGTCAGTATTTTGAGACTCACCCGACGCTACCGCGTTTCGGTACTGACCGCTCTGGTCTCGCATTGCCGATCTGCCACAAAAACATCCTCAGAAAAACAAGAAGTTGTTGGTTTGTTTCGTAGAGGTGGCACAGCGCGGCTTAGGCCGCAACCAAACGATCAAATTGCGAGACCGGTCAGTACCGATTCGCGGTAGCGTCGGGTGAGTCTCGAGGATCAAGCAGTGGTCAGTATTTTGAGACTCACCCGACGCTACCGCGTTGCGGTACTGACCGCTCTGGTCTCGCATTGCCGATCTGCCACAAAAACATCGTTAGGAAAAAACGTTGTAGGTTTGTTTCACAGAGAGCACTAATACTCGGAGCGATAGCACGATAATTCACGCATCCTGAAACCCTCGGAACTCCTTAAACAAAACCTCAGACTTCTCTCAAGACTTCTTCGCTCTTAGCCTGCTATTGCTCGTCGTCAATTTCGCAAAGACGAGGAGTATCCATGAACCGAACAGTCCTAATTCTTTTCTCCCTGCTTGCACTCAACCTATCAATCGCCAACGCCCAACCCGACCTGATCAACCGGGGCCGGTCGTGGATGTCTCCCGACGATCTCGAACGAGCGATCAAAGATTCTGACATTGCCGTCAAGTTTCATCCCGAGTCCGCCACTGCTTACTACAACCGCGGCGTCTTGCTGCAAGCCAGTGGCGAAACCACCAAAGCTCTTAACGATTACAACAGGGCGATTGCGATCAGGCCTCGATACGCCTCGGCATACGTAAATCGGGCGGCCGTATACTATTCACTGAATCGACTAAACGAGGCCCTTGATGACTTCAATCGCGCGATCGAGCTCGATGCCAAGCATGCAAGTGCCTTCACAAATCGAGGTGTTGTGAGACTCGCAATCGGCGACTACGACGGCGCGCTGGCGGATCACAACAAGGCCATCCGACTCGATCCCAAACTGGCAAAGGCTTTTTACAATCGTGGGGTCCTTTATCTCTCTAAAAAGAACTTGAGTTTGGCACTGGCCGATTTCACGCGCGCCATCGAGCTCGAGCCGACGCTCGCCGGCGCCTACGTCAACCGCGGAAGTGTCTTTTTCGCGCTCGATAAACTGAATGAAGCGATCCTTGATTATGATCGAGCAATCGTGCTTGATGACCAACTGCCCGATGTCTACCAGAACCGTGGCATCGCCTACTTGTTACTGGGACGCGAGGTTGATGCTAGTCGCGACTTCAAACGCTGCCTCGAGTTGGATAGCTCTCTGAAGCCTTCGCTTGACGCTGCCATTGCGTTGGCACGAATGAGAATCAGCAGAAAGTAGATGCCAAGGCATTTCAGGATCAGGCACACGCTTAACGTCTCTGCGCCTCGGCCGTAATACTCTACCGCCGAAGCGTAGAGTCGCAGAGAGCCTCACAATCGCTTCACCACCCATCCAGTCTGGTCCTCTTCACTTAAGCCGTCATTGGCTATGAGCTTCCACTAAATCAAGCGAGCACTAAAGTTTTGGATACTTGCAAGGTGCTCTTCAGGTGTGCACTCGCACAGCTTCCAATCGAAAACACGAGAAGGACGAGTAAGACCTCTAACAACCTTTAAATTTTTGTTGTGTTTGTACGAAAGATAGGGCGTTAAAAGGTGTGCAGGGGCGTATAATCCGAAAGACCTCACTGACGGATGCGCTTCTTACGGAGCCCAGATGAGCACCTCGCAGAACGAAGTGACGCAATTGCTCGTCGCCTGGAGCAATGGTGATCAGGTTGCTCGCGACGAATTGATGTCCGTTGTCTATCAGGAACTACACCGGCTCGCCCATAAATACATGAGGCGGGAATCGCCAGATCACACTCTTCAGACATCCGCGCTAGTTAACGAAGCGTTCCTAAGACTGGTCGACCAAAGGAACGTCCAATGGCAAAACCGTTCGCACTTTTATGCCATTGCGGCGCAAATGATGCGAAGGATTTTGGTCGACTACGCACGCAATCGGCGCTACGCGAAGCGAGGTGGAGGATTGCGCGAGATTTCACTCGACGAAACGATGCTTTCTGACGACCGCAATCACGAAGTTGTCGCACTCGATGAGGCGCTGCTCGAACTGGCGAAGATAGATTCACGTAAGAGTCAGATTGTTGAACTACGGTTTTTTGCCGGTTTGAGTATTGAGGAAACATCCGACTTGCTGGCAGTGTCTGCCGGCACGGTCATGCGCGATTGGACCCTGGCAAAAGCTTGGCTGCGACGAGAGATGTCCAGCAATGGTGCCAAATGTTGTTAGAGGTTTGGAGGACATTCCACGCGTTGATGCCTGGTGTTCTCAGAACGATACCAATTGGCACAGCAAGGCTTTTTCAAAATGACTCCCGAACGTTGGCAAAAGATAGACCATCTGTTTCATGCAACACTGGCCCAGGATCCTTCGGATAGGAGTCATTTTCTGGCCGGTGAGTGTGTTGGCGACAGCGCTTTACGCCGTGAGGTCGAATCTCTCCTGTCGTTTCACAACGATTCCGACGGCTTCATTGATGTGCCGGCAGGCGATATTGCCGCCGAGCTACTAGGATGTCTTGAGCCAAGGTTCGAGTCGGGACAGCAAATTGAGAATTACGAAATAGTTCGCCAACTAGGCGCCGGCGGTATGGGCGAGGTCTACCTTGCGCAGGATTTGAGATTGCACCGGCAGATTGCTCTCAAGCTGCTTCCATTTGAATTCACGACCCATCACGAACATGTTCGCAGGTTTGAGTTAGAAGCCCGGGCAGCTTCTGCTTTAAACCATCCCAACATCATTACTATTCATGAAATCGGACAATCCGGTACCTCACATTTTATCGCCACCGAATATGTAGATGGTCTAACACTGCGCCAGTACATGTCTGGTTTGCCACCTGAGTTTCGGATGAGTATCGATCAAGTACTCGACATAGCTATTCAGGTCGGCTCCGCGTTGGCGGCAGCTCACTCTGCCGGGATCGTGCATCGCGACATCAAGCCAGACAACATCATGTTGCGCCACGATGGACTCGTGAAGATTCTCGACTTTGGCCTCGCGAAGCTCTCACCGCAGACCGTGACAACTGACTCGATGGTCAACACAAACCCGGGCGTAGTAATGGGCACTGTAAAATACATGTCGCCTGAGCAGGCGCGTGGAATTAAGGTTGATGCGCGCACCGATATCTGGTCGCTGGGTGTAGTGCTCTATGAAATGCTAACCGCGCGAGTCCCCTTTCGCGGTGTTACTCCCAGTCATGTAATTGTCTCGATCCTGGAGAAGACCCCAGTTGCGCCTTCGATCTATTCGACCATACCGCCGGAACTCGAACGTATTGTTACGAAGACTCTGTACAAGAATCGCGAGCAGAGGTATCAAAGCGCCGCCGATCTGGTGGTGGAGCTGAAAAACCTGAGACAGGACTTGGAAACCCAGACGCATCTGCAGCGACCCCTGCGACAGCTCCGAGCAACCGATGAACTTTTAACGAGTGATGAAGTAGACACTGCCGAGGATGTGTTGGCCGCAAATACAGTGCGGCTTAACGTGCCACACTCGACTACAAGCAATCAACAACCAACCAAAGGATTCTTGACCTACGCAAAAGTAGTTGCGCTGTTCGCGTTGATTTCACTGGTGGGATTCGGCCTCTATAAATTAGTCCCTCGCAATGAATCGTCCCTTGGAGTTCCTTTCCAGGCAATCGAGCTGTTACGACTGACCAACTCAGGAAGGGTGAGCGACTCTGCTATCTCGCCGGATGGCAAATACGTCTCTTATGTTGTTGAGAATGGAGGCAAGCAAAGCATCTGGCTGCGAGAATTGGCGAGCGCTAACAATCTGCAGATAGTCGCACCCAGTGACTCGCAATTCTATGGCGCTACTTTTTCTCGAGCAGGCGACTACCTTTACTACATCGACAAGGAACGCAACAACACGATAGGCACGCTCTACCGAGTGGAGTCACACGGTGGCGAGCCTCTCAAGTTGATTCGAGACGTGGACGGTCCAATCGCACTGTCGCCTGATGAGAAGCAACTTGCATTTGTTCGTGGCGCAAGCTCAGGAGAACGGGCTTTAATGATTGCGAACATTGATGGTACGGGCGAACGTAAACTTGCATCTCGAATGGGATACGAGTCGTTCTCATTTGGTGGGCCAACCTGGTCGCCGGACGGTAACGGCATCATTTGCGGCGCCGCCTATACCCTCGCAAATGAGCGTTACTTGACCTTGGTCCAGGTCAATATCAGCGATGGGACCATCAGATATCTGTCGCCACAGAAGTGGAAAGCGATTGGTCGTGTCAGTTCGTTGAAAGACGGAAAAGGAATCGTTTTTACTGCCACCGAGCAACGCCCCGGCTCGACGTCACAACTCTGGTACATGGATTACCTCAGCGGCAACGCGTACCGGATCAGCAAAGACTTGCAGGACTATCATGGCGCCAGCGTTACTGGCGATGCCAGGACTCTTGTAACAAAGCAGACTGAAACTCTTTCAAGTCTTTGGATCGCGCCAAATGGAGACGCCGAACGTGCAACTCAGATTCTGTCTCACAAAGATGATGACGGATTCAATAACTCCTATTATTACCGCACGAGGTTTTCATGGATGCCAGACGGCAGGATCATGTATTCATCTCTCGTTAACGGGATTCCCAGTCTTTCAGTGATGAATGCGACTGGCACCGATGCCACCCAATTGACGGCTGCAAGTGAAAGTTCATTTCCATCAGTGACGCCAGATTCTCGCTATGTAGTTTTTGTTGCAGAGACCATGGGCCTGTCCAGCCTTTGGAGAATGAATCTCGACGGCAGCAATCGCAAGCAGCTGACGACTGGTCCGGATGATTCATGGTCGTGGTGTTCGCCTGATAGTCAATGGATTGTGTACCACGCTGGCAATCAAGGGCGTCGCACAATCTGGAGAGTGCCGATAGAAGGTGGAACTCCCCAGCAGCTGACGGACTACCCTTCAGTTACTCCGGTAGTCTCGCCTGACGGTAAATGGATTTCGGTGTATTACCGATTGGAGACAAAGGCGCCGTGGAGGCTGGGAATAATACCGTTCAATGGTGGACAACCATCAAAGAGTTTTGAAGTGCCACAAGGGGTCTTGTTTCAGTCGTTAGTTCGATTTACTCCTGATGGCTCGGGTCTGGCCTATATCATGAACAAAGATGGCGTCTCGAATATCTGGATGCAACCGCTTGATGGAGGAGCTGCGCGGCCATTGACGAATTTCAAATCAGACCAGATCTTTTGGTTCGAATGGTCCCCCGACGGGAAACAGCTCGGCGTCTCCCGCGGCGCGATCACCAGCGACGTCGTGATGATCCGTCGCTAGACCTCACCAGTCTCTCTTCCCGACACCACCGGCTTCACCCGCGTGGTCCTTCACCTTCCACCTAACCCCACGTTATGCATCCCCGAAACCACGTGTCATATAGTCAACTCTGCTACGCCGAGATGTGATAAAAGATGTCCCGACAACATCACCCAGAGGGAGCAACCCAACATGCCGGCTCGTGCGAGTTACCCCGTCATTGCAATTGCACTAATCCTGCTAGTCGTCAGCGGACCACTAGCTACTCAAACATCAAAGGCACCTTATCTCGATCCATCATTGCCCGTCGATCGCCGCGTTGACGATCTGATCTCGCGCATGACACTCGAAGAAAAAGTTTCGCAGATGATGAACGTTGCGCCCGCGATTCCACGTCTCGGCATTCCCGAATACGACTGGTGGAACGAAGCACTACACGGTGTCGCAGCCTCGGGGATCGCCACAGTATTCCCGCAAGCCATCGGTCTGGGAGCAACGTTTGACCCTAAACTCATCAGCCAGGTCGCCACCGTAATTTCCGAAGAGGCACGTGCCAAGTACCACGAGGCACAACGCCAGGGAAATCGAAACCGATTTTATGGTCTAACTTTCTGGTCTCCCAACATCAACATCTTCCGCGATCCTCGGTGGGGGCGTGGCCAGGAAACCTATGGCGAAGACCCTTACCTTACAGGCCGGCTCGGAGTCGAATTTGTAAAAGGGCTCCAGGGAAACGATCCGAAGTATCTAAAAGTTGTATCTACTCCGAAACATTATGCGGTTCACTCTGGACCAGAACCTGAGCGACACCGATTCGATGCCGCCGCGGTCGAACGGGATTTGCGCGAGACATACTTGCCTGCTTTTCGCTCAACGGTGATGGAAGCTCGTGCGGCTTCAGTGATGTGTGCCTACAACCGCACGAACGGCGAACCCTGCTGCGCCAACACACACTTGCTGGGCGACATCCTGCGCGGCGAATGGGGTTTTGATGGCTACATAGTGTCCGACTGCGGCGCGATCGAAGACATTTACCAGCGTCACCACTTCGTGAAGACGGCGGAAGAAGCAGCTGCGCTCGCAGTCAAACGAGGAACTGACCTGGAGTGTGGCGACACTTATAAATCTCTGGTCAGCGCCGTAAAGCAAGGCCTGATTTCGGAAGCCGAGATTGATCGCGCGCTTAAACGACTCTTTGAAGCGCGTTTCAAACTCGGGATGTTCGATCCTCCAGAGATGGTTCCTTACACTCGAATTCCCTTCTCGGCTAACGACTCAAACGAACACCGCCAGCTGTCGCTCGCAGCCGCACGCGAGTCGATCGTGTTGTTGAAGAATGACAAGAACATGCTGCCGTTGCGCAAAGATCTGAAGTCGATCGCAGTAATTGGTCCAAACGCCGATGACGTCGAAGTGTTGCTGGGCAACTACAACGGCCGGCCGTCGCGCGCCACGACTCCGCTCGCCGGCATTCGCAATCACGTGTCGCCACAGACCAAAGTTCTTCATGCCATGGGAACAACTCTAACTTCCGTGTCAGCAGTCCCGGTGCCGGCGTCGGCTTTGCGAGGACCCGAAGGTGAACGCGGGCTGCGCGCTGAATACTTTGCCAACAAGAATCTCGAAGGCGCCCCTGTTTTGAAACGCGTTGATGAAACTGTCAACTTCGACTGGGGCGTTGGTAGCCCCGCAACCGGCATCCCCATCGATGACTTTTCGACGCGCTGGACTGGCAAGCTCACCCCTGCTCAGACTGGAAAATATCAATTTGGCGCAATCGCTGATGACGGAGTTCGGATCTATCTGGACGGCAAACTGATCGCCGAAGATTGGACACAGCACGCTCCGACAACGGTGACCGGCGAAGTCGAGCTCGAGGCTGGCAAAAGCTATGACGTGAAGATGGAATACTACGAGAGCAAGATCGGCGCGGTGGCAAAACTGGTGTGGCAACCTCCGGTAGTCAATCCTGGCGAACCTTATGCCGAAGCAATAAATATCGCGAAGCAAGCAGATGCAGTAATACTGGTGTTGGGCCTGTCGTCGCAGCTCGAAGGTGAAGAAATGAATGTGCGCGAGTCTGGATTTCTCGGGGGCGATCGGACCGACATCAAACTTCCGGAGCGGCAGCAAGCCTTGCTCGAATCCGTAGCAACAACTGGTAAACCAATCGTAGTGGTATTGCTATCCGGTAGTGCATTGGCGGTCAACTGGGCCAACGAACATGTAGGGGCGATAGTTCAGGCGTGGTATCCCGGTGAGGAAGGAGGCGCTGCGATTGCCGACGTGCTCTTTGGCGACTATAACCCGGCGGGCCGACTTCCGGTCACGTTCTATAAGTCAGTGGACCAACTGCCGCCTTTCGAAAACTACGCGATGGAGGGCCGCACATACCGGTTCTTTAAGGACCAACCGCTTTATCCATTTGGCCACGGTCTAAGTTACACCACGTTCAAGTACTCAGAACTTACTTTTTCATCTGCCAGTGTGCCGGCAAATCAGCCGGTTACGGTTAAGGCGACGGTGGAAAATACCGGTAAGCGCGAGGGCGACGAGGTGGTCCAACTTTATGTGAGTGATCTCGAGGCGTCGGTGCGGGTGCCGATTCGATCTCTGGCCGGCGTGGAGCGTGTGCATCTTCGGCCAGGAGAACGACGGGTGGTGACTTTCACTCTTGAGCCGCGTCAACTCGCAGTGATTTCTAATGATGGGAAAACGATCGAAGAGCCGGGTGAGTTCAAGGTCACAGTGGGTGGCAAGCAGCCTGGATTCACCGGAACAGCCGACGCTTCAACTACCACATTTGTCGAGGGTCGCTTCTCAGTAACTGGAACTTCCACTGAACTGAAACCCTGATTAACCGATCAGAATCTCTGTGTGACCTTAGTGTTCTTTGTGCCTCGGTGGTTGAAATTTTGGATAGTACTGCTAACCACCGAGACACAGAGCACACAAAGATCGCACCGAGAAGATGGTTAGTCCACCAGGGTGAAGGCTCTCGAACGCGAGAGAGTCGTCCCTTCACCGGTCAGGGTTATTTTCAGCTCATAAGCACCCGCCGGTATCTTGTCCATTGGTAACGCCGCCATGAACTGGCTGCGGCCTTGCGCATCAGCGTCCGGCAATGTGGCAGGTAATTGCACCAGGGCATGATCACCTTGCAACAGCTCAATCGTGACCTTTGGTTTGGCAGCAGCTCCCGAAGGCATATACACCGTAAAGTAGAACGGCACCTGCTTGAGGGTCCTTGAAACCGGCTCACCCAGATATGGACTCACCATCATGTTAGACACATGAAAAGGGTTATTCCTACTTTCATCCGCACCATTCGCAGGTTCCCCTCTCTTCAAAATCACAACATCACTCAGCCGCAACTTAGCCTCATCAGTATCGGCAACCTCGAATGTTGAAGTACGCACACTCGCGCGACCAGAAGGCGCGTCATAAGCAATCGTCTCCAACGTGTACCGGTCAGGCGGGAGGTTTACCTCACGATAGAATAGAATGCGACCCTGTTTTGCATCTTCAGCCTTGTCGATTGGACCATTCAATCGATACTGCTCGCTCACCTTTGCAACTACTTCTCCAGCCTGACTCTTAATCAAGCTGATAATTGAGAAGTCGGTATCGTAAGTCTTCTTGGCCTGGTCCTTTCTAACCGTAAAGGCTGACATTGGTGCATCGGCGAATATTGGCGTAAGACCAATTCGCTGCCGGTCTGGGAAACTAAAGCCACCGATAAAATACGGAAAGGCGTCGGACTTGGGCGCGGTGTCCAATGCGGCAAGTGCTGGAGCTTCGTAAGAAAGCACGGGCGACCCGTAGGTGCGCTTGATTGCGTAGTAGCCCTTGCGGCTCTGCACCGACAATCCAGAACGTTTAAGTTTGACTTCAATTTTTCGAAAGTGGCCGTCGTACTTCTGATTGTTAGAGCTGTAACTCAAAAGGTAATAGGAATGCAGATCTTCGTCGACCTGTTGAATGCGATTTTTTAGATCGTTCGAATCCGTGATCAGGAACCCACCTGTTTGATTGGCGAGTTGCGACAAGCCACTCTCTGGATTGAGCCTCAGCAAGTCTTCGTTGCGCTCCAAATCCTTGGTCATTGGTCCGTTGGGATCGGCTGAACTGCCCAACTGGGCCATTCGCAGTTCGTTTCGAGAGCTCATCTCACGTCTTGTTTCGGCAGTTTTACTTTCCGTTCTCAAGCCGGCAACGTCGATTGCATAGAAACTAACATTGCCGCGATTCGCCTCATTGATGACCGACCGAAAGGCCTCGTAGACATTAGGTGGGAGAACGAGCCCTTCCGAGAAGAAAATTACTGCTTTGCGTCCGGGTAAGGCGCGAAGCGATGATGCGATGTGCAGGAGACCGTGCGTGGTTGCGTTGCCTTGCTGATCGCGCTGCGTCTGTTCCAAAAATTCCAGGTTGCCCAGCGCCAGCGTCGCTCTGGCCGTGGCGAATTCGGAAGCAGCGTCAGGCACATCAGCCGGACCAGTTGGGTCTGCTTTGAGAAGACCGGCCGTTACCGTTGCTCTCGCCGCGCGCGCTTCTTCGTTGTTTGAAGTATTGAGAGAAGTAGCGTGTACGCCCGCCTTTTCGATACCCGCCTTTATCAACTGTGCGTCTTCGGTAAATTGCTGAAGCACGACGACTGAGAGATCAGTGAGAAAGACTCCGACCAGCTCGTTCTTTTTTACGCTATCACCGAGATAGCTGAGCGCTGCATCACGTGCCCGCAAGCGCGACTCAGGAGAGAGTCGGTCAAAGACAAGCGCAACTGCACTGACAGAAGGTTCGGAACTGTCTGTTGTACTGTTTGGAGGGGCGGGCGGCGCACTCGGCTCTTTAGCGCTGTCGGCCGCGGCTTTGGGGGCGGGCGTAGCAGGAGTGCTCGTCGAACTCGATGAAACGAAGCGAAACGAAGTGATCTCTTGCTTAACGCCGTCTTCATAAACTTCGAATTCTGCAGCGGTGAGATCTCTGACGGGGCGTCCTTTCTTATCCCTGACGACCACGTCAAACGGAACCTCGTTTTTGCTGATCACTACTTTGTCGGGGGTTTGTTCAACCGGACGCTGTTGTTGAGCGCGGGTAATAATCGAGGAACCAGCGACGCATGCAAGAATTACGCAAGCGAGGATAAATGAGACGTGAAGCCAATTGCGCATAGCAAATACCTTTCTTGAGTTGTCAGTGGTAAAGCCGGGAAGGTGGACCGGAATCAGTATACGCGTTCCCCGGAAAAATCTCTTTATCTCCGCTGCAAACGCAGGTAAAAGTATTTTCCTGGTAAGTGAGAAGGAAGCTAACCGTAGTTAACGCAGAACTTTGTCCCGAAAGTTGTGAATCACTTTCGTGAGCGCGCTGAGTTCTATTCGTCCTTAAGAAAGGTCAGCATCCGGAAGGGGACTTGTTGCTTCGCGGGTCTCACTACGAGACAAACGCAATTCCTTCAAGTCAGTGTAACAGGCCAAGACCGCCACAATTGTATTAGCCACAATAATCGGTAGGGCATTCATCCACACTCCGTAACAGACCCACACGAGTGCGGCCAGCGCTTGGGAGCGCCGCATCCCTCTCGAGGTCTTGAAGAAATAAGACGAAGCGAACATCGCCGTCGCCACCCATCCGAGTACATCAAGCATTTGTTTCTACCAATCTAAGTTTCGAATCTCCGCGATCGGGTATTTCGCTGAACGTTAGCCAATCAGTTCGAACCTTATCCCACTCTTGAATCAGAAATCCTCGCGATTCGAAGAGTGTGCGGATGGCTGTCGAATCCCAACCGACAATATCTTCGAGTATCGGCACCAACACACTCAGTGCATCATCACTAAGAACACTGCGCTTGGCGATCTGCGCAATGTGCTTCGCTTCGGAAACAGCAACTGTGAATCCTTCCTGACGGTTAACATGCAACATTACGTGAACGTCTGAACTACCGTCGCCAACATAAACTATGCGGTCATAACTCACCTGAAGTTTTGCATGCAGTTGATCAATGACCGCCACCTTGCCGTACCCAGCCGGCACGCGAACGATCGACTTGATTTCACCTGAGTACTCGTCATAGCGAAACTGGGTACCAAAGATGTGGTCCGCTGGGATGATGTCTGCGAGCGCCGCTTGAATGACTTCTTCGGGTGCGGCCGAGACTACATAAAATGAGAAACGGTAACCGTCAAATCCTGTTTCCAGGAAACGCAGCAACTCTCTGATATTTTGCTTGAGACGTACTTGCCTTCCCACTTCGAACAGATGTTCTTTGCGCACCTGGCGATATTCGGGATCGTGCAGAAGGAGATAAGCCAATTCCCCTCCCTGCTGGACCAAGTTCATGTTGGAGAGGCCCGCGACCTTTTCCCCAAACCCGGTGGTTCCCAAAAGTTCACTAAGGATTAATCCCGAATCATTGAAGCTTAGAGTTTGATCAAAATCACTGGCGAGTAAGTAGTGCTTCGTACTCTCTGACCTATTTTTTATATCCATAACACTCTGCATTTCCATTCGTCCCTTGCCCCTGAAGTTAAATCCTGCTTCGACGCCGATTGACTGGACTCAACTTTACGCGTCATCGTTGCCATACACCCAACTCATTGTTTTAATAGGATTCATTAAATCTGTTCATGTCTGAAGATTAACGCATTGGGGACAGCGACTTATGGAGTTATGGCAGCTACGAACTTTTCGAATTGTCGCCGAGACTTTGAACTTCACTCAGGCGGCTAAGCAATTGAATCTGACCCAATCCGCGGTGAGTCATCAGATCAAAGCGCTGGAAACTGATCTGGGTGAGCCTCTATTCATTCGAGCGAAACGAGGTGTCAGATTGTCTGAATCGGGCAAAGTTGTGCTCGAACATGCCGAACGCATTCTCGATGAAGCTCAAACATTGCGCGAGCGGGTGTCAGGCCACGAGCATCCAGCGACGGGCCAAGTGCGTGTAGCTGCGGCGACTCAGGCCCTGGTCTATTTGTTTGCACCCTGCTTTGAATCTTTCATGCGCGCGCATCCGGGCATCGAATTGTCATTTCGCACAACGGTCAGCACCGAGCAAACGATTGCGGGTATTTTGGATGGAGCTGCAGATATCGGGTTTGCGTCGTGGCCCGTGTATTCACCAGCCTTGAAAGTCGAGGCATTGGTCGATGACGAACTCTTATTGATAGTGGGCCAGCATCACCGGCTGGCAAAAAAGAGGTCGGTCGCGGTTAAAGAGATCGAGCGCGAGCGACTAGTACTCTTCGAACGCGGGTCATCAATTCGTCGCGCAACTGACCAGTTCTTCGATCAGGTGGGTATCCGTCCCGCGCTCGCGCTGGAGTCGAACGACACTTATTTCATTAAGTTGATGACCGAGCATGGTTGGGGTATGACCCTCTTACCGGCGTGGGCGGTACGGGAAGAAGTAAAAGCGGGTAAGTTGGCTCAACTTCGCATTGCCGGACACACTCTTCGTCGCTCTGTGAAAATGGTATCGCTGGGTCGATTTCTACCTTCAGCCACACGTACCTTCCACAGTTTCATGCTGAGTCAGAAAGAAGGACTGCGCAGATTGGCCAAAGGCGAACCCGTCTAGAGCGCCGATCCGACCCTCCTCTCTGCGTCTTTGCGACTCCGCGGTAAACTTCCTGTAACCAAAAGTTTGGAGACGATCCAATTCCTTGTTCCGCTAAGAAAGAATTTTACAAACCCCTCAGCTACACTGCACAACCTCTTCTGCCGGAGCGCGCGCGTCCTCGCGGGCCAACCTTAAACACAAGCCGACTTAGCCCGCGAGGACGCGCGCGGTCCGGCAGAAGAGGTTGAGTGGGGCCTTCAGGTCAATTTCCTTCAGCAACCCGCGCCACCATCGCACAGAACCGGCTTAACGACCGTAACACCAATTACGATGGCCGCGACTGCTGCAGCTCCGATGATGATCCATGTCCGCTTCGAAGGACCACCGTTGACCTTTTTGACTTGCGTCACCTGTGCGAAGGCTAACGTCTGCGCAGCGCCTGAGTCTAAATCCGTAACATCGAAGGAATCAGGTTCTAATTTGCTGACATAGCCCTTCACCCTGGTACCATCCTGCATCTTGACCTCGACACGTGAAGAACGGCCCACACCCAGTCTCTCTACCTTTGTCCGAATCTGGTCAGCTTCACCAACTTTACCTGTTTGGGCTTTCGCACTCCGGAAGCCCAGGGGTACTAATAAAAACGTTCCTGAAAGTAATATTGAAAAGACTTTTCTTAACAATGAATATCTCCTTCTGGCAATTCAATTCACAACAGTTGAGACATTGGCAATCCATATTCCTGTTATCAGTGCCTTTTGCAGCTTGCTTTTATATCCTTCAAGCTACACCGGAAACTAGACTTGGGTAACTTCCAAGCCTATTCGACGAGGCCACTAATTTCAGACTTCCGCAATCATTTTCTTTCTAAGGGCAGAACTTTGCTGCGATACTTCCAGGGTGATTAGATATCGCGTGGTCCTCCCATCGCTACAGAGTCCGCACCGACGGACCAAGGTAAGTTGATTTTCTCTGTAAACAAACCAACAACTTCTTGCTTTTCTGACGATGTTTTTTAGGTGAGGACATTTCAGGGGGGCAATGCGAGACTGGTCAGTACCGAAACGCGGTAGCGTCGGGTGAGTCTCGAAAGGCTGACCACTGCTTGATCCTCGAGACTCACCCGACGCTACCGCGAATCGGTACTGACCGGTCTCGCAACTTGATCGTTTCCCACCTACATTTCCCACTCACCGCTTTGATCTTCTAGTCACTCGCCTTCATACGCGGATACTTTTGCAGCATTCCCTCCTCAGTCATCACTTTCTCAATCCCGGCAATATCCATCGGAACAAAATCTGAAATGATTCGCGCACCACTCTCAGTGATTACGATCATGTCCTCCAACCTCACATAGATCTTCTCTTCCGGTACCACGAGCGCCGGCTCAATCGTAAACACCATGCCTGCTCGCAGTGGCCCGGTGTCCCTGCCATCATCGTGGGTCGCCATCCCAACCCAGTGACCAAGACTGGTCTGCGGGTTTGTCGCAGACTGCTTGTAGCTTGTTACAAACTCGCGAGCAGCTCGCTCATACTCAGGTTTCGAAAACTTCGCACTCGCAAGTGCACTCTCCATGTCTCGGACAGCCTCCTGCTTGATCACTTGCGCAGTAGCTCCCGGACGTATGTGATTCAGGATCGCGCGATAACACGTCAGGTAGAAGCCATACAGCTCGCGTTGCCATGGACTAAACTTTCCGTTCACCGGCCACATGCGCGTGACGTCAGCCATGTAATAACCCACGTCGGGTGCATAATCCATCAACAGAAAATCACCATCCAGCATCTTGCGCTGGCCCGCGTTGTAGTGTGGCCAGAATGCATTCTGCCCGCTGGCAATCAGCGAGTAGTAGGCGTCGCCCTGTGCGCCATCGCGATAGAAGATGTACTTGGCGACTGCGTCCAATTCGTATTCGTAAGTGTCGGGAACAGTCGATCGCATCGCCTCCATCAATGCGAGCCCGGATAGCCGGGTCGCTTTTTCGATCATAGTAATCTCCCGCGGACTCTTGATAAGACGTAGCTGATCGAGCGGCGGCGTTAGATCGCTGATACCAAACTGCGGAAACCGCATTCTTATCAACTGAATAAACTCGCCTTCGCGTGAACCGCGGCCATCGAATGGATCGGCTGCGTAATCACCAATCACACGAACGGCGAGATCACGCGACATCGCTGTGCCTTCAGCCGGACTAAACGGTGTGAATATCGTGCGAATAAAACCGCCGCGCGCATAACGGGCGAGGTGTTCAGCCAGCAGATCGATTCCAAAAACGTCATCGACTCCGCTGAGCTTCTTCACTTCATCAGCATCTTCGGCTGAAAGCAATTTTCCTTCGCCTCGCTCGCGTCCCGGGTTGCGGTGTGGGAGATAGAGCATGGTGCGCTTGCTGGCTCCATCGAGTAACAGGTAGGCGTGGGGAAGTTCGATGCCGCACAGGTAATAGAAATCATTCGACTGGCGAAAGCGGGTGTAACCTGGAGGACTTGGTGCTCCCTGGACCAGTGCGATTGAAGTGGCGTCCAGCGATTGGAAGAGCTTTGCGCGTCGTGCGGCAAACTCTTCCGGAGGAAAGTCTGGTCTGAAAGGTGAGAATCCTACTTGAGCAGTGATACTGATCGGTGCGCATAAGAACAGCAATACAAGTAGCCATCTATAATTTACGTTCATGCCTCGTCCTCTTTTTCTAATGTTTCAACTTATTCTCTGTCCGATCTTAGTGTGCTCTGAGACTTTGTGGCTAGAAACACGGCCAAGATTCACCACCGAGTCACCGAGAGAACACAAAGATCGCACAGTGCGGCTTAGGCCTCAACCAAATGATCAGGTTGCGAGACCAGGGTCAGTACCGATACGCGTCGGGTGAGCTTTATCTAACGTGCAGCAGCTAATAACACGAGGCTCACCCGACGCTACCGCGTGCCGGTACTGACCGCGGCGATAACGAGGCTCACCCGATGCTAGCGCGTGCCGGTACTGACCGGGGCGATAAGGCCAAGGGCTCTCCGCAGAAGCCCTCCCGAGACGCGGGAACAGGGCTGATTCTAACTATCCGATTAGATAGCGTCACTATCTTTTCTGTCCCAGGCAATGACTCAAATGGCAGCAATTACCTCACTTTACGCAATGGCACATCAATCGCACTTGAGACACCCGGTTCTGAACAGGGGTGTGATAAATACACCCGCCCAGATGTTTGCAAAGTCGAACCGAGACCACTTCACCTTCCCCCGACAGCTCCCGACGTAGTCTCGCGTCTTTGCCCAATCGCTCACAGCAGAAAGGTAGGAAGTTATGAGAAAGCAAATTTTATGGTTGGCGCCAATCCTCATGGCAGTTTTCGGCTTTGCCGTCGTGCCCACCAACGCCCAGTCAGCTTATGGTGTGCGGGCCGACGTCCCATTTGATTTTATCGTTGGAAACAAGACGTTGCCAGCCGGTGAAATCATAGCTCGGAGACTGAATTCAGCAGAAGCTGGTCCAATGGAGATTAGCAACCTGGTAGATGGTCAAGTTGCGCTGCGGATGGGTCATAGAATGACGGGCTCAGAGGCCACAAGCCGAGGGAAGCTCGTTTTTCACCGGTATGGAGATCGGCACTATCTGGCCGAGATCTGGGTACCCGGTTACAAAGCGATCGAAATTATCAAATCTAACGGCGAACGGGCGATCGAGCGCGAACTTCGCCGCACCAAAAACGATAGACGTATGGTCGTAACCGTCTTCGCCAATATCGACTAACGCAAGGTACAAAGGTGGCTGCAGATGTGAGATCTTCCAGAATCTTGCAGCTGGGAAGGTGGGCAGAGCGGGCACATCTACTCACCTTCCCAACCTCGAAACCAGGGCCGCCCCGCTCTTAACTCTGCATCTCGGCGTCTCTGCGTGGATCTTCTTAGAAATAAACTCACTTTAGCCCCACTTTTCCAGTCCTCTCTGCGTCACTCTGCGGTTCTCGGCGTCTCTCTGCGAATTCTCATTAACTCCTCATCCGAAATTGCGTCAATGCTTGGATTTTGTGAGGTTAATAAACCGTTGAAACGGTTAACACAAAACAGTGGCCCGACCGTCACCGGGCTGAAAGCTCGGGGTGAATGAGAGATCAAAATTTGAAATGAACCAATACCTTCCATTTCAGGATCTCATTTCAGGATCGGGACAATCCGGCGCGCAAGTGTTATAAGACCCACCATAGCTCTTTTCTCAATCCGTTTGTTGGAGGATCCTAATGACCACGCTTTCCTTCATCACCACCTCGCTGCGCATGCTACAAGGCGCGGCCCTCGTTCTGATTATCTGTTGCATGTGGGCCATATCGGCGAGCGGTGCCCCGAAGTCGAAGCTTGGATACACCTCATTTATTGTAGGAAACGCTGCTGATGCTCAGCCTTCACCAACTCTCAGTCCGGGACTGGTGTTAATGGGCGGAGGTACCGACGTCGATGCTGCCTTCCAGTTCATGTGTCAGCGCGCAGGCGGCGGCGATTTTGTGGTGATTAGGACCACCGGCACCGATGCCTACAATCCTTACATCCAACAACTCTGTCCACAAATGGATTCGGTGGAGACCATCATCATCACCTCGGTAACCGGAGCCAATTCAGCCTACGTCAGTAGTCAAATTCAAAACGCCGAGGCGCTGTGGATCGCAGGTGGAGACCAGTCGACGTACACCACCCTTTGGCGCGGCACAGCGGTGCAAACTGGCGTAAATTTTCTGCTCAATTCCAAGTTGGCGCCCGTAGGAGGTACGAGCGCGGGTCTGGCAGTGCTCAGCGAATTCATCTACACCGGGGCACTCGGCTCAGTAACTTCGAGTCAAGCACTTGCAAACCCTTTCCATCGTTATGTCACCCTCGAGCAAGACCTCTTTCAGTCGGCCCTTGGCGGGAACAAACTTTACGATTCGCATTTTGTAACCAGAGATCGAATGGGAAGGTCGCTGGCATTCCTGGCCCGAATTGTTAACAACGGGTGGTCGGCACAGCCTCGAGGCATCGGAATAGACGAAGAAACAGCATTATTAGTGATGCCGAATGGCGCGAGTACGATGGTGGGTGTCGGTGCAGCTTATTTCCTCCAGGCGCCAGGCCCGGCCCAGGTGCTTGCAGATAAGACGCCGCTAACCTATCTCAATATCGGAGTGTACAAAGTGCCTCAAGGAGGGACGTTCAACCTCTCTAGTTGGACCGGTACCGGTGGAGTCGCTTATACCCTGAATGTTAATGCCGGAGCGATCTCCTCAACCCAGGCCGGCGGGAATATATATTAAGGACTTTACTACGTCGGACATCAGTTGGGTGGTGGTTTAGACCAGACATTCTGGTCGATTTTTTACTCATCCTTCCCAAGCTTGAGCTTGGGGGGTTTACGAGGCACCTGTCAGAGGCAGTCAACCGTTTCAACGGTTTATCTTGAACCAACAAGATCGTAAGCCTTGACGCAGTTTCGCAAACCGTTAAAACGGTTACCGAGATTCGAACGGGAGCGGGCTAACCCCAAGCTGAAGCTTGGGGAGAATGAGACGTTGAGTCTCCACACCGTTTCAAATTGAACCGGTACGCGATTTCACAGCAGTTAACTGCAAATAGAAATTTCATAGTGAAATGTTTTTCTGAATCCAATCAGTAAAGTTGATCAGATTCGCTTGGTTTAGCCACGTGACGGTCTTCTAAATCCCGTCAGAACTGGAGCGATCGTTGAGCGCAATCCCGCACAAATGGAGGTTAACGCCCGAAGGTTTCGACAAATTCCTTCTCAGCCTCGATCCGGACAGAAACCAGGCGGGACTGAGATACGAACTCCTGCGCTCCAAACTAATTAGCTACTTCGACTGGCGTAACTGCCCATCCCCAGAGGACCATGCAGACGAAGCCTTGAACCGGGTAATCAGAAAAGTGTCGGAGGGAGAAGTCATACGCGACACATCAACCTATGTATTTGGCGTCGCACGCATGTTACTCATGGAAATCAACAGGGCAGCCGAAAAGGAAAGGGTTGCTTTGAGCCTCTTGCCTGCGCCAACTGTCGACCTGGATTCTGAAGAAACACAACGAAAGGTCGACACTCTAAAAGGGTGCCTGGCCCAGCTGGCTCAGCCAGGCAGGGACCTGGTCGTCCAATACTATGAAGTCGGTGAAGGCGCCGAGAAAATAAAGAAGCGACGCGAGTTAGCAGACCGGTTTGGTCTACCAGTTAACGCATTGCGAATTAGAGTCTGCCGGTTGCGTGAGAAGTTGGAGCTCTGTCTCAAGAAACATTTCAACGACTATGAAGCAAGGTAACCTGATCCAGCGGTCAGTACCGACTCGCGGTAGCGTCGGGTGAGTCTCTAGGTAACGTGAAGCAGCCAATAACACGAGGCTCACCCGACGCGCTCCGGTACTGACCTTGGTCACGCAACTTGATTTTGGTTTTAGGCTGCGCTATGCAGAGAAACTTCTGGTGAAATCTTTTGTCTGGATCTGGCAGTAGAGTTAGAGGGGGCGAATGAACGCAGCGGATAAACAGATCGACGAACAAGAAGTAAGGCGCTTCCTCCTTGGTGAACTGCCGGAAGTTCAGCAGGTCGAGCTCGAAAGACGATTTTTCGAGGACGACAGCGCCTACAAACAGATCCTGGCCATTCAGGAAGAACTTGCAGACGACTACGTCCGAGACCACCTGCCCGCAAACGAACGCAATTCTTTTGTCCAGAATTTTCTTCGTTCATCGCTGAGGCGCGAACGCGTTGAATATGCTGCCGTATTTGCGCGTGCCCTCGAGACGCCCGAGGAGGTCACGAGCGAGTTGCCAGCACGTGCGTCATGGACCGAACTGCTTTCGTCCTTCTTCCGTCCAGGTCTTCAGTTTGCACTCGTCAGTTCAGCACTGGCTGTCGTTTTGCTCGCAAGTCTTGGTTGGTTAGTCTTCCAGAATCGACGATTGGGCCAACGTGTAGAAGAAGTGAGCAAGCAAAATGAGACGTTAATCAAGCAAGCCGGTTCAAGTCAGGCAGAAACGCTTGCGAAACAGACGGACCTGCAAAAAGAAGTTGAGGCGCAGCGGGCGCAAGCGGGCACTTTGCAAACAACTCTCGATGAAAAGCAGCGAGAGCTCGACAAGTTGAAGGCCGACGTGGCTCGCGACAGAGGTCCAAGTAGCGGAGCGTTGGCCAGTTTTGTGTTATCGCCTGGCCTAACGCGCGGAGAAGACGAGCCCGAAAAACTTATTATTCCAGCAGCAGCGAGATCGGTTCAGCTACAACTCAACCTCGAACGAGTGGAGAACTATCGCGAGTTTATGGCTGAGATAAGGACTGCACGCGGCAATCTGGTCTGGAGTCGACGTGGGTTGAAGTCATTGGGAGATAACTATGGCGCGGTGGTAGTCACAGTCCCGGCGGCATTGCTTTCCAACGGCGAATATGAGATCTCGCTAAAGGGCACCTCACCTGGCGCCATCGAAGCAATTGGCTACTACTACATCATCGCCTTAAAGCGGTAAACACGCAGGAAGAAGATCACCGCAGAGACGCGGAGACGCCGAGTTTTCTTTACACCAAAGTGTTCGCTAAACCTGGGGTGATGAGACGCCCCATTTCCCCCCGCATCAATTCTCGCAAAAACCGATCCCTTTAAATCTCACTTGCATCATCACCTTGCGAACACTTTCAGGGTTGCGATGTTCAACGACCCGTACGTTGATCCCAGGGTAGCCAAAGCGCAACCCTGGGCTGGGTTTAGCGAACACTTTGGTGTAAAGAAAACTCGGCGTCTTCGCGGCTCTGCGGTGATCTTCTTCCTCCTATCTTATGAAATGTTTCCCCCTCAGCTGTCAGTAGATTGCAGAGCAACAAGCAATTCTCAACACGAACTTTTAACCACCAAAGAAAGGGACAGGAAATGAGAACTTCAAGCAAGACTTCAGCCTCCGAGCGTTGGCTATCATCACCCGCTCGCCGCATATCACTTGTTCTGGCTTTCATTGGCACAGCGTTGTCGTTAGGCTTAATTGGAGTTTCACTCGCAGCAATCAACCCAACCACATCGTTCAAGTGCAGCACTAACGAAGCCTACACAATCGAAGTGAAAGATTGGACCACAACAAAGTTTCGCGACGGCGTTCATGTACTCGCAAGTTTAAAGACTCCGCGTGGGACGTTCGAATTTCGCCTGACGACAAAAGGCGGCGTGCAAACATCAGACCCCGAGTGGTTTCTTAATAACAACCCCCTCAAAGAAGTCGACAAGTTAAAACTTCCGCTCGATGCACAGAAGTGCCTTGCCTCGAGCGCCGGCAACTATCAGCAGCGATTCATTGAAAAAGCGAGTTCTGTGCTAAGTTTCTTCGAGAGTCCCGCCTATGCCGCCTGCAAATCTGCCGCAGGACGCCATGTATTCAAGGTGGTCTACGTCGCCGATGAAGGTGGTGGACCAGTGTATGTGTTAGAGGAGACGGTGAATGGAAGGTTTTGCCGGTATGTAGTGGTGTAACAAGTGATGCTGACTAGCAAACTCACCAGAATCCAGCAGTTAAGAAGGGTGGCACTGCTTCTGATGTGATCAACTCACCAGAATCCCACAGTTGGGAAGGGTGGCAGAGCTTCTGATGTGATCAACTCACCAGAATCCCACAGTTGGGAAGGGTGGCAGAGCGGCGCCTACTGTCAATTTCCATACCCGATTGCAGCGACGCCCCCGCTCTTCCTTAAAATGGATCACTCAACATGATTCTCATTTGAAGTCGATTTTTGGACCGGGGAGAAGCAGCGGGGGCGTCGCTGCAATCGGGTATGGAAATTGACAGTAGGCGCCGCTCTGCCACCCTTCCCAACTGCGGGATTCTGGTGATTTGACTGTACTCGCCGCTCTGCCACCCTTCCCAACTGCGAGATTCTGGTGACTCTTGGTAGCTGGAGTCTTGGACCATCCTTTCTGTTCACCACTGAGTCACAGAGACCCACAGAGGTGGCACAGAGCCTCAGCAAATGAAAAATGATATATGGAAAATGAAAGCCTCCCCCCAGCTCCCAGATCTGGGCTGACCTCCTGAATAGCTCACCGCTCAGTTAAACGAAATGTTTTCACCAACCTCGACAGTATTGAGCGAGCGTGCTTCAAGAGAAGCACAGACATGGCTGCCCTCGTTAGACAGAAGGAGATTGCAATGACTAAGACTTCCGCGCCCACAAATTCTCGTACTAACTCCCAAACAAGCGCCTCGTTAATTCTACGCACCACTGTCCCCGCAATTGTGATGTCGCTCGCGATACTCCTGAGCGCCCTACCCACAAACGCGCAAGATCAACAAACAGGCACAGCAGGTGGAAATGGTGGAACGCCATTCACGATCAACTGCCCAAACGGCAAAGCGATGATCGGGTTAGGCGGAAGTACTTTCGCAGTCGGTAACTTTGTCGATTCACTTTTCGGTCGTTGTAGTTCCGTGCAACCGGGTGGAGATCGCTTCGGAAACGTTACAAGTACCAACATCGCAAGCGCACCGGGTGGAAGTACCATAGGAACCTGCCCCGACAATCAGGTTGTCAGCGGAATTCGAGTTTTTCCTTCAGTCGTTACTGCGGGAACATTGGTAGGTGGCATCAGCCTCTTTTGTCGTGCGCTGGGAAATGACGGCCGCACTACAGGAGGTGCTTCGATAGGACCAGGCATGACTGGCGGCGCCGGATTCTCGACGCCAGTCGACCTTCAGTGTCCCAACAATCTCCCTGCGAAAGGCTTCTTTGGTCAATCAGGAGATTTCGTTGATCGCGTGGGCCTGGTGTGTGCATTGCCCGATGTTAGCGCTCCGGAAATCACCTCATTCACCTTGTCGAGCGCCGCAGTAACAGGGAGTCAAAATGTCACTGCCAGCATCACGCTCGACAAACCGGTTCCACCTTCAGGTACCGACATTGCCTTAAGTGATAACGGTGGAGCTGCTGTGACGTTTGCATCAAACCCGTTGCATCTTACCTCTGGTAATTCAGGCACGGTCCAGGTGCGCACGAATCCTGTGGCGGCTGTTACGAACGTTACTGTCACCGCCACCATCGGACAAAGCAATCGGACCGCCGCACTGCAGGTGAATCCGCCAGCCGTCATACGAATCACTTTCAACCCGGGCCAGGTTACTGGCGGCAGCTCGCTCAGCGGTCAGGTCCTGCTCAGTGGACCATCTCCGGCAAACGGCTTCAGCGTCAACTTAACAAACAGTAACCCGAATATCGCACTCAAGGACGCAACGTTTGCGGTCCCGTTCTCCGGACAGAATTCTGCCAACTTCGAGGTTGGCACGCGTCCAGTTGGGTCGGACGCAACCATAACGATGGCGGCCAACCAAACTGTGTCGGGTACATTCAAGGTGCTGGCCCCAAGAATTCAGTCGCTCACCTTGTCGGCCGTGCAGGTAGTTGCCGGCACGAGCGTCACCGGCACCGCTACGCTGACTGGACCACCGCCGTCCGCATCATTCAGCGGAGGTGGCGGTACAATCGGCGGAACAGTTAGTGGACCAAGGCTGAACATTAGTGGCATGGCGCTCAACAGTAGCAATACCAGTGCGGCAACGGTGCCCGCTGCGCAAATGGTCACCAGTAATCCAACGAGCTTCACGGTCTCAACCAGTGGAGTGAGTTCAGCTCAATGTTCTCAGATCACTGCCAACTTCAATAGTGTCGCTACGGCGTTCATCGGGGTTACACCTGCAGCATCTTCGTCAAATCTGGGTCTGAGTATTCAACCAGGCTCCGTCGTAAACCTGGGAGGATCGATTAACGGCACTGTGAGTTTTGGAGGGACGATCTTTGGAGCAACGTTGACTAGCAGTAATCCCAACGTAGCAACGGTCAGTCCGAATAGTGTGAGTTCGGTGAAACTGCAAGTTGGCTCCAGCGGCAACGCGTTTACAGTGAACGGTGTCTCGGCAGGGTGCTCAATGATAACCGCGCGCCATCAAAACGCGATCGGGCAGGTTTTTCAATCGTCGACAATGGTTGTCGTGAGAGCTTTCGTATCAGGAAAACTCAGCGCTCCGCTGCCGAACTTTGAGATGACACCATTCAGCGCATCGATGCGCACGCGTACGATTAATGTCATGTCAGGTAAATCGTCCGACGGCCGTTGGCTCAGCTTTGCAAGGTAGCGCAATACAGTACCGCGAGCGTAGCGACCGGATGCCACACTCAATACAGTACCGCGAGCGCAGCGACCGGATGCCACACTCAATACAGTACCGCGAGCGTTGCGACCGGATGCCACACTCAATACAGTACCGCGGGCGTAGCGACCGGATGCCACACCCAATGGAGCGATCTTGAGACCCACAGAGCTAGTCCAGGATGTCATCCGGTCGCTTCGCTCGCGGTACTGTAATAGTGGGCCATCAACAGTGAGGTGCGAGGTGATGAAAAAACTCTGCCAGGTCATGCTACTCGCACTCTGCTGTTGCTTTGAAGTACAGGCCAGCACCCGCACTTTGGAGACCCATTTCGCACTCTCGGCAGATGCGAGAAGCGAATTCAGTACGAGATTTCCAATTCTCAGTGAAGGCCGGGTTGTCATCGAAGCTAATTGGACCTCGACTCATCCCAACGTGTCTTTAGGAATGGCCCTCATTGAACCTGATGGTACGACTGTGACTACCCGTATTGGATCGAGCGGCCTGCGATTGGACCATAATGCGAACTCGTTTGAAGTCGCAAAATACGAGAGACCGCGCACCGGCCAATGGATCGTAAAAATAGTCAACGATGTTGACGCAAATCGCAGTGAAGTGGCGGGCTCGATCCGAATCACAGTACCGGACACTGAACGCACACTCGAAGATAGTCTGTTTACTTTGCTAGGCTCGGGAAACGCTCAGGAGTTCCCTTTCGAGGTGCCGTCGCCGGGTAAGCTTGCAGTAGAGGTCACCTGGGAACCCGACGTCGTAAGCAAAGAGGATGTGGGTCTGGTGGTGAGTTTGATCCACCCGGGCGAGTCGAGAACCCTGGCGCGACGTAAGGGCCCGAGCCCGATTCGCATCGAGCAACAGGTAACGGAGCAGGCGCTTGATCGCGGAGAGCGTTGGGTCGTCAGAGTCCAAAACGACACCCACGCAAAAGTGGGCGGCCGTCTAAGAATCATCTACACGCCGCGCCTGTGATGGCTGGGTTACTCCGTGCAACCTTTGTACTCTCCTTAGAGCAGTCAGTACCGATTCGCGGTAGCGTCGGGTGAGTCTCGACGATCATCAAGCTCTCAGCATCTCGAGACTCACCCGACGCTACCGCGAATCGGTACTGACTGCTCCAAGGAGAGCACAAAGGTTGCACGGAGATCAGATTGAGAATTTAGATTGGCCTACGTTGCGGCGGCTGCTAAACTTCTTTCCCTACACCCCCGATTTCGTCCTTGGGTTTGCTGTGCACAAAGAGTCAGTATCGACACGCGGTAGCGTCGGGTGAGTTTTGAGATGCTGAGAGCTTCATGATCGTCGAGATTCACCCGACGCTACCGCGTTCCGGTACTGACCTCGTGTCACGTCTAACGTCATTGCCCAGAGGTGGACCAGCGAAATGACCCAGCTTGCTCGCCGGCTTATTCCTGTTCTTGTTTTCACCCTTCTTACTACATCTTCGACCTGGTCCAGACAATCGACCTTCGCGATTAGTCAGGATCCGAGTCGCGCGAGTGCTGAAAAGTTGATGGCTGAGGCCGAGCGGCTCGCCACAGAAAACACCGCCGCGTCGCGCACTCAAGCCCTCGAAAAACTGCAGCAGGCGTTGACTATCTGGCAATCGCTCAACGACGCCAAGGGTGAAGCCGAGTCGCTCAACAACATTGCCGAGATCTACGAATTCAATGGCGACTCGAAAAAGGCCCTTGAAAACGCCGGACGCTCGCTACAACTTTTTCAAGGGATCAATGATCGCGAAGGAGAAGCTAAAGCGCTGAGCACTATTGCCGAAGTGAACCTCAACTCGGGCGACATACCGGTCTCGTTACAGCAGTTTCAAAAAGCTTTTGAAATCTGGGAGCAAACCGACAACGTCAAACAGCAAGCGTCGGCTCTCAACAATATCGGCATGGCCTACGACGAGCTTGGAGAGTCACGCACCGCCATGACCTACCTCGAACGCTCACTGGTATTAAGACGTGCCGCGGGAGATCGGGTCGGAGAAGCGACAACTCTACTTAACATTGGTTCAGTTCACGATAGCCTGGGCGAACTGCAATCGGCACTGGAATATTACACAGGCGCATTGCCGCTCGTTCGTGAACAAAAAAATCTGCGCCTGGAAGCACTGACGCTCAACAACATCGGCTACATCTGGTCCAACCTTGGTGAATTACAGAAAGCGCTCGAGTATTACTCAGAAGCGTTGCCGGTGCGTCGAAGTGTTGGTGACAAACGAGGTGAAGCGATCTCGTTGAGTAACATCGGATCAACTTACTACAAGCTCGGCGAGGATGATCAGGCGCTCGATTATTTCAATCAGTCTTTGGCAATGTTTCGGACGATTGCTGACAAGGCGGGTGAGTCTCGTACTCTCGGGAACCTTGCACGTGTTTATCTTCGAGAAGACGGGGCGGACCAAGCTCTTGAGATCTATGATCAAGTCCTCGCGGTTGATCGCGCTCGCAAAGACAAACGATCCGAAGGTGGCACCCTTCGTGAACTCGGCTTCGTTTACTACTACCTGAAGAACTATGCTCGGGCCACCGAGTACACTGAGCAGGCACTGGCTATCGCAAGACAAGTTGAGAGTCGCAACGATGAGGCTGGAGCGTTACAAAAACTGGCAGTGATCTATGCAGCGATGGGCAGGTTGGACGACTCAGCTGCTGCATACAAACAAGCCCTGGAGATCTACCGCCAGATGGGCAGCCGCGAAAAAGAAGCGATGGCGCTCTACGGTAGTGCCAGCACTGAGTTGAAGCGCGGCAACCTGGACACTGCACGAGAACAAATCGCCGCAGCGATCGACCTCGCTGAATCACTTCGTGGCAAGTTTACCAGCCAGGAGTTGCGCGTTTCGCTGCTTGCTGAACGATTAAAGTACTACGACACGTATGTCAGCGTATTGATGAAATTGCACGAACGCGAGCCTTCGCGGGAGTTCGATGCAAAAGCGCTGCAGATTCACGAACTGGCTCGCGGACGCAGTTTACTTGACCTGTTAACTGAAACACGTGCCGATATCAGGCAGGGTGGAGATCCGGGTCTCCTGGCGAGCGAACGAAAGCTGCAGCAGCAAATTGACGAGAAAGAGCGTTACCGTATGAGTCTGCTCCGCGCCAAGGGAAAAGAAAAACAGCTTGGTGAAGTTGAGCGCGAGTTGAATTCATTGTTGACACAGCTCAGCGACACGCAAGCCGAGATTCGTGTCAAAAGTCCTCGATACGCGGCTCTTACTCAACCCAAGCCACTGGAGTTGAAGGAAATTCAGACGCGCGTACTGGACCACGATACGGCCCTGCTCGAATACGCACTCGGGGAAGACCGTAGTTACCTGTGGTTCGTCACGCAGGACTCGCACGCGACGTATGTCCTGCCGGGGCGTGAGCAGATCGACAGTCAAGCGCGTCGTTTTTACGAATTACTCTCGACAAATTCTCAATCGCTCGCCGTCCGCGCCCAAAAGGATGTGCGGCCGGCGTCAGCCTCAACAGAAAATGAGATCCAGGCAGCCGCGGTCGCGCTGGGCCAAACTCTTCTTGGTCCAGTAGCAGAGCGGCTGGGCCAGAAACGATTATTGGTGGTAAGCGACGGGGCCTTACAGTATGTGCCTTTTGGAGTTCTGCATGTGCCGTCCAAAAAAGACGGTTACAAGCCGTTAATCCTTGAGCATGAAGTAATCAACATGGCCTCCGCCTCGTCGGTTGCCGCTCTGCGAATTGGTGCAGTCGGTCGCAAACGACCCGCTAAGACTGTCGCAGTGCTCGCTGACCCGGTCTATCGAGTCGACGATCCGCGATTGAGCCTTTCCAAGAACGGCCACCGAGCAACATCAACCGAATCGAGCGCTTATGCCGAGATCAAAAGGTCGTCACGCGATTCTGGAGTGCCCGACTTTCAACGCTTGCGCTTTAGCCGCCAGGAGGCAGAGAGCATCACGTCACTCGTGCCAAAAAAGGAAGAACTGTTGGCGCTCGACTTCGGCGCTAATCGGCAGTTGGCCCAGGATCCTGAATTGGGAAACTACCGCATCGTGCACTTTGCTACACACGGATTTCTCAATAGCAAACACCCCGAATTATCAGGTCTCGTGCTTTCACTCGTTGATGAAAATGGTCAACCGCAGGATGGCTTTCTTCGGTTTCACCAGATCTTCAATTTCAAACTCAATGCTGATCTAGTTGTTCTCTCCGGGTGTCAGACGGCGCTGGGGAAAGACATTAGTGGCGAGGGTTTGATGGGTTTGACGCGTGGCTTCATGTACGCGGGTGCTCCAACCGTGGTCGCGAGTCTGTGGAGTGTGAACGATCGCGCCACAGCTGAATTAATGAAGCGTTTCTATCACTCGATGCTCGCCGACAAGAAACGGCCGCCAGCAGCAATGAGGGCCGCGCAAATCTCACTCCTCCAGGATAAAGGCTGGTCTTCACCCTATTACTGGGCCGGCTTCACCATCCAGGGCGAATGGAAATAACTTATTCTGTAAAACAGCCGCCACCAGAATTCCGCAGTTGGGGCCGGAGCGCTCACTAGAATCCTACAGTCAGGAAGGGTGGCAGAGCGGCACACACACTCAACATCATTACTCAAACCTAGCGCCGCCCCCGCTCTTAACTCTTCAGCTCTCTGCCTTGCTTTCTGTTACACCCAAATGTGCTCTACCCGTTGAGATCAGAAATGACCAAAAGGGACGGAGAGCGGGGGCGGCGCTAGGTTCCGAGTCGTGATGTTGAGTGTATGTGCCGCTCTGCCACCCTTCCTGACTGTGGGATTCTAGTGAGCCTTAATTTTGGGTTGCTGCAGGTGAAATGTTTTTCCGGGTGCGGTCAGTTATCTGTGGAAGCGCGATGACTGACGCGGCGTGGTGTGACGCGGCTCTCAGCTCGCATGGACCTCGGCCCTTCAAAAGGAAGCAACAATGCAGCACCTGACTAAACTAACACTCCTCGTGGTTCTGATAGCCGGCGCCTCAACATCCGCCATGGCAACCATCTCTGCTGTTCAAAGTGATCTCTGTCCTAATCCTGCATGTTCACCAGGTGTCGTCCATCCAATCGTGCTCGACAAGAACACGTCGATGGTGGTCAAAGGACAGTTCGTAGACTTATCGACCAGGGTTGAGATTAGTGGCTCAGGCGTCAGCGTCAGTTTCGGCGACAGAGTTGGTGGAAACAACTCACACATCGTAGTCAAATTTAACGTCAGCGGATCAGCTGACCTTGGCGAGCGAACGGTAAAACTTCGTTACGCAATTGAGACGAATGGTCCAGACACATTCAAAGTGCGTGTTGTTCGAGGTGGTCGAGTTGACCAAATTCAACAGAGAGTTCCCGGCCTCTTTGCCGGCACAACCAGGCTGATCGCCGCCGACTCAATCCCGGTGAACCAACCGGTCACTCTTGTTTTCACCGGCAGCCATCTCGCTAATGCGAAGATCGCGCCAAGATCCGGCGTGTCGAATCCTCAAACACTATCGGGGTGCACCGAAACGAAATGCGAGTTCCAGGTGACTTTCACTCAAAGTGGCGCACTGGACCTGAATATCTATGATGCGAGTGTGCAACCTAACCCCAATACTCTTCTTTACAAGTTCTTCTATGGCGGCGCAGAGAACGTAGCGATTTCCGGCAACGTGACTCCAACGCAAACCGTAGTGTTCACGCCCATTCTCACTGGTGGTACTGCAAGCCCGGCGACATTTGCCGACGTTGCTCCCAGGGCAAACATGCTGAATATCTTTCGCACCACCGGAAATTCCATCACCGTCAATGGTCAGCAATTTCTCCAGGTTGACGATCGGCTCTGCTCGTCGCTGCAAACTCCGAGCGTTGCGAGTGTGGCCCAGTCGATCACTCTTGCAGATCTTACCTGGGGCGTATCAAACGTTGGCACTGCCCCAATCACCGTGGCTTTTAACTCCACGATCAGCGCTAACAACCAGGTGCTGCAGACTCAGACAACGGCCGCGTCAACGCTTGGACCAGGCGCAACCCAGGACTTCCGGATTACTCGACCACGCAGCAACATCACCGTGATCCGATTTGCTCCACCGGTCCAAGCTGGATGTTTCGTGAACCCACGGTCCACTGATTTCTTTGAAGATCCCACTTTCACCGTCAAAGTCGACACCGGAAATGTAGTACCGGAATCAGCCGCCAATCGCACCAACAACAGCCGCAACTACTGATCGTCGTTTAGGGAATATCTCTGTGCCACCTCAGTGTTCTTTGTGACTCTGTGGGTAGAGAGTCGGCTAAAAATCTCCACCACCGAGTCACAAAGAACACCGAGGTGGTACAGAGCAAATTGGTTGAGAGGTGAGCCTTGCCAAATAGAAAAATGATCAGGCACGACTTCGAAACTCGACTACGCGCGATTTCACGATCAGCGTTATTAATCTGGTTGCTCGTCCTTCAATGTCAGGCCAACGATACCACGGACGCTTTGCGTGTCACCGGTAACTTCGATGTCCAACCTGTGGCCCCAACCGCACAACTCGAATTGCACATGTCGCGTCCGCTCCTCGAGAGCGAGGGCCGTTTAGGAGTCATTCTCGGTGACATGGACATCACCGCACTTTGTAATTCGAGTGCGAATGCATTGACCTACCTCCCAACACCTCTTCCGCTGCCTATTGGTGAAACAAGTGTGATCGTCTACCTCGTTTCAGGCGACAACGAATGGACGGAAATCGCTCGACTACGATTGGTGGTTGAAACACCTAAATCGACCGAGGGCACAAACGGACAGACAACAAACTCGATTCAGGATACAAAGAAAACCCCTTCTCCTTTTCAGTTCATACCGAGCGTGTCTGTCAACGTTAAGGCCCAATCAACTGCACTGTTCTTCCCCGACTCGAACAGACCACAGCGAATGAACTTCACCGACATCGCAGTACAGACCAGTTTCCAGGGCAACTACAAGAGAGGTGTCGTGGCGATCCAGAATCAGTTTGATTTCGCCGGTTCATCGGTACAGAACGAAGCACTTCGGTTTGGACAAATGGGCAACAACGCACCGCAGTTTGATCTGTCGGCTTACACGATGCTCTACCAGTTTGAAAGGGTCCAATTGAAAGTGGGTAACGTCTCGTTTGGTACCAACCGAGAGCTGATAAACAGTTTCACCAGTCGCGGCATTTCACTGACGGTGCCGATCACAAAACGCTTCGACATTTCCGGAGCGGTCATGAATGGTACAAGCATTGTCGGTTTCGATAACTTCCTCGGGGTAAGTCGTTCCAAACATCAGTTTGTGAGCGCAACACTGGGAATGGAAGTTCTCGAAAAACGACCCGGTGGTTTGCGCATCGAAGTCAGCGGCTTGAATGGCTCGCTGCTTCCGGTCAATAACTTTAATCAGTCAAATGTTAATGACGCCGAAAAAAGTCGGGGCTACAGTCTTCGGCTGCTCGGGTCCGACAAGTCGCAGCGCCTTCGCTTCGATGTTGGTTATGCGTGGAGCCGGTTTACGAATCCTGCCGATCCCCTTCTCTATCAAGGTCAAAATGTAGTACCCGTCAAACAAGTCTGGCGCGACGCTCGTTACGCTGATGTGAGTTACGATCTGCTGCGCGGTTACAAACTGACCAAGACTAAGCCACTCAGTTTGAATTTAAGTTATCGGCACGAGAGAGTTGATCCACTCTATCGGAGCGTCGCAGCTTTTACCCAGGCCGATCATCTTAATAATCAGTTTGATGTCACCGGATCCTTCGGGAGTATCAACTTCGCCGCCGATTACACCCGCGGTAACGATAATCTGAATGGTATCCGATCAATTCTCCAGACGGTTTCTGAAAGGTCGGCATTCAACGTCAGTGCTCCAGCGAGCGCGTTGATCGGCGGCAGCGATCAACCTTCGAAGTGGGTTCCGAGGGTGTCCTATACCTACGATCACATCCATCAGTCTGCCGGCTTCATTCCCATCAATGGAGACTTTGTTTCTCCAACACAGATTCCGGACCAGGTCAGTCTCAACCAGACGTTCGCAGCTGAATGGCAGCTCAGCCAGCGTGTTCGCGCCGGTTACAGGTTCAACTACTCGTTCCAGGACAATCGTCAATTAGGTCGGGAACGCAGCGACCTTTTGAATGAAGTCAGCGGTGTGACCGTGGGTCTCAACCTGATCAAGACTCTCGATCTGAATTTCGAGGTAGGTATTGAGCGCGCGAGTAGTTTTGAACAAAACACGATTAACAAAACCCTTCGAGTTGGAACCGGAATCGCGTGGCGTATGACAAATCGCATGACCTGGGCACTCAATGCTTCGACAACTGGAGCGGGCGACGTTGCAAACAATAGTCACCGGCGTGACGCCGATCTCGACTTTCAGTACAGCTGGCAGTTTCTCCGGAATGAATCGAATCGTTGGAAGAAGGTACAGGGTCAATTCTTTGTTCGTTACGCAAACCGGTACGGCTTTGCTCGTGACTTCCTGTTCAATTTCAGCACTTTGACAAAACTGCAAACGTTCAACGCCGGATTGAACTTTACATTCTTTTAAGCGTCAGGTATTCGATGAACAAGACTGTAATCATCTCAGCTTCGCGACTCTTTTGGCTCGCTTGTGTGACTGTGGTACTCGCTGTATCGACTGCGGCACAAATTCGAGTCAACCCGACTGGTCTAAACGTCAGTACACAAAGTCCAACTGCTGCATTTCTGACCTTTGGTAATTTGAACAACCAGATTCCGGCAGAAGCGACCTGGTGTGGAGAGTTGATACCTGCGACACCCGCGATCGGTCTTAAGTGTAGTCCCACAACGATCTTCGGCCTGATACCCGCCCGCTACGACCGCACTACCAAGAGCGGAAGTAATGCTTATACCGACATCATGACGCTACCTGCGTCTGTTGCTCGTCGGGCTTATCAAGCTGCGGTGGGTGGTGCGACTTCGAGTTTTTTCTTTGTTCGTCGTTTCGTCAGCACGGTTGGTGGACCAGACGAATTTGTAGTCGTGACCTGCCGGATGTCCGGCGGGAGCGCGGGCAGTCCATTCTCTTTGACCAACGTCGAGTTAGGTTTCGCGGGAAGCGAGAAGCCAATTCTGTTTGTGCGTGACGGCGAGAAGTTGCCACCCATTAATGCGGAGATCAATTACACCGGCACGGGTCGGTTGAAGGGTCGCTGGGAGGTTGTACAGCCTGGTGAAGAGCTTCCGGAAGCAAAGGATTTGTTGACAGAAGCGTCGCTGCCAATTGAACAGCGAGCTACGCAACGAAAGTACACCCAGGTGCAACGCTTCGACGTCTTTCTTCCACCTGAGGGCAAGTACACATTGGTTGGTCCAAGTCCGGCTGATCTGCCAAGGAGAGTGGCAGGCGAGTATTTGTTGTTGTTGCGCATTGAAGCGTCTGATGATGATGTAACTGGATCGAACCTCGCGGCTGTTGGTGCTGGCCCAGCTTTTGTTAATAGCGGGGCCGTGGCCGGTTTCCCATTGCCGGTGCTTCATTACTTTGTTGGTCCAACTGGAAGTGGCGGCAGTGGGGCAATTAGTGCGTTGGCTCCGGTTGATAACAAGAACTTTTTAGCTACTGAGCCAATTGACTTCGCCTGGATCGGCGTTGATAACGGCGCGTTCTACCGGCTTGAGGTGGTTGATGTGAACGGGAAGCCATTGATGTCAGCGATGCTACCCTCGACCTCAAATACTTACCGGGCGCCTTCATGGTTGCGCGAGCGCGCGAACGGCGTTTCTCTGCGCTGGCGCGTCTTTGCTCTCGACAAGGAAGGAAAGCAAATAGCCGAGTCTGCTTACCGCAATTTGAGTTTTTCGACTCCGGAATGAGGGGTCTACACATTGGTCTCTCGCGTCTCTCTGCGGTGCTCTGCGTCTCTCTGCGATCCCTTCAACTCCACATCCGTCAATCCCGGAGTAGTCGCAGAGAGACGTGGAGCCCCGCAGAGAGATGCCGCTATTAGCGACTCACCAGCATCCGCAGTTTGGAAGGGTGGCACAGCGGCGAATACAACGGTCCTCTTAACTCTGCGTCTCTCTGCGGTCCCCTGCGTATCTCTGCGATGCCTTCAGTCACCACCAAAATGAGCTCTACCCCTATCAGACCAGAAAAGACGCAGAGATACGCAGAGTTAAGAGCAGGGCGTCGCTAAATTCGAGTATGGACGCCGAAACCAAAACCACTCACCTCTTAACCCGCATCACTCCGCGTCTCTGCGTTGATCTTCTTCCTCGCTGGCCCATCTAACCATTTGGATAAGCCAATCTATCCATCATTTCTGCAAACCTACTCCATGGAATTCTCTTTCGGATTTGCCGCCTTTTACCAAACCAGAAAAGCGATCCACTGCCAATAATCAACGTTCCTATCTTTTCTTTGCTCGCATAAATCTCAAGATGCAAAGATGTTCCCGCCTTAGTTAATTCCTTCACCCTGAGGTCAGCTCTAACAGAGTGTCTCTTAACAGTTTTCTTCTTTGGCATCTATTTCTCCGATCAGCAGCCACGCCGCCATGTTTATAGACCAACCTAACTATAAACGCCACCTTCCTGACATGCAGTTGGGAAGGGTGGCAAAGCGGCAAACATCAACGCTCTCTTCGCTCGAACCCAGCGACGCCCCCGCTCTTCCTTTCCTGCAAAATGCTCAACTCACCAGAATCCCCCAGTCAGGAAGGGTGGCAAAGCGACCAGCATCAGCACTCACCAGAATCCCGCAGTCAGGAAGGGTGGCAAAGCGGCCAGCATCAACAACTCACCCTACTATCAAATCTATCTCAAGAGTCAAACCTGACATCCTGCAATGTGGTCCAACAACAAGTCGAGCGGGGGCGTCGCTAGGGTCGAGTATTGAAGTTGAGCGTATGTGCCGCTCTGCCACCCTTCCTGACTGCGGGATTCCAGGACGTTGTTCCAGTGTACGACCAGGTATTGAGCAATTGGTCAAGAGCAGTCGAGCACGCCGTTTAAGATCGGCGTCGATTGCGTTAGATGTTTCTGCATGGACTGAAGTCCCTTTTTGTGCTGATGCTTCTTTGCGCGATGATGCGCTACCATGGACGAGCCATGATCTTCATCCTTTCTTCGGAAGGTTGATGGTCTAGGGTCGACTTTGTGTTCGTAGCACAAGTCGGCCCGCTTCTTTTATGGAGGGGTTACGCCACCCTAGCACCTAGATTTTCGCTTGTCATTAACAGAGTTCTCCAGCGAGTGCTCTGATTCATTTTCTGGGTGACTACCTCACATCAAAACACCTGCGCCATCTCCAAGTACCTACAAAATGCGTTCGCCAACTCCATTTGGCGCGGAGTCTTGCACTGCACATCAAACAACGCGGGACTCGCCACCAACACCGTCACACACTGCGCCCGCGACGTCGCCACATTGAGTCGATTCGAACTATAGAGAAACTCCATCCCTCTTGGCGCATCCTCCGGAGTTGAGCTAGTCATTGAATAAAACACCACGGGCGCCTCCTGTCCTTGAAACTTATCGACGGTGCCAACGCGCGCATCAGGCAATTTCTGCTTCAACAACGCCACCTGGGCATTGTAAGGAGCCACAATCAAAATATCCTTCAGTTCCAGTCGCACAGTCTCACTCTTCTTGTTCGTCCACGTTGCCCCAGCCGACAACAACTGTTCGACAAGCGAAGCAATTCTCTCCACTTCCTCAGGAGCGTCACTCAGATTGCCACTATGGACCACGGGTACAAATCTCAACCCTGTGCCATCCAAAACTCGAGACGCATTCAACCGCTGCAGACTATTTTCGGGTCGAGCACTCAGACGGCCGTCATAAAACACTTCGGAAGTAAACTCACATATATCCGGATGCAGACGCCACGAATTCTTCAAAAACAATCCCTGATCTGGCTCGATCGTCGCACGTCCATCAAGCAAGTGTGACAACGCCGACACTTCCGCACCCGGCGGATGAACCCCCTTCTGTGGCTGGTCCAGTTGTTGAGGATCGCCTAGCAGGACCACGCTCTGAGCAGCGGGCGAGACAGCGAGGACATTTGCCAGCGACATCTGTCCCGCCTCATCAACAAACAGCACATCGACCGACTCCATCATCTCTTCACGCGACCACAACCACGGAGTACCCGCAGCAATTTTCGTCGCGCCACTTTGTAGCTTCTCGAGCACGTGGTCATTCTCATCGACCAGGGTGACAAACTTGTGATCGCATCCATCCAACTTCTGCGCGTCGGGCTTTTGTGCAATCGTGAGCTGGTGATCTAATTCAGTCGCTATCTGACATATCGACGACAGAAGGTTACTAATAACTTTATGACTGCCGGCGGTAATGCCCACACGCTTTCCCGCGTTCACCAACGCCAGGACCATGTGAGCTCCGGTGAATGTCTTTCCCGATCCGGGTGGTCCCTGAATCGGCAACACCGAAGAGTTCAGCACCACACCCATCTTCCTGGCCGCATCTAGTAATGACAGCTCCTGAGTGAGTGTTTTGATATTGTTACCCGATAGCCTCGGCGATCGCTTCAACAACAGATCGCAAGCCGCCTGGAATCTCCGAACAACAAACTGTTCCTCAACTTCCAAATGTGAAAACAACGGCAACGACTCTAACGCTCCCACATCGCAAGTTGGGAAGGGTGGCAAGCGGCCCATCTGAACTCTCTCCCGATCGGCCCCTAGCGCGCCCCCGCTGCCTCTTAACTGCTGCTCAACTCCATTCTCAATCACCCACCGCGCAATTCTCATCAAACTTTCGACCTGTTTCTTACTGCTGACATAATCATGAGGGATCAATGCGGTCGGATGCGGCTTCTCCGAAGTCTTTCCGCGTTTGATATCGATCGTAAGGTTGAGTTCATCAATATTCTCGATGGTGCCAACTGAATCTTGAGTACGCGGATCATGCACATCGAGAGCGCGGTCGATAGTGAAGTCCTGGAAGGGAAACTGGTAACGATGGATCAATGACTTTTTCTTTTCGCCGACGACCCCTACATACTGCAAACCACCCAACGCATTCTTATCTTCAATTAACTCTTCGTCCGACAACTCACACAGGCGGTAATACTCCCACCACATCGACTTCTCTTCCCGCCGGTGCCACTCAAGTAACTGCGCCAACAGCCAGTATGCTCGCTGCTGATTGGTCCATAACTCCCTTTCTTCAGGCAGCCCGGCAACCAGCTTTTCTTTCAGTAACGCGATCTCAATGAGTTGTTCCTTAAGATCTTCCCCGGGCGCGCCCGATTTCAATTGGGGACGAGGTATGGTTGTCCCAAGCGATTCTTCCAATTCACTTCGCAGAGTCTCCAGCCAGGTTCG
>Ga0207674_10000977_pt1 | contig 37377 bp, 27 predicted proteins | sample KBSCornC72_FD_184303 | JGI IMG/M metagenome (GOLD analysis project Ga0207674, IMG submission 184303) | Corn rhizosphere microbial communities from Kellogg Biological Station, Michigan, USA - KBS Corn C7-2 (SPAdes) (version 2) | ecosystem: Host-associated > Plants > Roots > Rhizosphere > Soil ... | reverse complement strand
TCGACGCGCAGAACAAAACGGATGAAGCAATTCGAGCCTACAAAGACTTAACGGAGCATCATTCAGGCGACCCATCGGTACCCCAGGCCAAATTTGCATTGGCGCGCTTGTATGAGGCGCAGGGCAAACCGGAATTGGCGCGCACGCTTTTCGAGGACATCGCACGTTCCGAACCGTATAGTTCGATTGGATCGGAAGCTGGAATGAGGCTGGAAGAGTTGAAGATGAAGCATCCGGAATTGTTTGCTCCGCCACCGCAGGCTGCGGAAGCGCCCCAAAACATTCCCCGAATCACTTTGCCGATGGGAACCAATGTCAGTCTCACCAATACCGCCAAGACCAACGCGCAGTCCACTAACACGTTGCCGTTCAAATTGCAAAACCGCTGAGAACGTGGAAGTGGCTGGGCCTACTTTGAACCCAGAGGGCTGGGGCTGTGATATTTCGCGAGGCAAAAATAAATCGGGCCGATTAACTTTGGCTACTACCTGGATTTTACGAAATTCTTGAAACAGCAGTGAACCTTACAATTATTGGCACGGGATACGTTGGTCTGGTTACCGGGACATGCTTTGCGGAAGTGGGCCACAATGTGGTTTGCGTTGACAACGACGAATCGAAAGTCAAAACACTGCAGTCCGGCGGCATTCCAATCTACGAACCCGGACTCGAGGAATTGGTCAGAAAAAATACCGCTGCCGGACGCTTAAGTTTCACGACAAGCACTGCAGAGGGAGTGGAAAAGTCAGAGGTGGTTTTTATCGCGGTTCCCACTCCTCCTTTGCCCGATGGCGGAGTCGATCTCAGCTTTATTGAAAAAGTCGCCCGGGAAATCGCGGCTGCAATGACCAGTTACAAGATCGTCGTCGATAAAAGCACGGTCCCCGTACAGACAGGTGATAAGGTCGCGGAAACCATCAAACGGTACTGCAAGGCGAAGGTCGACTTCGATGTCGTCAGTAATCCGGAATTTTTGAGAGAAGGATTTGCGGTCGAAGATTTGCTTAAGCCGGATCGAATTGTGATTGGGGTCCGGTCCCAACGGCCCGTCGCTGCGATGAAGGAAATTTACACGCCTTTTAACGCTCCAATCATAGTAACGGACATCAACTCCGCTGAACTGATCAAGCACGCGTCGAATTCGTTTCTCGCTCTCAAGATATCCTATATTAACGCGATTTCAGTCCTATGCGAGGCCACCGGCGCGAATGTGCAGGAAGTTGCGAATGGCATGGGAATGGATGACCGCATTGGGCGGCGATTCCTGAACGCGTCACTGGGCTTTGGCGGGAGCTGCTTTCCCAAAGACCTGAGTGCGTTCATCAAGATCGCGGAACAGGTCGGCTACAATTTTGGTTTGTTGAAAGAGGTCCAGAAAATCAACGCCGCGCAGATGGATCGGTTCATTAAGAAGATCACTGATACGCTCTGGGTGCTTAAAGACAAAAAAATTGGCGTGTTGGGACTCGCCTTTAAGCAAAACACGGATGACGTGCGGCTGTCACCTGCTATTGAGCTGTGCCAGCGCTTGCAAAAAGAAGGCGCGATTCTCCGCGTGCACGATCCGAAAGCGATGGAGAAAGCAAAAGCGATTCTGCAGGGCGTGACTTTTATCGAGGACATGAACGAGGTGGCGGAAGATTGCGACGCGCTGGTCATTGCGACGGAATGGGACGAGTTCAAAAAGCTCGATCTCGACCGGGCGCGCAAAGCGCTCAGCCATCCAATCATGTTTGATGGCCGAAATCTTTTCGACTCGGCCGAGATGGAACGATTAGGTTTCATTTATAAGAGCATTGGACGATGAGCGCAGCAATGCCGACATCGGTGATTGACGTCGCTGCTGGATTGGTCTTTCGCAATGGAAAGTTGCTGATCACAAAGCGATATGACGATGCGCATCTCGGTGGCATGTGGGAATTTCCAGGGGGAAAACGGGAGCAAAACGAGACGTTTCAGGAATGTGTGGTGCGGGAGTTGCGTGAGGAACTTGGGATTGAAGTCAAAGTGGGAGCGTTGGTCGAGAGCGTCACACATGAATATCCTGGGAAGACTGTTCATTTAAAATTTTTTATTTGCGAGTGGCTCAAAAAGGAGCCGCTGCCTCTGGGTTGTGCGGAATGCAAATGGGTAGCTCAAAAAGAATTAAAGGGATTTGAGTTCCCTGAAGCTGACGCACGGCTTCTCCGCCGTTTGCAAAGCCAGTCCGCACTCTGGGGCTTGCGATAACGCGATCCGAAATGGGATCAAGCAGCTGAACGAATCGGTTGAGACGGGAATGACTTCAAACTATCGATAGATATTATGCGATCTTTCGAGAGCCTCAACGAGCGGGAGATTCTTGCGTTGGCTATTTTTCTCGAAGAGGAGGACGCCCGGATATACGACGATTTTGCGGAAGGCTTGCGAGAGAGTTATCCCGAACAGGCGAAAAAATTCGCCGCGATGCGTCAGGATGAGGATTCGCATCGTCACCGTTTGTTAAATCTTTACCGCGAACGATTTGGCGAACACATTCCGCTGCTTCGGCGCGGAGACGTCAGAGGCTTTGTACGGCGGCGACCAGTCTGGCTGGTTCGGCCCCTTGGCCTCCGAGCTGTTCAGAAAGAGGCCGAGATGATGGAGTTCGAAACAATGCGTTTCTATGAGTCCGCCGCCCGTAAAACGACAGACGCCGGGATTCGCCAATTGCTCGGGGACTTAATCGAGGAAGAACGCCATCACGCGCACACCGCAGAGCAAATCGCACAGACGAAGTTGAGTGAGGAAGAATCGGCGCGTCAAAAACGACTTTTTGTTCTGCAAGTGATCCAACCCGGGCTTGCAGGATTAATGGACGGTTCGGTTTCAACGCTGGCACCTCTGTTCGCGGCTGTGTTTGCAACGCACAATAGCTCGGATGCTTTTCGCGTTGGTTTGGCGGCCAGTATTGGTGCAGGCATCAGCATGGGATTTGCAGAGGCATTGTCGGATGACGGAAGCCTGACTGGCCGTGGACATCCGTGGGCACGAGGAACCGTCTGCGGTTTAATGACCGCTGTGGGCGGCCTGGGCCACAGCTTGCCATATTTGATCCCGGACGTGCATATCGCGACATGGATTGCGGTCGCTGTAGTGATCTGTGAATTGGGAGTCATTTCGTGGGTGCGTCACCGATTCATGGACACTCCGTGGTCGTCCGCAGTAGTTCAGGTGGTGCTGGGAGGGATTCTGGTGTTTCTGGTTGGGATATTAATCGGAAGCTCGTAGCCCGCGGTACATTTCCGAATTTTAAGTCTCACGCAAAGGAAGAGTTTTCTTTGCAAATTTTGCGACCCTTCGCGTGAGGAATGCAGTCAGGATTATTCCGACAGCCGAAAATTCTCCACGACTGCCTGGCAGAGACCGATGAAGGTTTCCGGCGCAAGGGTCAGGCGCTGTCCGCGGCGAAGGAGAATCCCCCAGCGGCGTTTGAGTTTTCGTTTGCCGAGCGGCAACACGCAAAGCGAGCCCTCGGCGAGTTCTTTTTGCGCAACCCACGGCGCAAGGATGCTGATCCCGAGACCAAGCTTCACGAGTTCCTTGATTGCTTCCATATTACCTAACTCAATAGAGGTCGGCAGGACCATCTTTTCGCTGTAAAAGTATTTCTCAATCATCTCGTAGTGGTAACTGGTCTTGGTATAGAGAATGAATTTTTGTCGAACGATTTCGCTTCGCTCGACGCGGCCAGCCTTCGCCCAAGGATGACCTGGGCTGACCATAAATTGAAGTTCGTCTTCGAACAGCGAACGAAATTCGGAGCCTGAATCGCCTTTAGGCTCAAGAGTCAGCGCCAAATCAATCCGGTTTTTTCTTAGCAACTCGATGGCAGTCGGAGTGTCACCGGGCTCAATCTGAATGACGCATTGAGGGAAGCTCTCTTTAAATTCGCGGAGGACTGCGGGGAGAATGTATTGACATGCCGTTGTACTCGTGCAGACGCGCAGTCGGCCATGGCCCCATTTGCCGAGTTCTCCGAGCCGTTCGCGCGCGGCCGACATCTCGGCCAGAATTCTTTCGGTGTGCGCCAGCAACTGCTCACCGGCCTGAGTGAGGATTACGGTTTTGCCCATCCTGTCCAAAAGGCGACAACGAACTTCCTGCTCCAACGCCTTCATCGAGTGACTGATCGCCGATTGCGAGAGACGCAACTCTCTCGCGGTCTGCGTAAAAGACCCGGTGCGCGCGAGACTTGCGAACGCGCGAAGCTGTCTGCTGTCTAGCGGCTCCGGCATATATGAATCCAATTCATAGTTCGATTGAAAACAATGAGCAGTTTTGTTGCCGCCTGATCGGCACTCTGGCACGCAAGCAGCAAGAAGGCTTCCAGTTGTATTCGCGTGGCATCAATAAGTGATCCAAAATTAAATACCAGAAAGCTGTTGCGGCTCGGTTTCGTACCGCTTTGCGATTGCGCGCCAATCGTAATCGCGCATGAACTTGGACTTTTCGAAAAATATGATTTGCGTATCCAATTGAGCCGGGAAGTCGGTTGGGCGACGATCCGCGACAAAATCGCTTTTGGCGAATTGGATGCAGCCCACGCGCTTGCACCGATGGTTTTCGCCGCAAGCCTTGGGTTGGAGGGTGTGGCGATTGATTGTGTGACGTCGCTCGTGTTGAACTTGCACGGCAATGCAATCACGTTGTCGCAGGACGCAGCCAAGATCATTGGCGATTCAGAGTCGTTGCAGGCGTTTCTGGCGAGTCATGGTGAAAGACTGGTCTTTGGAATTCCGTTTCTCCATTCCGCGCACTATTTCCTTTTGATCGCCTGGCTGAAATCATTAGGTATTTCGGCTGAAGAGTCGGCGCAATTTGTCGTCGTTCCGCCGCCGCAAATGCCGTTGAACCTGAAGGCAGGCCATCTTGATGGTTATTGCGTTGGCGAACCCTGGAATTCTATCGCGGTCCTTGCGCAATTTGGAGTGATTGCCGCGACAAGCGCACAAATCGCGCCGATGCACCCGGAAAAGGTTTTAATGGTTCGTCGAGAATTTGCCCAGTCGCATGCGGAGCAGCACAAACGGCTGATCGCCGCACTGCTCGAAGCGTGCCGCTATTGCGGCAAGGCCGAAAATCGCGCGCACGTCATCGAAACCCTCTCGTATAAGCAATATCTCAACGCGCCGCCCGAAGCATTGCGGCTGAGCCTGGCCGGCGCGTCCGGAGGCAATGATGGGATCGATGAACGACGAGCTGACTTCACAATCTTCGCGCGCAACAACACCAACGAACCTTCAGTAGATAAAGCAAGATGGATTATCGACGGCTTGCGCGACAGCGGTTTGTGCAAGGATCCACGGCTGCTCCATCGCGCTTCCACGCTTGAGGTCTTTTCCACTGAGCCATTCAACGAAGCCATCCGCATTTGCGACTCAATCCAGACTGAAAATGAACACAAAAATGAATCTGAAGCCGAACCGGCCATTCAATAATCTGACCCGACGGCAGTTTTTGAAGAGGGCAGCGCGGGGAACAACTCTCGGCGCGCTCCTCGCTGGAGTGCCGAAAGGTTGGCTTGGCAGCGCTTATGCCAGCGACGCGCCGGAAACCGGCGCGATGAAATTTGGCATCATCGCACTTACCGATTGCTCGCCGATTGTCATCGCCCACGAAAAAGGGTTCTTCAAAAAATACGGCATCAATTCCGTCGTTGCGAAAGGCGCGAATTGGGCGGCCATTCGTGATTCGCTTTCGAGCGGGGACCTCCAGGGAACTCATATGCTGCTCGGGATGCCGATTGCTTCGACGATGGGCCTACTTGGTTCGCCGAAGAAGCCGATGATTATTCCCTGGCTACTCAATCGCAACGGGCAGGCCATTTCGCTCAAGGGCGAATGGAAAGGCAAGGTGGCAGGCGATCCAAAGGCGCTCAAACCGATGGTCGAGAAGAGCAAATCACTTGGCGAGCCGTTGACGTTTGCAATGACTTTTCCGCCCGGCACTCACGCAATGTGGACGCGCTACTACCTCGGTGCTGGCGGGGTTAATCCAGATAAGGATGTCGCGCTGATCACGATTCCTCCCGCACAAATGGTTGCCAATATGAAGATCGGCAAAATGGACGGCTTTTGTGTGGGCGAGCCGTGGAACGCACGTGCGATTGCGGACAAAATCGGTTTCACATCGGTCACCACACAAGACATTTGGAAAGATCATCCGGAAAAAGTTTGCGCCTTTTTGGCCGAGTTTGCCGAAAAAAATCCCAAATCAGTAAAAGCTGTCTTGAAAGCTCTCCATGAGGCCAGCGTCTGGCTGGACGATCTCAATAATCGCCCGGAGCAATGCGAAATCGTCAGCAAGCCCACCTATATCAACTGTGACAAGAATATCATCCTTGGCCGCCTGTTGGGTGACTATGATTACGGTGACGGACGCAAAAAGAAGGAGGACCACTACATGATTTTCAGTCAGCGTAACTGCAACTATCCGCAGCCGAAATATTGCAAGTGGTGGCTTACGCAGTTCCGTCGCTGGGGAATGGTTTCCGGGGCTCCAGACTACGAAGGCGTTACCAAACAAGTGATGCGCCCGGATATTTACGAAGAAACAATGAAAGAAATCGGCTACGCGCACGCGGGAGCGAATAACGAAAAGGAGACTTTGTTCGACGGAATCACATTCGATCCAGCCGGAGACCTGGAGGCGTATGCGAAGGGGTTCGCGGTTAATAACGTGAAAGGCTAAATGAACGAATCGTTTGTTAAAAAAATCGATTGGCTGATTCTGCCTTTAATTGGCATCGCCGTTGTCCTTGTAATCTGGGCGGTGTCGAGCGCGACTTGGGCGAAGGAATTGCCGTCGCCGGTCAAAACGTGGGAAACCAGCAAACCTTACATTCTCGAACCGTTCGCCAAGCGCGGTGAAATGGACCAGGGAATCCTGCGTTTCACGTGGTATTCGCTAACTCTCGTTGCAAAAGGTTATGCGCTGGCGTTGCTTATCGGGACGCCGATTGGATTTTTGCTCGGCCTTTCAAAGGGCTTTTCTAAAACATTCGATCCGATCATTCAAGTCCTGCGCCCGGTCTCGCCCCTCGCGTGGCTGCCGCTGGGGCTGATCCTGTTTTTAAGCTTTGGCAAGGAGGCGTCCGAACTCGGCGCGTTGTTCACAATCGCCATTTGCGCGATGTGGCCGACGGTGTTAAACACGGCCGTAGGTGTCCGCGCAGTTCCGCAGGATTACTTAAACGTGGCTCGCGTCCTCAAACTTTCGCGGGCGAAGACTCTTTTCAAAGTACTCGTTCCCGCCACCCTGCCCTATATGTTCACTGGCTTTCGTCTAAGTCTCGGCATCGCTTGGCTTGTGATTGTTGCCGCTGAAATGCTCACCGGTCGCCCGGGCGTGGGGGGGTTTCTCTGGCAGGAATATAACGCCCTGATCTATGAACACATTATCCTCTGCATCATCACCATTGGTGTTGTTGGATTTATCCTCGACCGAGCGATGAGTGTTGTCGAACGACGTTTTAAGACAGCATGAAAATCTCACGAAAAGAACGCAAAGGCCGCAAAGGATAAAATGAAAGTTGAGAATTTCTTGATCAAGCCGCCATCACTTTCCTCAGGAAGTCCATTGGCAATGCGTTTAATGCCATCTTTAAGATGAACTTCGCCGAAATTAATCAGCAAACCAAGACGTCGATCACTCAGACGACACTGAGCAAGGACTTGTTTCGCATGCACCGGAGCGGTCTTTTCGACCGATTTAAGTTCAACAGCCACTTTTCCCTCGACCAGCAAATCGGCGCGAAACCCTTCGTCGAAAACAAGTTCGTCGTAGCGGATTGGAATTGGAACTTGTCGTTCGACTTGAAGTCCTTGCTTCCGAAGCTCGTGCGCCAAAGTGATTTCATAGACGCTCTCCAAAAGACCGGGTCCAGTTTTCGTATGGACCCTGAAGGCCGCATCGAGAATCAGCTTGGACAATTCATTTTCCGTAAGGGTGTTAGAAATTGGATTCATAGAGCGAAAGTCTTAGCTGGTCGGTGCATTTCTTCAAGAACCGGATCCTGTAAGATTTTTCCAAATCCTTTGCGTTCTTCGCGACCTTTGCGCGAGGTTTCTTTGTTATGTCATTTCTGGAACTAAAAAACGTCACGAAGTCTTACGGTTCGGCCCCGAACCCAATTCCGATTCTCGAAAGTGTCGATCTTGAAATCGAACGCGGCGAATTCGTTGCTATCGTCGGTTTTTCCGGGGCGGGCAAATCAACTTTGATCTCGCTCATTGCCGGTCTCATCCGGCCGGACTCCGGAACCATCACCTTGAACGATCTGGAAATCACGGCACCTGGACCCGATCGCGGCGTTGTTTTCCAAAATTACTCGCTTCTGCCATGGCTAAGTGCCTTTGAAAACGCCATGCTGGCAGTCGATCAGGCATTTCCAAATTGGACGCCAGCAAAGAAAGAGCAGCACACACAAAAATATCTCGAATTGGTCAATCTCGGCGTCGCGAAAGACAAAAAGCCCGGTGAACTCTCCGGTGGCATGAGACAGCGCGTTTCACTCGCTCGGGCTCTTGCGATGGATCCGCAAATTCTTTTGCTCGATGAACCATTATCCGCGCTGGACGCTCTTACACGCGCAACATTGCAAGATGAAATCTCGCGCATCCGCGAAGAAACGCACAAAACTGTTGTCCTCATCACCAATGATCCGGACGAAGGCATTTACCTCGCGGACCGTATCATTCCGTTGACCGCCGGCCCTCGCGCAACTTTGGGGCCGTCGTTCACTATCGAAATTCCCCGTCCGCGCGATCGCAAGAACATCAATCACGATCCTCATTTCAAAGAATTACGGCGCGAAGTGACGGAGTTTCTTTTGAACTCGCGTCACAACCAGCACGCGACCGTGACGAAGAAACTCATTTTGCCTGATATTGAACCCGAGGACTTGTCCTTGCCGCGCCCGATTGGTGGCCGGCGCGCGCCAATTCGCCGCAGTGAGGTCAAACGCGAAACAATCGAAGTGTAGAACTGCCGCATTCATGAGCGATCACGTCGAACTTTCAAACCTCACAAAAATTTATCCCACACCGAAGGGACAGGCAGTCATTGTCCGAAACTTCAACTTGCGGATAAAGAAAGGCGAGTTCGTCTGCCTCATTGGGCATTCTGGTTGCGGCAAATCCACCGTGCTATCGATGCTTGCCGGATTAAGCGACATCACGGACGGCGGTATCATCCTGGCCGGTAAAGAGCTCGTTGGGCCGGGACCTGATCGCGGCGTCGTCTTTCAATCTCCTTGCCTCCTGCCATGGCTTACGGCGTTTGAAAACGTCATGCTCGGCGTAGATCAGGTATTCTATACGGCATCCAAAGAAGAACGGCGCCAAATACCCGAATATTATTTGAGCGTCGTCGGCTTGGCTGATTCGATGCACAAACGACCCGCGGAACTTTCGCAGGGGATGCGCCAGCGAGTAGGAATCGCCCGCGCGTTCGCTCTCTCGCCGCGGATGCTGCTCCTTGATGAACCGTTCGGCATGCTCGATTCGCTCACGCGAATGGAACTACAGCAGGTGCTCATCGAACTCTGGCGTCGGGACAAGAAGACCGCCCTGATGGTCACTCACGACGTCGATGAAGCCCTCTTTCTTGCCGATCGCATCGTCATGATGACCAACGGGCCTGAAGCAGAAGTTGGTGATATTCTGAACGTCACCTTTCCGCGCCCGCGCGAACGCAAAGCCGTTCTCGAACACCCCGACTATTACAAGTTGCGCGAACACTTGATCGAATTTCTCGAAGTCCGCGCGCACAAGAAGAATTCAGCCGTTCCACAAAATCCCCTCACGCCTCCGCCGAATACTTCGATTTCAGAATTGAACGAGGAAATCAGAAGCCCTCAATTAGCCCACTCCAAACCCTAACAAATTCAGACGCAACCCATGAAACAACTCTGCAAAACATTGACTGCTGGCGCGCTGCTCGCTGTCTCAAACCGAGCTTCGGCCCAATACGCGCCTCCGCCCCCACCTGCCCCGTTCCCGGGATTCATCAACGAATGGCTCCGCAAAGACAATCCCTACATGAGTCAGTGGGATATCGGCGGCGCGATTCGCGTTCGATATGAAAATAAAGACAACATGGTCGTCGCGGGAAACCCCGGTTCACTCGACTTTCGTGATCACGGCGCCGATAGCGATAACGCGTATGTCCTGGAACGAATTCGCTATCATCTCGGCTACACCGATAAATGGTGGAGCGCTTATGTCGAGGGCCGCAGCAGTCTCGCGCAAAACGACGAACGCTGGGCATACTTTCCAGCCGCGGCTGGAACGGTGGCACGCAAGGGAGATGGACCCGAATCCGACATTATCGATTTGCACCAGGCGTACGTCACACTCGGCAACCACAAAGAATTTCCGCTCTCACTCAAAGTCGGCCGTCAGGAAATGATCTATGGTGAAGAACGTCTCATCGGCGCATTTGGCTGGAACAATATTGGCCGAGTTTTCGACGCGGTGAAATTGCGCTGGCAAAATCCGTTGTTCGGCGCGGATTTCTTCGGCAGCCGCGTCGTCATTCCGGAAGATGGGCGGTTCAACGTCGAAAACGACTACGACTTTTTCTCCGGCGTTTATGCCACGACGACGAAAATTCCCAAGAACACACTCGAGGTTTATCTGCTTGCTAGAAACGCTTCGTTGCAAGCCGTTCGCGCTGAACCCAGTCCGCAAAATCCGCAACCGAGCGCTCGCGATATCTACACGGCCGGCCTCCGTTTCAAATCCAATCCCGGTGAATTGGGCAATTTCGATTACACACTCGAAGGCGCGTACCAGTTTGGTGACTTTCGCGATCCGCGCGCAGGCGCTCCAGCCAAACGACTCGATCACGAAGCCTATATGGTCGTCCTGCAGACCGGTTACACTTTTAATGATCTTTGGGCGAAACCGCGCCTAGGATTCGAATATTCTCACGGTTCGGGCGACAGCGATGCACACGATGGCAAGCACGAAACATTCGAGAACCTTTTTCCCACAAACCATAAGTTCTACGGCTACATGGATTTTCTTTCGCTGCAAAATATCCACGACCTTCGTGGAATTTTTCAGCTTAAACCGCATCCTCGCCTGAGCCTGGCCGTTGAAGGCCATGGCTTCTGGCTCGCTGACACCCACGATAGTTTCTACACCTCCGCCGGAACCGCTCGCGGCGGCACGGCGACAACCCCCGGGACCGGATACGGCGTCAACCCCGGCTACAAGAACTTCCTTGGCACCGAGCTTGATGTCATCGCGGGCTACGCCGTCACCCGTTTTGCTCAACTCGAAGTCGGATATGGCCATTTCTTTGTCGGCGACTACATCGAAAGCAGCCTCTCCGCGACTACCCGCGGCTGGGCTGATGCCAACTGGATTTACGTTCAAGCTACTCTGAATTTTTGATTAATGACTTTTCTTTTGCATGATTGAACTGCCGGTTATTCCCGAAAATGCGCCATTCAGCCTCGACCAACGACTTTGGCTGAATGGCTTCCTCGCGGGCTATTTCGCCCGCACGACTGCTCCTGCCCCGACTGAAGTCCGACCCGCGAAGCCAGCCATCCCGCTGCTCATCCTCTTTGGAAGCCAAACCGGCACGTCGGAAGGTCTCGCGAAAAAGATTGCGAAAGAAGCAACCACGCGCGGCTTTGCGCCTCGCGTTGTCGATGCAGCTCAACACGCCACCATCGATTGGAAGAGCGAAACTTCTCTCTTCATCGTTACGAGCACTTATGGCGAGGGCGATATGCCAGATAATGCTCAAAGTTTCTGGGAGTGGCTGCAGACGGAGGCCGCAACCGCGCTCGCTCATCTTCGCTTTTCCGTTCTCGCTCTGGGCGACGCGAACTACGCCGAGTTTTGCGCCGCCGGCAAAAAGCTTGATGCTCGCCTCGAAAAAATCGGCGCAGCCCGCATGTTCCCTCGCATGGATTGCGACGTCGATTACGAAGCTTCCGCCAAACAATGGATCGATGGCGCACTCGGCGCGGCTCTCCAATCGTTAGACTTGAAATCGTCCTCGTCCTCGTTCTCGTCCTCGATTGTCACTACCGACACTCCATCTGAGCCTCAAAACACGGCGCCAACCGAACCTGCGAATTTCTCCAAAACAAATCCTTTTCCATCCCGCCTTGTCGAAAATCTTTGTCTCAACCAATCCGGTTCGGCCAAAGAAGTGCGCCACTTCGAACTCGATTTGAATGGCAGCGGCCTGGCCTACGAACCCGGCGATGCGCTTGGCCTCATGCCTTTGAATTGCCCCGCCCTGGTGCAAGACATTCTCGTCAAGCTTGGCTTCAAAGGAGACGAATCTGTCAAAGTCAACAATGCCGAACTCTCATTACGCGAAGCGCTCAGTCGGCATCTCGACGTTACCAAACCCTCAAATGATTTGCTCGCACTCGTTGCCAAATGCGCGCCCAACTGCGAACTGGTTCCACTTTTGACACCAGGCCGCTCCGCCGATCTCAAGAATTGGCTCTGGGGCCGTGGCGTCATTGACGTGCTCGAATTCCTTCCTGCTCCGCTGCCCGCAGCAGAATTCGTCAAACTCTTGCGCAAGTTGGCTCCGCGTCTATATAGCATCGCCTCCAGCCCGAAAGCTCATCCGCGACAAGTCCACCTCACCGTCAGCGCCGTTCGCTACGAAAGTTACGGGCGCGCGCGGAAAGGTGTTGCTTCCACTTACCTTGCTGATTTCGCCCTCGAGGCAGAGTCGACGCCCATTTTCGTTCAACCATCACACGGGTTCAAATTGCCGAAGAACGGCGACACTCCCATAATTATGGTTGGCCCTGGCACTGGCATCGCTCCTTTTCGCGCATTTCTTGAAGACCGTCAGGCGACCGGCGCAAAAGGAAAAAATTGGCTTTTCTTTGGTGACCAAAAGCGAGGCACAGATTTCCTTTACGAAGAACAACTCACTAAATGGTTCAACGATGGTCACCTCACTCGCCTTGACCTCGCGTTTTCGCGCGACCAGGTCGAGAAAGTTTATGTTCAGCATCGAATGCTGGAGTGTGCGACTGAGCTTTGGTCCTGGTTACAGGAAGGCGCCCACTTTTATGTCTGCGGCGACGCTTCCCGCATGGCGAAGGACGTCGACGTTGCGCTCCATACCCTTGCCCAAACCGCTGGCGGCCTTACCGCCGATGCAGCTGCTAACTACGTCAAGAAATTGAAAACCGAAAAACGCTACCAACGCGATGTCTATTAGATGAGTTCCCCTGCCCTTCCTATACAACACGTCAACGGCGCTCCGCTCAACGACGAGCAGCGTCAATATCTGACCGGTTTCTTCGCCGGCGTCGCGGCGCGCGGTTATCGCTTTTCGGATGTCGAATCCAATCCTGCAGCCGAAACCAAACCCGCACTCGACGATCTGATTTTTGAAGAACGCGTCAAACATGAACTTCACCCGCTCGACGCCTATTCGCAACTGCTCGAAAACGCCGCGCTCAACAAAGCTCCTGATAAAGAAGACCTCTTTCGTTTCAAATGGAATGGCCTTTTTTATCTAACGCCAAACAAAGAAGCGTTTATGGCCCGGCTGCGGATCCCAGGCGGCGTGGTCAAAACTTTTCAAGTCGCGGAGCTTGCCCGCATCGCAAAGGAGTTGACGACGGGTTACATCCAGATCACGACCCGCGCCAATTTCCAAATCCGCCTCATCCAACCCAAAGATGCCCCGGAAGTTTTGCGCCGAATTCAAAGCGTCGGTTTGCATACACGTGGTGCCGGCGCAGACAATATCCGCAATCTGACTGCCAATCCAACCGCCGGCATCGATCCACACGAACTGATCGATGTTCTGCCTTTCTGCCAGGACCTTTCTCAAATCATTATCAATGACCGCTCCTTCTACGACCTGCCGCGCAAATTCAACATCGCATTCGATGGTGGCGGACTCATCGGCACGGTCGAGGACACGAATGACATCGGCGTCAAAGCCGTCACGGTCGATGGCCAAGTCTACTTCAGAATTGCTCTCGGCGGCGCAACTGGTCACAAAGCATTCGCTCGCGATCTTGGCGTCCTGGTCAAACCGGCTGAAATTAACAAAGTGATCGTCGCCCTCGTCCGCGTTTATATTGCGAATGGAAATCGGACCGATCGCAAAAAGGCGCGCCTCAAACATATTCTCGAAACCTGGTCCCTCGAAAAGTATCTCGCTGAAACGGAAAAGGCCCTGGGCCACCCACTTCAGCGGTCTCCTACCCCGGCCCTCTCCCCATCCGATGGGGAGAGGGCCGGGGTGAGGGGCCACACCCACATCGGCGTCTATCCCCAAAAACAATCCGGCCTCAATTACATCGGCGTCGCAGTTCCCGTAGGTCAAATAACGCCGAAACAGCTCCTGCGCGTCGCTGAAATCGCCGACCTCTACGGCTCCGGCGAAATTCGCCTCACTGTCTGGCAAAATTTCATCATTCCAAACGTCCCGGACGCCTACGTCGAAACCGCTCGCAAAGCCCTGCGCAAAATCGGTTTCGAAACTTCCCAATCACACATTCGCAACAGCTTCATCGCTTGCACCGGTAATTCGTATTGTAAATTTGCGCAGTCCAACACGAAAGGCCACGCGCTCGCGCTCGCCGATTATCTCGATAAAAAGCTGTCGCTCGATCGGCCGATCAACATTCACCTCACCGGCTGCCCGAACTCCTGCGCCCAACATTACATGGGCGACATCGGTTTGCTGGGCACGAAAATAAAGGGTGACGAGGCTTACCACGTATTCGTCGGCGGCGGCTTCGGAGAAAACCAGGCAGTCGGACGTCAAATCTTCACCAATGTCTCATTTGCCGAATTGCCGCAGACGCTCGAAAAAATGCTCAAAGGCTATCTCCGTCGGCGCGAACCAGATGAAACGTTCCAGCAATTCTCCAAACGCCACGATCTCAACAATCTCCAGGCCATCTTCTCCAACGACGAATGAATGTCACGACTCTCATTAACACCTCGCTTCAGCGAGGTGTGTCACCCAGCCGACGGACCGTACAACCGTTTCAACGGTTTTTTGCTCAGTGACCACGCCGACACGCACATTAATTGACGATCTCCTCGCCGAACAGCAGCAACTCACTGCTGTCGAACGCTTCTCCAGTCGCCACGAGAATTCGGAATTACCTGCTCAGGCCCGCTACTATCGCGACTTAATCCCTCTCGATAAACCTCGTCCCGGCGAGCAATACGCCTTCGCAGTCGATCTCGACGCTTGCACGGGCTGCAAAGCCTGCGTCAGCGCCTGCCACGCGCTCAACGGTCTCGACGAGGACGAAACGTGGCGCAACGTCGGCTTGCTCAACGGCGGAACTGAAGCAGAGCCGTATCAACAAATCGTCACCACTGCCTGTCATCACTGCGTCGATCCCGCATGCCTCAATGGTTGCCCGGTTTTGGCCTACGAGAAAGACGCTGACACCGGAATCGTGCGCCATCTCGACGATCAATGCATCGGTTGCCAATACTGTGTCCTCAAATGTCCGTACGACGTTCCGAAATATTCCGCTCGCCGTGGCATCGTTCGCAAATGCGATATGTGCCATGGACGCCTCGCCGCTGGTGAAGCTCCCGCATGCGTCCAGGCTTGCCCCAACGGCGCAATCTCGATTCGCGTCGTCGCCAAAGCGGACATCGAGCGAATATCGTCAGCTCCCGGCGAGCAAATGGTGCCCGGCGCTTTTGAATCGTCTTACACCAAACCGGCCACCGCCTACACGTCGCGCCGGCCCATTCCAGCAAATGCTCGGGGCTCTGATTCCGATGCTGCGCGTCCGGAACCGGCACATTGGCCGCTGGTCTGGATGCTGGTGTTAACGCAGGCTGCCGCCGGACTCTTCCTGTCGAATTGGCTCGCTGCGATTTTCAAACCGCAAATTTCCTTGGCTGCTGGAGTTCTGCTCACGACAACTGGTTTCGGCTTTTTACTCACCGGACTGGCAGCGAGCATTCTTCACCTTGGCAGGCCACTGGGCGCATGGCGTTCGTTCCTTGGCTTTCGTCGCTCATGGATGAGCCGGGAGATAGTTGCTTTCGGTCTCCTTGCGCTTACTGCCGGTGCGAGCATTCCGTTTCGTTCGGTTGCGCTAAACGGCGCAACAGCTCTGCTGGGCTTTCTCTCCGTCTTCTGTTCCGCCATGATTTACATAGACACACGTCGGACTTCCTGGACCGCATCTCTGACTTTCCCAAAGTTTTTCGGCTCAACATTGCTCCTCGGCTCCGCGGCTGCGGCGTGTATTTTAAGCATTCTTGGCCGGGCCGAAGAAACAAACTCGGTCGCGCACGCCGCTGCATTGTCTGCTGCCGCCATCCGCACAATTCTCTTTCTCTGGGAAACGCGAAATCGCTTCCGCTCGCCACTCCAGGTAAACCGTTTCAGTGAACTGAACTTATTTAACTCATTTAACCCATTTAATTTATTTAACCTCCTCTTCGCCGTTTCCACCATTACCGGCTTCCTCGCTATTTTCAGCTCGGGTCCAATCGCAAGCTCGTTGGCATTCCTTTCCTTTGTTTCAACTTTTATCTCCCAAATCATCGAGCGCTATCTCTTTTTCACAACTTCGACTGCCCCGCGAATGCCCGGAGCAGTGGCCCAATGAGCGGGATTCCTGATCGGGTGGGGCGAGCGTCTAGCCCCGTGCGGGTAGCACCGCGAGCCATTCCGGAAAACCGCACAAATTCCAGGCGCGATAAATATCCAGCGTTACGCCAATTCGCCGGCCCCCTCACTGAAGACCTCGTCCTCCACCCCGGAAGCTTCGGCCTTGGCAAAGTCCCTGCCCGGCTCAAACCAGACGCTACAACCACTCTCGTTTGCGGTTTTTGCTCGACCGGTTGCGGTCTCAACGCGCATCTCCGAAATGCCGAAGCTATCAATCTCACGCCGACAACCGACTACCCGGTTAATCTCGGCATGGCTTGCCCCAAAGGTTGGGAAGCTCTAACACCCCTCAAATCACCCGACCGCGCAATCGCTCCCCTCGTTCGTAGTCAACGCGGGGCTAAGCTCGAGCCGTGCGATTGGGAGCGAGCTCTTGTCCTTTTCTGCGAACGTTTCAAAGAAATTCAGCGTAAACATGGACCTGCGAGCGTGGCCTGGATTGGCACCGGCCAAATCGTCAACGAAGAACTCGCGTTTCTCGGCGCACTCGGGAAATTCGGCATGGGCCTGATCCACGGCGATGGCAACACACGTCAATGTATGGCCACGGCCGTCACCGCTTACAAAGAATCATTCGGTTTCGACGCCCCGCCCTACACTTACGCCGACTTCGAAGAATCAGACGTTATCGTCCTGGTTGGTTCAAATCTCTGCATCGCGCATCCCATCATGTGGCAGCGCATAATGCGCAATCGGCACAATCCGGAAATCATCGTTATTGACCCCCGAAAAACGGAAACCGCGATGGCAGCCACGCAGCACTATGCTCTGCGGCCCAAGAGCGATCTGGTCCTGCTTTATGGCATCGCGAATATTCTTATTTCCGAAGGTTGGCTCGCGAACGATTACATCGCATCGAATACTCGCGAGTTCGATGCATTTGCGGAATTCACCAATCAATTCAAACCCGATTACGTCTCCGCAGCCACAGGCCTCAGCGTGGCTGACCTCCGAAAATTCGCCGAAACAATTTATCACGGCAGACGCGTCTCCTTTTGGTGGACCATGGGCGTCAATCAAGGGCACGAAGCCACTCGCACCGCTCAGGCAATCATCAACCTCGCGCTCATGACCGGCAACATCGGTCGCCCTGGCACGGGCCCAAACTCAATCACCGGCCAATGTAACGCGATGGGTTCGCGCCTGTTCTCGAATACAACCAACCTTCTTGGAGGGCACGATTTCTTGAATCCGGCCCACCGCAAAAAAATCGCAAATACACTATGCTTCCCCGAGTCCTCCTTTCCCGCCCAGGATTCCTGGGCCTACGACCAAATTATCGAAGGAATTGACTCGGGCAAAATCAAAGGCCTCTGGATAATCGCGACTAACACGTCCCACTCTTGGATTCATCAAAACCGCTTCAATCAACTCGCCGATAAATTGGAATTCCTCGTCGTTCAGGACATGTATCACACCACCGAGACCGCCCAACGCGCCGATCTAGTTCTACCAGCCGCTGGATGGGGCGAAAAAGAAGGCACCTTCATCAATTCCGAACGCCGCTTTGGCCTCGTCAAAAAAGTCGCCCGCGCTCCCGGTCAGGCTCTCTCTGATTTCAACATCTTCCGTTTGATTGCCCAATATTGGGGCTGCGGCGAAATGTTTGCTCGCTGGACTTCGCCCGAAGAAGTCTTCCGCATTCTCAAAGAATGTTCGCGCGGCCAACCCTGCGACATTACCGGCATTCGCGACTACCACATGATCGACGAATGTGGCGGCATTCAATGGCCTTGGACCTCCGAAAACTCCTCGCCAGCAACTGAGCGCCGACTATTCGAAGACAGCAAATTCTTCCACGCGGACGGCAAAGCCCGCTTCATTTTCGAACAACCGCGCGAAATGCCCGAACCTCCCGATTCGGACTTTCCCTTCTTACTCCTAACGGGCCGCGGCAGCAGCGCTCAATGGCACACGCAAACTCGCACCGCAAAATCCGATGTTCTGCGCAAGCTCTACCCCAAAGATCCATACGTCGAAATCAACGAGCGCGACGCACTCCGCCTCGGAATCAAATCCGGCGAAACGGTTGCCGTCAGTTCACGTCGTGGTCGCCTGGAAGCGCGCGCATTCGTCACTCTTACTGTTCAGCCCGGCCAGGTATTCGTTCCGATGCACTTCGCCGCGGCAAATCAACTGACCTTCCCCGCCGTCGATCCTTACTCCAGACAGCCTGCTTACAAAGCCTGCGCGATTCGGTTTGAAAAAATCTGAGTCACCGAATCTTGATTTGGTTCAGTCCTGAAATATGCTCTGCATCGCGTGACCCTGCAAAGCGAACTCGACTTCGGCGAAGACGGCAGCGATGAAGGTTGCACGCGCTGGCGGGTTGGACGACAGGTCGCCACCGAAATCCTCGCTCGCAAGATGGGCTTACCGCTAGGCCGCGAAGTCGAAGTCTGGCTCGTCGGCGGCGTGCGATTGTGCGGAAAACTGCGACTGCAGGAAGAAGCTCTCTTTATTGAGGAAGAACGCGTTCGTCACTTGGGCCTCCAAATCGACAATGTTCCCTTCACTTACCGTGAAATGGAATCCTGCGTCCGATTGGATTGAGATTAACTCGTTCGTCCTCTCTTACTCATTACTCATTACGTTTTCCATTTGTCCCCTTGAGCAGACCCTTTCGATAGATTAGAGTGCGCCATTGATCTGAGTAGTACCAAACCAACGAGGCAAGATTCCGGGCACGGATGGCGTGTCCCGATTTTCGTACTCGCGCTGTTTGCCGTAACTTACAGCGCAATCACCGCAGACTTGGAGGAAGCGCAGCAACAATTCTTGTCGGGCGATTATTCGGGCTGCATTACTTCCATCGAGAAAGCCGTGTCCGATGGCGCCGGCGGCGAGGATCGACATTTGTTGCTCGCCAAAGCTTTAATGACCGTCGGACGCTATCCTGATGCATACAAAGCCATCACCAATGCCCTCGAACAAGAGTCCTGGAGCATTCAATTAAAATGGCAAGCGCGCGAAGTTTTCCTTGCCAACGGCCAGACCGATGCGGCCAATCAAATCGTCGAGGACATCGTTAAACGCGTCGCGGGCGAACCAGGCTCATATCGCGAAGCAGCCGCCCTGGTTATCTTCGGCCAGGCCGCTCTCCTGAAAAATGCCGATCCCAAACGCGTCCTCGATCAACTCTTCGACGTTGCGAAAAAACGAAATCCGAAACTGCGCGAGATTTACCTCGCCGCCGGAAACCTTGCGCTCGATAAACACGATTATGCGCTCGCAGCAAAAAAATTCGAAGAAGGACTAAAAGAAATTCCAAACGATGCCGATTTACAATGCGGCCTCGCTAAAGCCTACGAACCCAGCGACTCAGCCCTCGCCGCAAGCGCTCTCGAAGCAGCTTTGAAACGAAACAGCAACCACCTCGACAGCCTGCTGATGGTCGTCGATCACTGCATTGACGCCGAAGATTATGACGAGGCCACTGATACGCTTGAACGAATCAAAGCTGTCAATCCATGGCACCCCGATGCTTGGAGCTATGAAGCCGTCATCGCTCATCTGAAAAACCAGTCCGCAGAAGAAAAAACCGCCCGCAAATCCGCGCTCAAATTCTGGCCCACCAACCCGCGTGTCGATTATTTGATCGGCCTCAAGCTCTCGCAAAAATACCGTTTCGCCGAGGGTGCCGCTTATCAGCGTGACGCTCTCAAGAACGATGCAGATTATTTACCGGCTAAAGCACAACTCGCCCACGACCTCCTGCGGTTGGGCGAAGAAACCGAAGGCTGGCAATTAGCCGACGAAGTCCAAAAGCAAGACCCATATGATGTTGAGGCCTACAACACGGTCAATCTCCATCAGACGATGTCAAAATACACAACCCTGACCAATCGCGATTTTCTCGTCCGCATGAACAGCCGCGAAGCCGCGCTTTACGGCGATCAAGTCCTGGGCCTCCTCAATCGGGAGCGCACAAATCTTTGCGCCAAATACGAAATGGAACTGAAACGTCCAACCATCATCGAAATATTTGCTGAACAAAAAGATTTCGCCGTCCGCACTTTCGGAATGCCCGGAAACCCCGGCTATTTGGGCGTTTGCTTTGGCAGCGTCGTGACCGCCAACAGCCCCGCCGTACAACACGGACACCCCGTCAACTGGCAAGCTGTGTTATACCACGAATTCTGTCACGTCATCACTTTGCAAATGACAAAAAACAAAATGCCTCGCTGGTTGAGCGAGGGAATTTCCGTTTACGAGGAAGGTCAGCAGAATCCATCGTGGGGCCAGCGTATGACACCAAAGTATCGCGAAATGATTCTCGGCGACGAACTGACTCCAGTTTCGAAGCTGAGTGGCGCGTTTCTCGATCCTAAATCCGAAATGCATCTCCAATTCGCATATTATGAGTCCTCGCTCGTTGTCGAATTCCTGGTCCAAAAATATGGAATCGAAAAACTCAAGGCGATATTGCGCGACCTTGGTGAAGGCGCGGAGATAAATGAGGCTATCGGAAAAGAGTTAAATAAGTTAAGAGAGTCGAATACCGCCTCAAAAACAAGCACCTCAGGTGCCGACAATAAAACTGGAGAAACCTCTTCCACACAGACAAATTCACCAACTGTTGCCGACACGACAGATCCACTCGAACAATTTGAAAAAGAATTCGCAGCATTTGCTCGCGAACGGGCTGAAAAATTGGCGCCGACCCTTGATTTCGAAAAACCAGAATTCACGAAACTCAATCCCAGATCAGGTATGAGGCGCCGGTATGGGCCTGAGCGCGAAAAAGAAACTGCTTCAGGAAACACAAACTCCCCATCCAGAACAACATTGAGGATCAATCCGGCGAGTGATGGAGGAAATACCAACAAAGCCTTAGCGAACGCTCACGATAATCCGCAACCTTTTCAGCGAGATAGAACTAACTCCACAAACTTACCAAATCGTAATTCTGTTAGTGTCACTAACGATCTGGCATCTGATTCAGATTTATCGCCAGAAGAACGCTGGCAAGTCTGGGCCAAAGATCATCCCACCAACTTCTGGGTGCTGAGTCGCAAAGCGAACGATCTCGTCGAAGAGAAGAATTGGGCTGAAGCCAAACCTATCCTGCAACAGTTGGTCAAAGCCTATCCCGATGACGTCGGCCCTGACAGCGCTTATCGCATGCTTGCCGCCGCCCATCGCGCTTTGGGCGAAACCAACCAGGAACGCGAAATCCTTGCAAAATACGCCGCAAAGGACGACGAAGCTCCGGACGCGTATGGCCGCCTAATGGAACTTGCGGTCATCGACAAAGACTGGCCTTCCGTTGAAACAAATGCCTTGCGATATCTCGCGGTTAACCCACTCGTGCCTCCACCCTATCGTTACCTCGCCCAGGCGAGCGAGCAGACGAAAAGCACAACCTATGGCATCTCTGCCTATCGCGCCTTGCTTGAACTCGACCCACCCGACCTTGCCGAAACTCATTTTTGCCTTGCGCAGTTGCTGAATCAGACCGGCGACCCTTCGGCGCGTCGCCACGTGCTTCAGGCGCTCGAGGAAGCCCCTCGCTATCCCGATGCACTTAAGCTATTAGTCGATATTAACAATCAATCGTCACAGGCTGCGACTGGTGCGCCTGAGAGGCCCAGAAAACCGTGAAAAGGATTGCTCTCATTGTCTTCGTCTTGCTGCTTTGCGCTGCGGCTTTGCTCGCACAACGGCGTCGCGGTAATCGAGGCTGGGGCGGATATGGCGGCTTTGGCGAAGGTTATTTCCCGGATGATATGCCTATTCGCACCGCTCGCGAGATTCCTTCACACAGCACCGGAACGCCGAACTGGACTAACGAAGCCGGATTCGAAAAAGATGTATTCACGTTTGTTCGTGTCCGGCGCGATCGCAGCGAGCTTACCCGCTCACGGCGTGCCGGCGAGTGGTCCACCGATTTCCCCGATAGCGATTTGAATCTTTCTTTTCGCCTTCAGCAGGTAACCTCTTTAAAGGTCGATCCGGATGCGCGCGTGTTGCGACTCACTGACCCCGATCTTCTCGATTATCCTTGGATATATATGGTCGAAGTCGGGAGTCTCGGTCTCAGAGACGAAGAAGTTCCGATTCTACGCAACTACCTCCTTAACGGCGGCGTCCTGATGGCGGACGATTTCTGGGGCTCTGTCCAATGGGCTCAATTCGAGCACGAAATTCATCGCGTTTTGCCCGAGCGCCAATTCGTCGAACTTCCGATGGACCATCCTATCTTCCATTGCGTTTTCGACCTAAAGGTTCCCAAAAACAAATTGCAAACGCCGAACATCATGCAAGGCATCCAGAGCGAATACGACGGCGTTACCTGGGAATACCACGACGGCGAGGAGTGCCGCGAAATGCATGTTCGCGCCATTTTCGACGACAAAGGCCGCATCATGGTCATTGCCACTCATAACTGTGACAATGGCGATGGCTGGGAACGCGAGGGCGAAAGCGATTACTTTTTCCACGAATTTTCCGAGAAACGCGCCTACCCGCTCGGATTTAACATCGTCTTCTATTTAATGACACACTGAGAAGCATTCTATGGACACAACCGCAGTCGATGAAACAACGCCACCCGGCGAAAATAAGCCGCCCGTGATAAATCCTACACTGGAACCCTCTTCGCTGCAAATTCCCACGATTCCGTCGGCGACAGCAGCGCCACCCACAGACACACCGCAAACCGAGGCGCCTCCAGCACCCTCTCCACCGCCTCCGCCACCCACTCCTTTCGAACTGGATCGCCAAACCGTTGAGCGCCTGACCAAAGGTCGCGGCCAGATTGTCGCCGAACTCAGCAAAGTCATAGTCGGCCAGCAGGATGTCATCGATCAAATCCTCATCGCATTACTATCCGGCGGTCACTGCCTCATCACTGGCGCGCCCGGTTTAGCGAAAACGCTTCTCGTTAAATCCATCGCACGCATTTTCCATCTCAAATTTCAACGCATCCAATTCACCCCTGATTTGATGCCCGCGGACATCACCGGCACTGAAATCTTACAGGACACTGGCGAAGGTCGGCGGATGATTTTCGTCAAAGGGCCTGTCTTCGCCAACATGATCCTTGCGGACGAAATCAATCGCACACCGCCAAAAACCCAGGCTGCCCTGCTTGAAGCGATGCAAGAACATCAAGTCACTGCGTCTGGGATTCGTCACACTTTGGCGGAACCATTCTTCGTGCTCGCTACGCAAAACCCGATCGAAATGGAAGGCACCTATCCACTGCCCGAAGCGCAACTTGACCGCTTCATGTTTAACGTCGTCATGGATTACTTGCCCGAGGACGAAGAAGTCGCCGTCGTCACAAGGACCACTTCATCCATGCCCGCGCCAATCGAAGCATTGTTTACCGGCGAAGACGTTTTGCGCTTTCACGAAATCGTTCGAAAAGTCCCCATCGCCGAAGAAATCGTTCGTTATGCGGTTCGACTCGCTGCCGCTTCGCGTCCGCATCAATCCAATACTCCCGACTTCGTCAACGAATGGACCAGTTGGGGAGCGGGAACTCGTGCCGGCCAGTTCCTGGCGCTTGGCGCGAAAGCGCGTGCTCTCCTGAAGGGCCGAGCACACGTCACAATCGAAGACATCCAAACCCTTGCTTATCCGACCCTTCGCCACCGCATTCTGCTGAACTACCGTGCCGAAGCCGAAGGCATCACCGTCGAAAGCGTCATCAAGCGCCTCATCGAAACGGTATCTGGCAATGCCGTCTCGTCAAAAGTCCGGGCCTAGGAAATCGTTTTCACGTATCACGCTTTAGCCCATGTCGCTCGCTCTGCACACTCGTGAGTCCGGCTCTTCCCTTATCAGCCCCAAAGCCCTCATGAGCATACGCAATCTCGAATTGCGCGCGCGCGTCGTTGTCGAGGGATTTTGGAATGGGCTTCATCGCAGTCCTTATCACGGCTTCTCCGTCGAATTCACTGAATACCGACAATACACCGAAGGCGATGATCCGCGTTATGTCGATTGGCGCGTTTTCGCACGCAGCGATCGATATTTCATCAAGAAATTTGAGGACGAGACCAACTTGCGCTGCTACTTGCTCGCCGATAACAGTCGCTCGATGGGTTTCACTTCGTTGAACTATACCAAAGCCCAATACGCGGCGACTCTCGCCGCCACCCTCGCCTATTTCCTTTATCTACAAGGCGACGCAGTGGGCCTGCTCACCTTCGACGAAACAATCCGCGAATATTTGCCCGCCCGGCATCGCACCGGCCACTTGCGCCATCTTATGCTCGCATTGGAGCAACCCGCCGTTGGTCGGGCGACCGACCTCGCTTCGCCTCTCAAGCGCATCATTGAAGTCGTCCGCAAACGCAGCCTCATCGTTCTGATATCTGATTTCCTGGCGCCGATCGAAAAACTCGAAACAGAACTTACGGCGCTCGCCGCGTGCGGTCACGAAATTGTCGTCTTCCAGGTCCTCGATCCCGCTGAATTGACCTTCAACTTCGATTCAGCCTCCATGTTCGAAGACATCGAATCTGGCCGCACCCTCTTCATCGATCCAAACGCCGCCCGCAAAGAATACCTTCAAAAACTCGAAGCCCACTTCAACGCACTGCAGTCGAGTTGCCAACGGCTGGGCATCGTCTGCAAACGGGTCGCAACTGACCGCCCGCTGGAACTTGCCTTGTTTGATTTTCTGCGGGAACGGATGCAGAGGACTCGCGGCGTGAAACGGTTTACCAGGCAACGAAGATAACTATTCTCTCATGAATTTTCTTGCGCCACTTTTCCTGCTCGGCGGTCTGGCTGTGGCGCTTCCCGTCATTTTCCATCTCATCCGCAGGACCACCCGTGAACGCAAGAGTTTCAGTTCATTGATGTTCCTGATGCCTTCGCCGCCGCGCCTGACGCGCCGCAGTCGCCTCGAACACCTCCTCCTTCTCCTACTTCGTTGCGGCGTGCTTTGTCTTCTCGCTCTCGGCTTTGCGCGTCCCTACATAAAAAAAGCTTTGGATACCGCCCAACCATCTGGAAACGCAAAACGAACCATCCTACTTCTGGATACCAGCGCCAGTATGCGCCGCGCAAATTTATGGGCGGATGCCCGCGCTCGCGCCGAGTCTATTGTCCGCGACGCCTCGCCCGTTGACCAGGTGTCACTCATGACCTTTGACCGCCAACTCCACGAACTCATTACTTTTGACGAATGGAACCGAACCGCCGTTGGCGAACGTGTCGCGCTTGCTGTCCGAAAACTCAGTGAAACTTCACCCGGTTGGTCTTCCACCTACCTTGGCGAAGCCATCATCAGCGCTGCCGAAACACTGGCTGACACGCGCGGCAAAGCCGTAACCGGCCCCCGTCAAATTATTGTTATTAGCGATTTGCAGGAAGGCAGTCGGACAGAACAATTGCAGGGATATGAATGGCCCAAAGGTATTGAACTTTCAGTCGAACCGATTAAACCCCGGCATGTCAGCAATGCCGGTTTGCAACTGGTTACCGACACTGACGATACCGGGTCCAAAGAGGTGACCAGCATCCGGGTGCGCGTTGCCAATGCTTCCGACTCAAAGATTGATCAATTCAAACTCGGCTGGACGACGGGTGACGGCCATTCGATCGCCGGCCAACCACTTAATATCTATGTCCCACCCGGCCAGAGTCGGATCGTTCCTGTTCCGATTCCGACCAATGCCCTCGCTTCGCTAAATCCCGACCGCATTATTCTTCATGGTGATGATGAAGACTTCGACAACACTGTTTACGTCATTCCGCCCGAAAAATCTCGGATGAACGTCTGGTACTTGGGCACTGAATCCGACAAAGATCCTCATCAACCGCTCTATTTCCTCGAACGTGCATTTCAAGAAACCCGGCGACAAATGGTTCAAGTTTTCCGCGGGGATACCAATCTGCCCTGGTCTTTGGCAGTAATCACTGAGGCTATCTCGGACAGCGCCGCAAAATCTCTGCGAGACAATGTGGTTACTGGCAAAACGGTTCTCGTTGCCATCAAAGATACCCAAATCGCAGCAACGCTCGCGCAATTGCTCGGTGTAGAGCGCGTCAATCTCAGTGAAGCGCAAGTGCACAATTATGCAATGCTTTCCGAAATCGATTTTCGCCACCCGCTCTTTGCGCCGTTCTCAGATCCTCGCTTTAGCGATTTCACAAAAATTCACTTCTGGAAATATCGTAAAATTGACACGGCAAGCCTTCCGAACGCACGAATGCTGGCGAAATTCGAAAACGGCGATCCCGCCCTCCTCGAAGTTCCTGTCGGAAAGGGCAAAGTATTCATTCTCGCATCCGGTTGGCAACCAGAAAACAGTCAGCTCGCCTTATCTACCAAATTTGTCCCTCTCCTCTACGCCTTTCTCGAGGAAAGCGGTACCACCACTCCGCCAACTTCCCAATATTATATCGGAGACGCTGTTCCGTTGAATGCCAATGAGACTGGCTTATTGGTCCATCCCCCCAGCGGTTCTGAGTTGCACTTAAGCCCGGGTGAGGCGATTTTCTCCCAAACGATGGCGCCGGGTATTTACACCTTGGGAGCTCAGGCAGGCCGAAGGTTTGCGGTCAATTTGGATGCCGCTGAAAGCCGCACCGCGCCCATGCCTCTCGATGAATTAGAGCGACTCGGCGCGCCCGTCGTTCATCAGCCAACCGTTGCAACTTACGAAGCTCAACGCAAGGTGCGCCTGCGAAATACCGAACTCGAAGAACGGCAAAAGCTGTGGCGCTGGTTCTTGCTCGGCACATTGGCCGTGCTCTTTGCCGAAACATGGCTGGGAGGCTGGACTGCTCGAGGAGCTCCATCACCTGAAGCAGCAAATCCATGAACCCTCCCAATTTCCTTCTCGACCCGGCAACAGCCCTCAAAGCGCGCCTTCTTCGCGTTGTCAGTCGCGAGCGTCGTCTGTGTCTCTGGTGTAAAATCGCCGCCTGCTGGGCTTTGTGGGGACTCACAGTAATAATTCTGGGAATCGTCGAGCGGCAGAGTGGTTGGAGATTTCCTTTTGCTGGGCCATTGATTGGAATTCTCGCGCTCGTGAATGGTCTGGTTTTAGTGATCCGCCACATGGGCCGAAAACCGAATCTCCGCCAAATCGCGCAACGTATCGAGGCAGTATTCCCCGAACTCGATGGCCGTCTTCTGACCGCCGTTCAACAACAACGAAAGCCAGGTCAAGAACTCGATTACCTTCAAGAACGTGTCATCCGTGAAGCTCTTTCCTCCAGTGACCGAAATGACTGGTTTGAGATCATTCCTGCCTGGCGAATGACCGCCGCATCCGTTGGCCACTGGCTGGCACTATTCATATTAGGCTTTGCGCTCTGGCGATTGCCCCACCAAAAAGGGCACGTTAACTTTTTCACTCGAGCTAATGACACGGGCGTCACCGTCATACCTGGCGACGTCTCGATCGAGCGCGGCAACAGCCTGGTCGTCCTGGCACGCTTCGGAGATCGGCTGCCTTCCAGTGTTGATTTAGTCATCACAGATCGCGACGGAAACACAAAACGAATTCCACTCGCGAAATCTCTGGCGGACCCAGTTTTTGGCGGAAGCGTTCCCGAAGTCGCAAACGATTTAACCTATCGCGTCGAATATTCCGGCGACCGCACAAAAGATTTCCACGTCAAAGTCTTCGAATACCCCCGGCTCGAACGCGCGGACATCGATGTCGCCTATCCCGAATACACCGGTTTGGAACACAAACGAATTGAAGATACGCGGCGGCTCAGCGCCGTTGAAGGTTCAAAGCTCGACCTGAATCTCCAGCTCAACAAACCTGTGACTTCGGCGCAACTTGTCGCAAAAGACAAGGACCGAACGGCGATTGCTTTGACAGTTCAAACCAATCGGGCTGTTGCCGATCTCGCCCAATTCGCGCTACTGGCGAGCAAGACTTACGATCTCCAATTAATCGATTCCGAAAGCCGGACCAACAAAGTGCCGGCTCAATTTGTTTTCGAAGCTCTGACAAATCGAACGCCTGAATTTCATCTCGCTTCACCTCGTGGCGACATCCGTCCGTCACCGCTCGAAGAGGTTCTTTTCGACGGAACTGTCTGGGACGATTTTGGAGTCAAAGATTACGGCATCGGCTACACCATCCCTGGAAAAGACACTAAATTCATCGAACTCGGCTCCACGGTGAAAGGAAAGGAAAAGAAAGCTTTTCAACATGTTCTTCGAATGGAAAACATTGGCGTTCAACCCGACGATCTCGTTGCCTGGTTCGTTTGGGCCGATGACGTCGGTCCCGATGGTCAAATCCGCCGCTCGACCGGCGATCTTTATTTTGGCGAAATCCGTCCTTTTGAAGAAGTCTTCCGCGAAGGCCAGGGAATGGATGGCCAGGCCCAGGGTGGGCAACAAGGCCAGCAGGATCGCACCGGCAAACTCGCTGACCTCCAAAAACAGATCATCAACGCTACTTGGAAACTTCAACGGCAAAACGTAAAGCAAAGGCCGGACGCGCCCAAATCCGACCCACGAAAGCAGAGTTCAGATACCCGGCCTGCGTCTTCCCCAGTCTTTTTGGTAGAATCCCCTGGGGATTCCGTCCTTCAGCCCAGGGTTGTGAGGAACGACCTACCCTGGGATATGCAGTCACAATCAGAGCCAACCCTGAAAGGGTTGCGCCTAAGCCCCGTTCGAAATGCATTCTCCCTCTTCGCACTTGCTGACGATCCGCAAACAGATTCCCCCTCTACACCCGACACTCCACCCTCTCGTCCTCGACCTTCTCCGCCCAAAACCGGCTCCGCCCCCACCTATGAAGAAGACGCTACCGTCGTTCGGGATTCCCAGGAAGACGCTCTCAAACAAGCTGAGGCTGCTTCTCGCCGCCAGCAGGACGCGCGCGCGGCCGCGCTTTGGTCCGCTGCCAAAAAGGAAATGGAGGCTGCTCTTTCGCGTCTGGAAAAGGCAACCAATTCGCCTGGTTCCCTCCCTGAAGCCCTCGCCGCCGAACAAGCCGCTTATCAAGCGCTGCTCAAACTGCAACAGCATGAATATCAGGTCATGCGCAACCGCAATCGCAGCCAGGGCGGCGGCAGCAGCCGCGAGCAACAGATGCAGCGGCAACTCGAGCAAATGGACCTGACTCAATCCGAGAATCGTTACGAAACTCAGCGCCAGGCGCAACGTCAGCAGAACAACGAACGCCGCGAACAGCTTCAGGTGCAGAACCGGTTGCAGGAACTGGCTCGACGTCAACAGGATTTGAACGATCGCCTCAAGGAACTTCAAACTGCTTTGCAGGAAGCGAAAACTGAGCAAGAGCGCGAAGAAATTCGCCGCCGGCTCAAGCGTCTCCAGGAAGAAGAGCAACAAATGCTCTCTGATGTTGATGAACTTCGCCAACGCATGGATCGCCCGGAAAATCAATCTCGCATGGCCGACGAACGCCAGCAACTCGACGACACGCGCAATGATATTCAGCGTGCCGCCGACGCGGCCAACCAGGGTTCCGCTTCGCAAGCGCTTGCTTCGGGCACCCGCGCCCAACGGCAACTTCAGGAAATGCGGGACCAGGTTCGTAAAGCCAACTCCGGTCAGTTCAGCGATGAGATGCGCGAGATGCGTTCTGAAGCTCGTGAGTTGGCCCGCCAGCAGGAGGAAATCTTCAGAAAATTGGAGGGTGAAGACAATAAACAGCAAAAAAGCCTCTCGGGCTCGCCCGACCGCCAGGCCGCTCTCAATCAATTGGAGCAGCAAAGGGCTCGAATGACGAATCTTGTGGACCGCGCCACGCAACTTTCCCAACAGGCCGAGGAAGCCGAACCCTTGCTCTCCCGCCAACTCTACGATTCCGTCCGCAAGTTCAGTCAGGACACTTCCAAAGACGTGCGCGAAATGCAGGACGAATTGTTGAACAAAGGTTTAATGACTCGCAGTCTCTATGACCGGTTGAAAGAAAGCACCGACCCCGATGGCGCGAAAATGCTCGATATTACTTCCGAACTGCTCCGCGAAGATTTCCTCAAGCAGGCTGCCCAATCCAACCAGCGCGCCCGAGCCTCGATCGATAACCTCAAGCAAGGAATTGAACGAGCCGCCGAAGGTGTCCTCGGTGACGACACCGAAGCGCTTCGCATGGCGCAACAGGAGCTCGACAAACTCACCAGCGAGCTTCAGAAAGAAATGGCCGGCGCTGAGGGTAATGGTCAAACTAATCGCACTACGCGGGGCGGGACCGGTGGAACAAACGAAACACAGGTGGCGAGAGCAGGTCAATCCGGCCAGACAAATTCTCAAGCGGGCAGTTTGGACCAACGTTCCAGGTCCCGGCAATTGGCTCAAAACAATGCTGGGCGAGGTGGAGCAAATGGCGGAACAAATGAAGCACAGACGGCACAAGCCGGTGCAAGTCGGCCTGGGCAAGGTCAGCCGGGCCAGACGAACTTGCAGGCCGGGGCTTCGGGACAGCGTTCCGGCGATCAACAAGGTCAGGAACTCGCTCAGAATACTAACTCGCAACCTTCTTCAAATCAGGGCCAGCAATCGGGTCAGGGCGCGTCTGGCCAAAACGGCGACAACCCCCAACTTTCCCAGGCCAATCGAGCTGGTGGTCGTCGTGATATCGGAGCTAATCGTGGAGGTCGAAGCCTATCGGTTGGAGGCGCCGAAGGCGGAGACCTCAGTGGCAGTCTCAACCGGGATTGGGACCGCCTGTTTGATGAACAAAGCGCCCCTTTTACCGGTCCGATTACCGGTGACGATTTCGGCCCATGGTCAGACCGATTGCGGGATGTTGAGGAAATGGTCGATGTTCCCGAATTGCGCAACAGCATCGCCGTGGCTCGTGAACGCGCCCGTTTGGCCCGGCAGCAATATAAAACCGACCGCAAGAAACCCGACTGGGCCGTCGTCCAAATGCAGGTAATGAAGCCGCTGATGGAAGTTCGCTCTCAGATCGCCGACGAACTAGCCCGCCGCGAATCAAGTGATGCGCTTGTTCCCATCGACCGTGACCCGGTGCCAACCCGCTACTCTGACCTCGTCCGCCGCTACTATGAAGAGCTGGGCAAGGACCGATAACTTGCGCATGTTCGCCGACACATCCCACATTCCTGCCATCCTAACGCCGCGACTGTTACGGCTCTTGTTACTCATTTGTGACGGCTTTGTTACGGCTCTGACCTCAATTTCACTCCCATTTTACCGGCATGTTACGGGTGTGACGGATCCAGAAGGGGGGGGAGGGGTATTCCCCTGCCCTACATCCGTAAGCATTTCCCTGCCCTATCCAGACCCGGCATTACAAACTCCGGGTGCGCCTTTGCGCCCCGAGGTTTTGACGATTCGACCTCTTGACGCCTTAAGATGCTGACCGCCACCCTCGTATTATCCCATCCGCATTGGCTCTGGTTCGTCTGCCTGACGCTCCTACTGTCCGTTGGCTTGCTAATCTGGAGCTACCGAAACACACCGGTAGGTTGGATTCGTTGGACCTGTCTCCTGTTGAAAACCCTCGGTTTGTTGGCGTTGCTTATTTGCCTGCTCGAACCGCTTTGGTCCACGCAAAAGGCTCGGCCGGGGGCTAACCTGTTTGCCATAGTGGCCGATAACAGCCAAGGGCTTCAAATCAAAGACCGAGGGGCAACGCGAAATCGGGGCGAAGTTTTACGCGACATTCTCGATCCCCAAAAAGGCAGTTGGCAGGGCAAATTGGAGGAAAACTTCGAGCTACGCCGATATTTATTCGATGCCCGTCTTCAGGGAACGAAGGATTTCAGTGAACTGGCCTTCGATGGCCGTTCCTCGGCGATTGGAACTGCACTGCGCACGCTCAGCGAACGTTATCGGGGGCGGCCTCTGGCGGGAGTGTTGCTTTTGACCGATGGCAACGCGACTGATATTCGGTCTTCCCCCGACTTAGCAGGTCTGCCGCCGATTTATCCCGTTGTTCTGGGCAACTCCGAGCCGATCAAGGACATTGCGGTCGAAGACGTTCGCGTCAGCCAGACAGATTTTGAAGACGCGCCGGTCTCAATTCAGACCGAAGTCAAAGCGGTTGGCTACAACGGCGACGATATCGTCGCTCAAGTCCTTGATATAAACGGGAAAAAAGTCGCCGAACAGTCTGCCGAAGCGCGGAAAAACCAGGATTCCCTGTCGTTTCGATTTCAAATTCGCCCTGAAATCGCGGGACTCACCTTTTATCGATTGCAGGTTCGAGCGAAAAGTGAGGTCAATTCTGCCGATGCCTCAAAATCCGAAGAGGCAACGCTTGCGAACAACACCCGAGTGCTCGTAGTCGATAGAGGCCACGGGCCGTATCGAATCTTGTATGTGTCTGGCCGGCCAAATTGGGAATTTAAGTTCCTCAACCGAGCGCTCGCAGAAGATCCGCAAATTCAACTGGTTGGCCTTATTCGCGTCGCGAAGCGGGAGCCGAAATTCAATTTTATTGGCCGGCCCGGTGAGACCAGCAATCCACTCTTCCGCGGTTTCGGCAATCAAGCGCCCGAGGAAGTCGAACGTTATGATCAGCCTGTTCTTGTGCGGTTGAATACGAAGGACGAAGTCGAACTGCGAGCTGGTTTTCCGCGAACTGCAGAGGATTTATACGGCTATTACGCTATCATCGTGGACGATTTGGAGGCCGAATTCTTCGCGCCGGATCAAGCTGCTTTACTCCAACGTTTTGTCTCCGAGCGCGGTGGAGGTTTTCTGATGCTGGGCGGGATGGAATGTTTTCAGCAGGGAAAATATCAACGCACGCCGATTGGTGATATGCTTCCCGTATATCTCGATCATGTGGAAGAATCCAAACCACCGGGTCCGCTGCACTTAAACCTCACTCGCGAGGGCTGGCTGCAGCCATGGGCGCGGTTGCGCGATAATGAAGGAGACGAAAAATCGCGAATCCAAAGTATGGCGCCGTTTCAAGTGCTCAATCGCGTCCGCGAAGTGAAACCTGGCGCAAGCGTCATTGCGACAGTTGCCGATGAGGGCGGAAAATCGTGGCCGGCATTGGTTGTTCAACGATTTGGACGGGGTCGAACTGCGGCGCTCACACTCGGCGACGTCTGGCATTGGGGTTTGCATGATGCCGATGCTCATCGCGACATGGATAAGGCATGGCGACAGTTAATCCGCTGGCTGGTAACGGACGCTCCGAGTCGCGTTGAATTGACAGTCGAGCCTCGATCCGACGATGGCAATGGCGCAGTGACGCTCGCGGTGCGCGCGCGGGACCCAAAATTTCAAGCGCTCGATAACGCTTCGGTGACCGTCGAAATTCAGCCTGTTATGGGTGACTCTTCGGCGGGAGCGAATACGAATTCGCTGCGACTGCAAGCCGAGCCGTCCGTGAATGAGCCGGGCTTGTACCAGGCAGTATATGTGCCGCGTTCGACAGGTGGATATAAGGCTACCGCATATGTTACCAATTCAGTGGGCGCGGAGGCGGGGCGTGATGATAGTGGTTGGAGCACAGACCTTGCGGCGGAAGAATTTCGTTCGCTCAGCCCAAACGTCGCGCTCCTTGAAGCGATTGCAAAAAAGAGCGGGGGTGAGATTGTTTCTGGAAACAAACTCGAGGAATTTGTGCGTGGTCTGCCACAGAAGCACGCTCCGATGATGGATTCGTGGACCTTCCCGCTGTGGCACACGCCGGTGATGTTTGGGTTTGCGCTGATTTGTTTTGTATCCGAGTGGGGGCTCAGGCGATGGAAGGGAATGCCGTGAGGAAGTTCGAAATTCGAAAAGCGGCGGCAGCGTAACCAAAGGAATTCAACCACGGATGAACACTGATAAACACGGATAAAGGCAAGATCATGAGGCCCTGGTGGGAAGAGAGACAGAATTATAAGAAATTCGGAATTGAAATATTTCGGGGCCGAATAATTACTGATGGGCACGGATAAGGAAAGGACACGAATTTCACGAATTATCACAAATCAGGTTGAGAAAGCGGCTTCAAAGAATTTGCGAAAGCTGCGGAAATTCTTATCCATAGCCGTATCCTTCTTACCGATAGCCGTCTCCGCATCAGTGGATTTGTCCTCAGATCGCGGCACGATCATACTTGTGGTCGGCGCTGCTGGGGAGGCTGAGTATGGCAGCAACTTCGTTCAACAGGCTTCGCTGTGGCAGAAAGCATGCGAGCAAGGAAACTTGCATCAGATCATTGTCGGAACGAATGTGGGTTCGACGAATGATTATGAGGATCTGAAACAGGCGCTGCTGCTTGAATCAAAGGACAGGCCGTCTGAGCTTTTCCTCGTATTGATCGGCCACGGCACATTCGACGGGAAGGAAGCTCGCTTCAATTTGCGCGGACCAGATGTTTCGGCAACCGACTTGGCTGCCTGGCTGCAGCCTTTTCGGCGGCCGCTGGCGATAATCGACACGTCGTCATCCAGCGCCCCATTTTTGAACAAGCTTTCGGGAACAAACCGCGTGATTATTACCGCGACTCGGAGCGGGAACGAACAGAACTTCGCGCGTTTTGGTCAATATTTCGCGGAGGCCATTACCGGGCGCGACGCTGACCTCGACAAAGACGGTCAGGTTTCCCTGCTAGAAGCTTTTTTGATCGCATCGCGGCGTGCGTCTGAATTTTACAAAGTCGAAGGGCGCATCGTCACAGAGCACGCGCTGATTGACGACAACGGGGACGGGTTTGGCACGCAAGCCGATTGGTTCCGCGGGTTGCGCGCGGTCAAAGCACCCAAAGACAAGGCAGCAGTAGATGGCGCGTTCGCTCAACGATTTCATTTGTTGCGAAGCGAGGTTGAGAATCGGCTGACTGCAGAGCAACGGAAAAAGCGTGACGAGATCGAAAATGCGGTGATTCGTTATCGCGAAAACAAAGGCAAAGTGCCGGAAGACGAGTATTATCGTGAACTGGAGAAGATGTTTCTTGAATTGGCTCGGCTGTATGAAACGAATTCGTCCGTCTCTAATCCTGCGAAGACGAACTCGTTCGAATAGCAGGGTGTGAATCTGATTTAGCCGCAAAGAACACAAAGATCACAAAGAAGAAAACGCAGGGAAGAAAATCAGAAGAGACAAAATCATTGATGGCAAGGTCACAGGCAAAAAATTACAAATTTGAGATTTGAAATTTCAAACCGGACGATCTGCACAGCCTGCGAAAATTTGCGCGATACTGGTACAAGGAACTCAAAGAAAAAACCGCAACTAACTGAAAGATTCTCCCGTTGATCATGCAGGCGGGTGACAAAGTCGCTTGCAAGGCCTGGCTTCGTTGAGCACTATCCAATTATGCTCTTCCGACATTTTCAACTGAGCCTGCTCGTTCTCGTAAGTCTGATTTTCATTCAGCCTGTGGGTCACTGTCAGGGCCGCGAATATAATCGCCGGCTGCTTTACGTGGCTGCGCCCGGGATTCGTGATTACCTGGAATATGGCGGTCATGGAATATTGATTTTCGATATTAAGCAGGGGCACAAATTCGTGAGGCGTTTTGCTTCCGCGGGTGTGGATGAAAAAGGAAAGCCGTTAAATGTAAAAGGCATTTGCGCCAGCGCACGAACGGGACGTCTGTACGTCAGCACGACTCGGACACTGATGTGTTTTGATCTTCTTTCGGACCGGCTCCTTTGGGAAACGCCTTATGACGGCGGTTGCGATCGGATGGCAATTTCACCAGATGGAGAAGTGATTTATTTGCCATCGCTTGAAGGACCGCACTGGCACGTTATTAATGCGCTAACGGGCGATGTTATCAGGAAGATTGTTTTAAACTCAGGCGCGCATAATACCATTATCGGTCCTGAAGGAAAATTTGCGTACCTGGCCGGATTGAAGTCGCCGATTCTTCGTGTTGCTGACATTCGAAAACATCAGGTCGTCCGGGAAGTCGGGCCATTTGGAAATGTAGTGCGCCCATTCACAGTGAATGGCGACGAAACACTTTGCTTTGTGAACGTAAATGAATTGTTGGGTTTCGAGATCGGCGATTTGCGGACGGGCAAAGTTCTCCATCGTGTCGAAATCTCCGGATTTGAAAAAGGACCGGTCAAAAGGCACGGCTGCCCCAGTCACGGAATTGCGTTGACACCGGATGAAAGAGAAATTTGGGTCGCCGATGCGACAAATAAGCGCGTGCATATTTTCAGCAACAATTCCATGCCGCCAAAACAAAAGGACAGTATCGTTTTGCGCGATGAACCGGGTTGGGTCACTTTTAGCGTCGATGGCCGCTATGCGTATCCTTCCACGGGCGATGTGATTGAAACGAAAACGCGGAAGATTGTTGCAGAGTTGACGGATGAAAAAGGAAATGGGGTGCAGAGCGAGAAATTGTTAGAGATTGATTTTGAAGGTTACAGGCCTGTGCGAGCCGGAAATCAATTTGGATTGGGTGCGAATGAATAACAGCGGAAATGGGAAGAAGGCAAAAAGATGGGGGAAGAATTGCAAATTTGAGATTTCAAAGCTGATAATTTGGACAAAACACGGCAGCAATAATATCAAACCGCAGAGACACGATGAACGCGGAGAACCGATCGATCGTGGCGTACACTGTTTGATCGTCGGCGCTATTGACGATTGTGGCCGTGGCTGTATGGTTATGCGCACATGAAGACGCTGATATTGCTAATCGGATTTTGCATTTTAGCGGTTCTGTGCTGGCCACTCGCAGTATTGGCGTTGTTACTCTTGCCAATTCTTTGGTTGATTTCGCTGCCGTTTCGGCTGGTGTTTACGGTTGTGGAAGCAGAGTTGGCTTTGATAAGAGCGCTGTTGTTTTT
>Ga0207674_10000975_pt1 | contig 37411 bp, 26 predicted proteins | sample KBSCornC72_FD_184303 | JGI IMG/M metagenome (GOLD analysis project Ga0207674, IMG submission 184303) | Corn rhizosphere microbial communities from Kellogg Biological Station, Michigan, USA - KBS Corn C7-2 (SPAdes) (version 2) | ecosystem: Host-associated > Plants > Roots > Rhizosphere > Soil ... | reverse complement strand
TGGAGGCGGCGGGAGTCGAACCCGCGTCCGAAAAAACTTCCAACAGAGAGCTTTCATGCTTTTTCCGGTTCATCTTTGTCTCGTCATCGGCGCTTAGAACGGACGAAGATGCGACGACGACCAGCCTGATCGATCTCGTCCGACCCGCTCAGGCGGAGCAGGGAAGACCAGCCTACTGTGCGACGATCGGTACAAGCCCGTAGGCGAAGCCTGAGCGATCGGCTACCTAATTAATTAAGCAGCAAGCGCGAATTGAGGTTCGGCACTTATAGTTTTGTGAGCGATTACGGGTGTCCACACCCCGGCATGCCTCTCTGCCACAAGCAATCCCGTCGAAGCCGTGACGCCCCCATCTGGAGCTGGCACCAACATTGCGTTGGGCTGCAAAGAACTATCTCTAGTATACCTTCACAAGAGCTCTCGACGAGGAGCGGTCTTGACGCTTTAGATGTTCTGACGTAAACATTTTCAATGAAGAAATATGATTCCCTGCAACTCCTGTCCTTGCTGGCTGTCGCAGCGATTTCCACGCTATTGGTCGCGTTGACCGCGCGGGCGCAGCAGATGCCGGTCGAACCCGGATCGCCGACTGATCCGGCGGTTCATGCGAAGCTGGGCTTGTTGACGCCTGCCAACCCCCATCTTCCGACACTGTTCCTGGTTGGCGATTCCACGGTCCGCAACGGCCATGGCGACGGAGCACACGGACAATGGGGATGGGGAGAACCGCTGGTCGAGTTATTTGAAACGTCAGAGATAAATGTAGTCAATCGAGCCATCGGCGGTCGTAGCAGTCGTACTTACATCACCGAAGGGCATTGGGCCGATACGCTGGCGCTGATGAAGCCTGGAGACATCGTTCTCTTCCAGTTTGGTCACAACGACTCCGGCCCTCTCGATGATATGGCTCGCGCCCGCGGTACCATCCCGGGTGTTGGTGAGGAGACCCGGGAGATCGAAAATCCAATCCTCAAACGCCACGAGACGGTCCATACCTATGGCTGGTATATGCGCCAATACGTAGCAGACACCCTGGCCAAAGGAGCGATCCCGATCATCTGCTCTCCGATTCCGCGCAAGATCTGGAAGGACGGAAAGATCGTTCGGAACACAGACAACTATGGAGGGTGGGCTCGACTGGTGGCGTTGCAGCAGCACGTCGATTTTATCGACCTCAACGCCATCATCGCCCGGCATTACGACGCTCTGGGAGAGAAGAGAGTCGAGCCCTTGTTTGCCGACCCGCACACTCACACGAGCAGGGAAGGGGCGGAGTTGAATGCACAGTGCGTTGTCGCCGGGCTCAAGGCACTGCCTCACGATCCCGTGGCCAACTATTTCTCCGAAAAGGGAAAACAGGTTGTTGCAGAGACTGGCAACTAGAGTTGACTGACGCCCTACCTCTTGGGACCTACTCCAGAGTTGTTTAGAGAGACGCCTTCATTAGGTCGACGGTCTGCCACTCTCCGCGCTCGATGCCGGCGCGGATCTGCGCTGGCGTCTTGCCTTTTTTCGTCTGTTCGTAGGCATAGACCGCTTCCTGCATGCAGGTCGAACATACCGCCCCATGGGTGCCTTCGAAGCAGCTATGCAGGCTGTTGTGTCCCATCGCCCGGTCGCAGTGACAGTAGCATGGTTCCTGATGGAGCACTGCCGGAATCTTGGCTGCCATCTTGTATGCCGTTACCTGATAGGGATGGGAGAAGTAGGGGCCGCTAAGCTGTGTGCCACGCAGAATGGGTGGAAGATGCTTCCGGGGAGCGGTCGCGTTATAGGCAGGCACATCGTCTGCGGGATTGGTCCACTGCGCGGACGCCACCATAGTCACAAGACCCAGCACTACACAGCCAAGCATTCTCTTCATGCTTCGTATGATAAATCGCATTCCGAGCAGTGCCAAATTTGAGTTTTTAGGGGAATGTGAAGCGTCCAGAATTCTACGGCGGATCGAGACCTGGCAGAATAGGCAAAAAAAAGGCGGCACGAACGGTAACTTGTTCGTGCCGGGAGGCCAGTGACGCAACTTGTGTCAGCCGATCCTTATGATACGGCTGAGAAACTGTACGGGGCGGTTACTCACGCTTGCCGATGAGACGAATATACCACAATGTGTATTTGAAAAATACGAAATATGCTCAATCATAGAAAATTATTGTTGAGCGGTTCCGGATCCGAAGAGATTCATTCATTTAAGTTGCTTATTATCAATGATTGGTGAGAATACATCGCTGTGGAAATATGGCAAAAAATTTATTCATAAAACAAGATTGTGGATAGAAAGATAGAGATATTCCCTTCCGCCAGCGAGTTATTCGTGCTTCGGACTGGTGTGGCTAGCCAACTCGGTACTGATCTTTGCAGCCATGGCCGCGTCCCGGCGGGTAATGCCGCCTGCATCGTGCGACACCAGAGCAAGCACCACATGGTTGTAGCGGATGGTGATGTCGGGATGATGGCCAGCCTCTTCGGCGACGGTGGCGACCCGGTTGACGAATGCCATCGAGCCCAGAAAGTTGCTGAAGGTCCACTCACGCACGAGCTTTCCGTCCTGCAACTTCCATTCCGGCTGGGCCTGCAATAAGTCTTTGAGTTCAGCCTCGGTGAGGACTTTCTTCATGCCTGTTTACCTCCAATCTAAAAGGTGGCCAGGGACAGCTAGGCGTATCGTCTGCGCGGCACAAGGGCGGGTCTGCAAAGCGTAGAGGAGAGCGCATTATTGGGCAAACGGGCAATCTCGCCGCGCAGGTTAGTCCATTCCTGGATCGGCATGGTAAGAAAGACCTCTACAACCTGGGGGTCGAACTGCTGCCCGGAGTAGCGGGCGATCTCCTCACAGGCGGCCTCGAAGCTGGCGCCCTTGCGATAAGGACGGTCGGAGGTGATGGCGTCGAGCGCGTCGGCAACGGCAAAGATGCGGGCGCCGAGGGGAATCTCCTCGCCGCTGAGACCTCGCGGGTAGCCCTTACCGTCGAAGCGTTCCTGGTGAGCGTAGACGATCTCGGCGGCGTCGCGGAGAAAGGGAATCTTGCGCACGATCTCATAGCCGCGCTCGCAATGCTCGTGCATGACGGCCGTCTCCTCATTGTTCAACCTGCCTGGTTTGAGCAGGATGCGATCCGGAGTCGCGATCTTGCCGATGTCGTGGAGAAAGGCGCCGCGAGCGATGGTGCGCAACTCGTCGGGCCCGACGTCCATGGCGCGGGCCAAGGCGATGGTGTAGGCGGTGACTCGCCGGGAGTGGCCTTCGGTCTCCTCGTCACGCAAGTCGAGCGCGTCGCCCATAGCTTCGAGGGTGATGTCGTAGCTGCGCTCGAGATCCTGCATGGTGGAGCGGAGCCGGCCGGTACGGGAGGAGACGATGGACTTCAGGTTCTCGAGGTAAATGGCGTTCTGCTTGCGGAGCCGTCCATGCTCGATCGCGCGAGCGGCCACATTTTCCAACTCCGCATGATCGAAGGGCTTGAGGAGATAGTCGATGGCGCCGCGGCGAAAGGCGCTGGCTGTGACCTGGGTGTCGTTGATGCCGCTGAAGAGCACGACCGGGATAGCAGGATAGTCGGCGGAGATCTGGTCAAGCAGTTTGAGACCGTCGGTCCCGGGCATGACGATATCGGAGAGGACAAGATCGTAGTCAGGATCCTGTTGCAGGCGGCTCATGGCCGCTTCCGCGCTCGCCACGGCAGTGGTCTCGTAGTAGCTGCGCTCGAGCAACGAGGCGATGACGTTACGCACCGAGTCTTCATCGTCGACGATCAGGATTCGTTTTCGCGGCATAGCAATCACTTTCGCGCGTGACATAGCCGATTCGCCTCCTGTCTGTATGACGGAAACAAACGGCTTCCAGTTATCTCATCGACAGATTTGGCCGGCTTCATCAACGCTTTGGGCGATTTCATCACCGCGCGGAGGGAGGGAGGCTGATGCTCCGGAGAGGCGCGGTATTCAGGATTGTTTTTTGAGTGCCGCACGCTTTGCGGTCGCCCAACCGGGCTTGATCGTCTGACGGCTTCGGCCGAGAGCCAGCGCGCCTTCGGGAACGTCCTCGGTGATGCAACTGCCGGCGGCAACGTAGGCCCCGGCACCGAGGGTGACGGGAGCGACCAGCGTCGAGTCGGAGCCGACAAAAACGCCGTCGCCGATGGTGGTTTGGTGCTTATTCACGCCGTCGTAGTTGCAGGTGATGGCTCCCGCACCAACGTTGACACCTGCACCGATGACGGCGTCACCGAGATAGTTGAGGTGGTTGGCCTTGGAGCCTTTGCCGAGAGTCACCTTCTTGGTCTCGACAAAGTTGCCGACGTGCGCGCCTTCGCCGATGCGGCTCTCGGGGCGGAGATGAGCGTAAGGGCCAAGGATGGCCCCATCGTTCACTTCGGCACTGTCGAGGATGCAGCCGTTGCGGACGGTGACTCCGTTACCGAGGGTCGATTGCTGAATGACGGAGTAGGAGCGGATACGGCACTCGGTGCCGATATTCGTTGCTCCCAGCAACTGCACATAGGGCTCGATGATAGTGTCCGAGCCTACGCGGACAGCAGCGTCAATGACGCAGGTTTCGGGGCGGAAGATGGTGACGCCCTGGGCCATGAGACGTTTCGCCGTTTCCATGCGCATGGCCGCGTCGAGGTGCATCATCTCGGCGATGGTATTGGCGCCGAGAACCTCGTTCACGCTCTCGGCCTGGACGGCGACGACGCGCTCGCCGTCGGCGACCAGCATGGCGGCTACGTCGGTGAGGTAGAACTCGCCATGCACATTATTGGTGGAGAGGGAATCGAGCTTGTCGAAGAGGGCTTTCGTCTCGAAGCAATAGATGCCGGAGTTGATCTCGGGTGTGGCCAGTTGATCAGGGCGGAGAGATTTCTGCTCGACGATGGCAGTCACTTCAGGCTTGCCGGGGGCGGCGCGCAGCACACGGCCATAGCCGGTGGGATCGTCGGGAACGGCGGTCAGGATGGTCATGGCCGCATGTTCGCGAAGGTGGAGTTCGCAGATCGAAGAGATAGTCTCTGGCCGGATCAAGGGAACGTCGCCGGAGAGGACAAGAAGATGCTTGGGAATGGCTGCGCCGGTCTCGGCGAAGTGAGCCTTTACCTGCTGGAGTGCGTGGCCGGTGCCGCGCTGCTCGGCCTGGAGAACAAACTGCACGCCGGTAGAAGCAACGGCGGCGCGAACACGCTCGGCCTCGTGGCCGATGATGCAGTAGATCTGTGCCGCTGGGACGACAGTCTTCGCCGCGTCGATAACGTGCAGCAGAAGGGCCTGGCCGCCGATCTCGTGTAGAACTTTGGGGCGCTTACTCTTGAGTCGCGTCCCCTTGCCCGCGGCCATGATGGCAATGGAAAATCCGGTAACGTCCCCGTCAGTGTTCATAGATAGATGTTCTCATGCCACGGGCTACGGCTTCGCGGCAGGCGCTCCAGGCGGTGGCGGAATTGTGATGTCCAGGTCGGTGACCTTGCCCAGGGTGTCGAGCTTGGGCGTGATCTGGGCTTCGTTGCCGACGACGACGATGGCGAGCTTCGAGGCGTCGACGTACTTATTGGCCACGCGAGCGACGTCGGCGGAGGTGACCTTCTCGATGCCGCTCTTGTACTTGTCGAGGAAGTCGGAAGGATAGCCGTAGAAGGCAAGGACAACCTGTTCGTTCAGCGTCTTCTCGGGTGAGTCGTAGTGGAAGATAAACGAGTTCAGAACCTGGTCCTTCGCCTTGCTGAGTTCGGCGGCTGTAGGAGGTTCGGTCTTCAAGCGGTTAATTTCGGCGAGCAGCGCCTGGGTCGCGGCTACGGTGGTAGTGCTCTTGGTCCCGGCGATGACGTAGAAGATTCCGGGATGGTCGTAGGACGCCTGGAAGGCTCCGCCCACATCGTAGGCCAAGCCCAGCTTGGTGCGCACGTTCTGAACCACACGGGAGCCGAAGCCGCCAGAGAAGACCTCGTTCATCACGCTGAGAGCGTAGTAGTCGGGATTGCTGCGCTCGGTGCCGAGGCCGACGACGAGTACGTTGGACTGATCGACATCGCTCTTCTCTGCAAAATAGATACCGCGATCGGGTGCCGTGAATTGGATGTGCGGCGTCTGGATGAGGGGGCCACGTTGGAGCGACCCGAAGGTCGTGCGCAGCTTAGCTTCCATCGTCGTGCTGTCGAAGTCCCCAGAGACGGCGACGATCATGCCGTTGGGCACCACCGTTTTATCATGCCATGCCTTCAGGTCGGCGAGAGTTACGGCGTCTACTGTGGCGTATTCGGTTTGGCGTGCATAAGGGCTGGTAGCGCCGTAAACAAGTTTGACTGCCTCGCGGCCGGCAATTCCGCTGGCATCGTCGTTGCGCCGCGCGATGCCGGTCTCGATCTGGCGTTTGGCCAGCAGAAGTTTGTCGGCTTTGAAGTTCGGGTGTTCAAGGAGATCAACCGTTGCGGAAAAGACGGAGTCGAAGTCGCCCTTCAGGCTCGACCAGTTCATCGAGGTGGTTGCCGTGCCACCACTGGTCTCGATACTGGCTGCCCTATTCTCCAACTCATCGTCGAGCTTGTCGCCGTCAATCGTCGTGCTACCGCTGGTTCGCCAGCTCTGGCCATAGAGGGAGACGAGACCGATCTTGTTCGCAGGCTCGTCGCGGCTGCCTCCACGGATCAGGATGGTTCCGTTGATGAAAGGAAGCTCGTGGTCTTCCTGCAAAAAGATCACAAGGCCATTGGCTAGTTCGATCCGCTTCGGTTTCTGCGGAGTGAAGGCATGGAGCGGTGGGATCGGAATTTTCTTCCAGGGCTGAGCTGCCTGTCCGCTGGCGCTCGCTGGCTTGGCAGTTGCCGGTCTAGCAGTCGCCGTCTGGGCGGAGCCGCTCATCGTTGTCAGCAGAATGGTCAGGGCGATGCCAGTAAATCGCATGATCGAGTGTCCCTTCATTTCGCACCTCCTGTCTTTGCAGTAGCAGGAGTTGGGGGAGCCGGTCTTTTCTGTTGCGGCGGCACGAAGTCAATCTCCGCGCTGGTGCGGTTGCTGGCAATGAATATCTTGTTGGCTACGCGGCGCACATCTGCTTTGGTGACGGCGTCAATCTTGTCCAACTGGCGAAACAGTTCGCGCCAGTCTCCGTAGCGAGTCTGGTATTCGGCAAGCTGGTGGGCGAGGCCTTCATTGTCCGCCAAGCCGCGTAGCAGATCGGCGCGTGCTCGGGTTTTGAAGCGAGCTAATTCCTCGTCGCTGATCTGTGTGTTCTTCAAGAGATCGAGCTGCTTGTGGATCGCCGTTCGCATCTGTTCGGGCGTATGTCCCGGCAACGGGACAGCGTATACGGCGAAGAGCCCCGGATACTTATCGCCCGGAAAGCCACTAAAGCCCTGGGCTTCGGCGGCGATCTTTTGGTCGCGAACCAGGCTGCGATAGAGTCGGGCCGTTCGGCCGTTCGAGAAGATGTCGGTAATGGCATCGTAGACAGCATCATCGGGATCGCGATAGTCGGGGCGGTGGTACGCCTCTATATAGAAGGGCTGCGTCGCCTCTTTAATGACAACGGACTTTTCAGCGAACTGCGGCGGCTCGATTGTCGTCATCGGTTCGGGCTTGGGTCCGGCAGGGATAGGGGCGAAATAGCGCTCAAGAATGGGCATCGCCGTTGCTGCCTTTACGTCGCCAACTACCGCGATCACGATATTCGAGGGCACATAGTACTTCTTGTGAAACGCCTCGGCTTCGGTCGCGGTGACCTGGCTGATCTCGCTCGGCCAGCCGACGCCGCTACGTCCGTAGGGATGCGCCACGTAGGCTGTGGCCAGAAGTTGCTCGACCATGCGTCCGGTCGGAGAGGAGTCGATCCGCATTCGGCGCTCCTCCTGCACTACATCCCGCTCCTTGTAGAACTCGCGCTCGACCGGATGACCGATCCGTTGGCTCTCAAGATAAGCCCAAAGCTGCAACCGGTTCGACGGCATGCTCCAGAAGTACTGTGTGGAGTCTTCGCCGGTGGATGCGTTGACGCCAACGGCGCCATTCTGCTCCGCGATCTCGGAGAACTGGTTGGGGATGACGTATTTCTGGGCAGCAGCCTGGGCATCTTCAAACGCCTTCTTCAGTTGTGCCAACTTTGCGGGGCCCTGTCCGACACGCTTGCGAAACTCCGCGTCGTAGGCGGCATAGGCAGTCTCGACCTTGGCCAGCGCGATCTTTTCCGCCGGATAATTCGTTGTGCCAATCTCGGTGGAGCCCTTGAAGGCCATGTGCTCGAACATGTGGGCCAGCCCGCTGGCTCCCTGGGGGTCGTCTGCCGAACCGGCGTCCACCATCGTGAAGAAGCTGAAGACGGGAGCCTCGGGCCGTTCGCAGACGATCAGCGTCAGGCCGTTGGGAAGCACCTTGACGGTCGTTCGCTTCTCAAAACTGGCGAGGTCCTGCGCTCCTGCCGTGCAGCACAGAGCGATCCCCAGCAGCAGCGTTGCCGCAATCGTATGTCGAACTTGCACAGAACTGACCTCCATCGAAAACTGATCATTGCCCGAAGTCTAACTATACCGAAGTAGAACGCCGGTCTCCTCTTTTCATTGAGCGGGCATAAAAGAAGCAGAAATTTAAAGCAAAAAATCCCCGGGACGCCTTGTATTCCAGAACGTCCCGGGGCGAGGTAAAAGCTAGAAGAGGATTCGACCGCCAACCTGAATGATGCGGTTGCTGCCGCCGCTGCCGGTAACTTTGCCGAAGTTCGAGCTGTTCATGGCGGTGGTTGGAGTGCCGAGGTTCGTGAGGTTGAAGACGTTGGTGAATTCGCCGCGAAGCTGGAACCGAAGCGATTCAAAGATACCGAACGTCCGGAAGAGCGATGCGTCGACATCGCGATAGCCGGGGGAGTCAAGCTGAGCGGGGCGGGTATTGCCAAGGCGCCCCAGCGGGCCAACTCCGGGGCAGCCATCGGCGCCGGGAATGCAATAGGCCGAAGTATCGAACCACTGATCCTCTGCAGCGACGCGCGAACGCTTGCCGCCCAGAATGCTCGGGGTTTTCCCAGGTACGATACTCGGACGATCATTCGTCTGCCCATCTCCGTTGACATCGGTTCCGGTCGTGACTGTGAACGGCTGGCCACTGTTCGCCGTGATGATTCCGCTGACCGTCCATCCATTCAATGCTGTCCGGATGAATCTGTTGTAAGAAGTGAAGTAGTCGGGATTCCACACGAAGGAAGCAGTCACCATGTTCCGCCTGTCCTCGCTCGAACGCTGATGTGCTTCAAGCTGCGGATAGTTTGGGTCGACGAAGGTCGCGGCGAGGTTGCTTCCGTTCAGTGCATTGCTGGCCAGCGTCTTGCTCCAGATATAGTGGCCGCGTGCGCTGAAGTGGTGAGAGAGGCGCTTCTCGAGGCTCACCTGTAAGCCGTTGTAGTTGGAGTTTTCTGTCGACCGGAGATTGTAGACATTCGAATAGATCGGGGCTGCCGCCGAGACCCCGAACTGCGAGTTTAGCGGACGCCGATTATTCACCGTGCTGCTGGTGTTGGCGTAGGCACAGGCTTTGGTCTTGTCGGTGCAGCTTGGCCCGCTGTTGCCGTCGGCGGTGATGTTGAACTGCGGAGGATTCAGGTCGTGGTAGATCGGCAGCTTGCGGTTGAGGGAGGCAACATAATTGATACTGAGTGCGAGGCCGTTGCCCAGTTCCTGCTGAATTCCCGCGTTGATCTGATAGGTGACCGGCCACTGGAAATGTGGATCGAACGAGGCCACCTGGTTGATGGCGAGGAAGCTGGCGGTTGAGGTATGGGGGATGTAAGTCAGGCTTGGGAACGGATTAATACCGCCGGGAAATTCGGTCGGATCGTTCGAGTAAGGATGGGCCATCGAGACGACCTTGTTGAACGTAGGCCGAACGGCATAGGGGGCAAAGTTCGAGGGCAACTCCCACAGGTTTCCGGAGATACCGCCATAAAAGAGGCCTCCAGCGGCGTGAAAGACCGTCTTGCCGTTGCCATAAGGATCGTATGAGAGACCGAAGCGGGGAGAGATGTGGCTGGAGGGAGTGTAGGCTCCGGTCGTCGGCACACCGGGGTCGCCCGGAAAGAGCATACCGATAGGTGCCAGTTGAGGGCCGGTCTTTCCGGCGATGCTGACGTTATCGAATGCGTGTGACTGGACTCCCGGAATGAAGTTGGTCTGCCGGTTCTGTGTATCGGTTGGAGCCTGTTGCCAGTCGTAGCGCAGGCCCAGGTTGACGGTCAGATTCGGAAGAATACGCCAGTCATCCTGGGTGAAGAGAGCGAAGTTCCAGTAGTTGGCCTCCGCGTACTCGCCGGTGTCCTGCTCATATTTGCTGGGCAGGCCAAGCATGTAGTCCGACAGGGCATTCGAAGTGCGGGTGGCTTTGGTGGTGGCATAAGTAAAGACGCCATAATTGTCGAGTGAGGTGAGCTGGTAGTCCTTCTCCAAGCTGGTCTCGGCTCCCATGGAGAGAGTATGCTTACCGCGCGTCGTGCTGAGCAAATCACGGAAGGCATACAAATTTGTGCCCGCCTTGGGGCCGGTGATGGACTGGGAGAGGGTAAACCAGCTCGGGACGGCCACCTGGCCGCGTGAAGGCGAGCCGGAGATGCCGAAGTCGGAGCCGAAGTCCGCGAACGTGCTGTTGTTCGGAACCGGATTGCGTCCGCCAGCCTGCCTGGTATAGCTTAGCCATACTTGGTTGACCGTGCGCTCGTTCATCGTCCATGTATCGCTGATATTTGCGTTCTGCTGCTTGGTCGCGTAGTTTGAGTGCGTCCATTGCGGCGTCAGGCCACCCGGATTGATCTTGATGTTGTAGTCGTACAGAAAGTAGCTGAGAGTGAGGCGATGATTTGCCGTTAACTGGTGGTCGGTCTTGATCAGGTACTGATTATATTTTTCTGGGGTGGGAGAGAGTTCCCTGTAAGTATATTGGTTGTCGCCAAAAGCACGAGGACCTGCGCCCGGCTTGACTCCGATAGAGTTCAGGTAGCTCACGATGCTGACAGCGGTGGGGTCCAGCGGATCGGTGATGACGTTATTCGGATAAGGCTTGTTCGTCGCCGGATTGCAGACCAGGAACTTGAAGTTCGTGTTGTCGGCCTTGGAGGGGCTCTGCGAACAGGTGGTGATGTCGGTCGGCAGGTTCTCCGAGAAGTCGCCTGTGAGCTGCGCGGCGCTGGGAACGTTGCCACTGAATTTAGGAGAAGTGGTGGCGCGTAGACCGCCAAAGCTGGCGAAGAAGAAGTCTTTGTCCTTGCGGATCGGACCGCCCAGCGTCGCGCCGTACTCGTTGCGGGCGTAGGGCCCCTTGGTCGTCGAATTGTGGCTGACGGCAGTGAAGTTTCTGGTGCGATAGAACTCGAAGGCCGACCCGTGAAACTGGTTGGTGCCGTTCTTGGTCACGAGACTCACGACGGCGGCTGCATAGCGTCCTAACGTCGCGCTGAAGTTGTTGGTCTCGACATGGAACTGACTGATCGCATCCGGGGACGGAATGGCGTTGCCGCTGTTACGCAGACCAGTCATGTTGAGCCCGCCGTCGAGATAGTACGAAACCTGGCCGGTGAAGTCATCGGTCGATCCGTTGATGTAGACGTGCTGTTCCTTGAAACCCAGGCTGTTTTGTACTTTGTTGGCTTGAACACCGGGGGTGAGACTGAGCAACTGATACGTGTCGCGGCCGACCAGCGGAAGATTTTCGATCTCTACATTCGAGACGGTGCGCCCAATGGTCGCATTGGTCAGATTGATGAGCGGCGCTCCGCTGGTGACGTTGACCGTTTCAGTCGTCTCGCCGTTTTGCAGCATGAGGGTAAGGTTGGCTTCCTGCATGACGGACAGAACCACGCCGGTGCGTTGAAGCGCCTTGAATCCCGGTGCGGAAACGTCGATCTTGTAGGGGCCGATTGGAAGAAACTCGTCGCGAAAGGAGCCATCCTCCTTCGTCTTGACTGTGCGGGTAAAGTTCGTGTCCGTCTGCGTGACCGTAACCGTGGCATTGGGAATGACGGCGCCTGTGGAATCGGTGACGGAGCCGACCATGGTAGCCGTCGTCAGTTGCGCGTGTCCGAGTGTGCTGAATGCTATGAGCAACAGCAGCGTTATCAGGAGCTTCCAGTTTTTGAAGTGTAGGGTCGTACTCATTTGGGCTTGCCTCTCAATTTAAAAATCCATTTACCTCCTGCGGCGCTGTCCGGGCTGAATGGCGGCGTGGTGGTCGCAGGAAGGAATGTGTGGACTCGAAAATCTGCATGGATTCAAATTCCATCGAACGATAATTCGCAGAACAAACAAAAGTCAAGACAATAAGACTAACGTTTGTCTATTAGTTTTTGTCTGGTAAAGTTCGTGTATTGAAGCGCGCCAAAAGGCGGAAGAGGGAGGGTTCAGGAAAGAGATAAAAAGGCTGTTTTTAGCCCGGCAGTATGAGCAGCTACGACGGCTCCGTCGCGATTTACTTCGAGCGAGATCTCTGCCCGTCCGTTGTACATCTCCACCACACGGGAGCCTCGTGACGTTCCACAATTGTCGATCAGCTTTCCTGTTCCTGCGAGCGTGAAATGCGTTTGATTCCTTGCATCCAGGCAGAGAATTCCATTCGCGTCATAGAGACGGGCTTCCACCGTTACCGTCTCTTTGCCGCCAACCGTATTACGAAATATCTCGGATAACTTCAACTCCGCCGGCTCAGCCCATTTTTCGGTCTGATAGAGAAATTCAATCTCATCCTCGATTCTTGTACTTCCCTGAATCGCGACGACGCGCAGATTGTTTTTACCGCGGACGAATGGAGTCATCCAGCGCAGCCCCGCAGCGGGAAAGTCCCGGCTGTTGCGCTGCTTCACGCCGACGGACTTGCCGTTGACGAACAACTCGGCCCGCTCACAGTTGGAGTAGACCTTCACCATCTTCGCCTCGCCCGCGTCGCCCCAGCGTATCGGCCAACTGTGGCCATAGAGGTGAACCATCGGCGTCTCGCTCCAATAGGATTGGAAGACGAAGTAGCCCTCCTTTTTTGTCATGTCGCGCTCGATGACGCCTTTCTGATTGATGCGGGGAACCGGGTTCTCTACTCGCAGCGGAGTGGTGAAATCTTTGAAGACCCATTGGGCTGAACCCGCCAGCCACGGGAGCGTCTCCTGCGTCTTCAGGTACCAGTCGAACAGGTTGCAGGCATAGGTCTCCGACCAGTCGCCATCCTTCGACACGCGGGACTGTCCGCCGGTAAGAAGATAATCCATGCCCCGCTCGTCGGTGCCTTTTCCGGTGACGATCTTCGCCAGCACCTTGTCCGGGTCTTCGGAGTGCCGCCGCGCATGGCTGTCCGCTCCCCACTCCGCATGAAAGAGGTGGTCGACACGCTCGCGTTCGATCTCCAGCGTCTTTTGATACTCCGTATACTCGCCGCGATACCAGCCCGCCCAGATCGATGGCGAATAGACGTCGGTGATATCGCGCGCGAAGTCGCAGCGGCGCATGGTTGTGAAGCGCGACGGATCAAGCTGATGCGACAGGGCATTTAACTCCTGAAAAAGCGCTCGAATCTTTTGCTGATTGATCTCGGGATATTCAGTGGGCCAATCGTCTTCATTGCCCAATCCCCAGAGCAGAATGCTGGGATGGTTGTAGTGCTCGGCGATCATGGTGCGAAGCTTGTCACGCGTCATCTGCTTGAAAATCTCATTACCGACGCCGCCCCGGCACCATGGAACCTCTTCCCACACCAAAATTCCCAGGCGGTCGCAGTTCGCCAGCACGCGCCGCGACTGCTGATAGTGAGCCAGCCGGATGAAGTTCGCGCCCATGTCTTTGATCAGTTGCATCTCCTGGTCGATCAGCTCATCGGGCATCGCCGCAGCGTATCCGGCATGGTCCTCGTGCCGGTGCGTACCGCGCAGCAGCAGGCGCTCGCCGTTCAGTTTGAAGGGGCCGTGTTTTACGAACTCCGTGTGACGGATCCCGAAGTTCTCCCGCGCCATATACTCTCCACCTTCTCCGCGTACCGTGATGCGGCACTGATAGAGATGCGGTGATGCGGGACTCCACAACTGTGGAGTGCCAACCGTAAAGCTGGTCATCTCCTTTGCTTCGTTCCACGGCGCCAGCGTGTGCTTGGAGTGATGAACCGATGCCCCTTTTGCGTCGGTCACGTCGATCGAAATCTCAAGCAGTCCGTTGCTGCCGGAGGGGTTATAGAGCCAGCCGAGAATCGCGACCCTGGCCGCGCTATCGGGCGACGCCAGCTCCGTTCGCACGTGCACCGTCTCCAGCGAAACCGCCGGGACATAGACCAGATTTACATGGCGATAGAGCCCGCCATAGAGACTGAAATCGCTGAGATCTGAAGGGATGCGATCGAGATCCCGCGAGTTGTCGCAGAGCACAGCGATGGGAGTTCCATCCGCCTCTTTTGTCTTGCCCGTTTCGTTTCGAGCCTTCTCTTCCGACACTGCGACCAGGTCTGTGATATCGACGACAAACTCGTCATATCCTCCCGTATGTCTGCCGGCCAGCGCTTCTCCAACGTATACGGCGGCCGTCTGTCCAGCTCCTTCAAAGTGCAGCAGCGTGCGGCCTTCCTTGTATGGATTCGCCACTGCTACATGTGCCCGATACCATCCATTGCCTTTGTAGTAGGGCACATCCGGGTCGCATCCGTCGTAGGCATTGAAACAGTGCGGCATCGCAACAGGCTGCCAAACCGCTGTCTCCTTGCTGTGCCATACCTCCCATGGGCCGCCCATCGACTCTTGCAGGTATTCCCATCCCGTCGAAAGCCGATGAGCCTGTGTGTCATCGGCAGCATCCGCCGTACTGCCCGCCAGGGTAGCGATCGAAGCATGGAGAGGAGAACGAGGAAGCAGCGAAGCCGCTGCGAGGGTGGTGCCTGTCTTTAGAAACTGTCGACGGGAGTACATCCTGGTGTTCGCTCCTGAGCCGTTTGCTTTGGATGGCGCCGGCAGCGCATTCGAAAGAATAATTCAAAGCATTAACAAAATACTGTCTCTTCAATGATATAAAGACTCGATCATCTGCATGTCAAGGTTTGGAGCGCACGGTATTAGGTTGCGTGATGTCGTTCCAGTTGTTATCAATGAACATCTGATCTTAAGGGAGCCCCTCATGCCTGTCGTCGAAAAAACGTTAACGCGGTTCCCGCGTAAAGCCCGCCGCAGTTTTCTAGGCGCGCTTATACTCGGCACTCTTCTCGCAGGCTCCGGTGCAGTTTCTGCGCAAGCGCCTGTTCATCCCAAAAAAGTTGTTCCCGTTGACCGCAATGCCGCTGGAGACGCTCCCGACGATCCCGGCCCTCTGGCCACGGATCTCTCCTCGGCGATTCAGCCCAAAGCGATCTCTGCCGCAATGAAGAAAGTGGCCGATTGGGAGTTGACAGTTGCCGAGCCCAGTTTCAATCAGCAGTGGACCTTCGCCGCGCTCTATGACGGCCTGCTCGCCGCTTCGGCCACCACGGGCGATGCAAAATATCGCAATGCAGTCGTGCGCATGTCGCAGCGGTATGACTGGCAGCTACTCGACAATCGTTTCCCGCACGCGGACGATCAGGCGCTCGGCCAGGCGTATCTCGATCTTTACCTCCGGGACCGCAAGCCTGTGCGCCTCGCCAATACCAAGGCAATCATGGACCGCCTCGTCGTGCGTCCCGACGATCCCAACAAGTTGCTCTGGTGGTGGTGCGACGCGTTATTCATGTCGCCCCCCGTCCTGCTCCGTACCTATGCAATCACTCACGATCAAAAGTACCTTGACTACATGGACCACGAATGGTGGCTTACCTCGGCCAAACTCTATGACCCTGAGGAGCATCTCTACTTCCGTGACGACCGCTACCTCAACCAGAAGCAGGAGAACGGAAGGAAACTCTTCTGGTCTCGTGGCAACGGATGGGTGATGGGCGGCCTCGTAAATGTTCTCCAATATCTGCCCGCCGACTACCCCAGCCGCGAAAAATATATCGAACAGTTCCGCCAGATGGCTGCGGCGCTCGCTGCGATCCAAAGCCCCGACGGCCTATGGCGCTCAGGTCTTCTCGACCCTGACTCATACGAGCTTCCCGAGGTTTCGGGTTCTGCCTTCGTCACCTATGGCATCGCCTACGGCATCAATCACAACATTCTCGATCGCGCCAAGTATCAGCCTGTCGTTGAGAAGGCGTGGAAGGGAATGTTGAGTCACATCTACGCCGATGGCCGGCTGGGATCGATCCAGCCCATCGACGGACAGCCTGGAAAGTTCAAACCATCGGCGAGCTATGTCTACGGCGTCGGCGGCTTCCTGCTTGCGGGCTCGGAGATGCACAAACTCGCAGCAGCGAAACACTAGACGCAGCAGCGAGGCACTAAACGTTGCTGCTCCCTGACCTTGTCATCCACAGCAACGGCTGACGGATGGGAAAGTTCCGGATAACCTCCGGAACGACAGGGTCAGGGTTCAGCGTCTTCCATAGCATGATGTAGTCCTGATCTCCGTAGACGATGCCGGAGAAGAGCAGCGCCGGATTCCTCACAGGGAAGTCCTCGAAGTGTTCCACATCATGCCTGTAGGGCCATCTGCTCTTGTCCTTGATGTAGGGATACATGAACTCCATCATCTTGCGCAGGCCGCGTCCATCTTTGGTGGAGAAACTCCACAGGTCTTCCTCTTTTGTCGAGAGGCTCTGCGCGATGCCGCAGAAGATATCCATATCGAACAGCGAATAGCTGTAAGGCTTGGTACGGGCCAGTTCGAGCGGCAGGCTGCCGTTGGGCGCAATCTGGCGGGGCACAAGCACGCTCCTGAAACGCTCGCGGCACCACGCCATTACTTCGGCGTTTTGCGTAAAGCGAGCAAACTCCCCGGCCTGCAAGACCCAGCAGGTGCCGTGGTTGTTCTTTGCATCACATTCCTGCCGCCCGCTCTTCGAAGTCCGCATCCACTCCAGATATTCGGCGAACCACTGCTGGACCTCCTTGCCTCCTTCGAGTGCGCCTCGGGACATGAGCACCGTCGCTGCGCGCGCCGGTTCGACCAGGTGCAGCGTGTCGATGATCCCGATGCTTCGACCTTTGTTTACCCCAATGATTGCCTGGGCATATTCCAGGTTGGCGTTCATTCGTGTTGAGGGTTCGACGAACCATGCGCGCAGATGCCGCCCCGCATGGTCTGCGTACTTTCGTTCTCCGGTGAGTTCCCATGCCGCTGCCATGGCAGGGACAATCAAGCTAAGCCGAATCATCGCCTCTCGATGCGAGTTGAAATTCTCCGGGTTCGACATTCCATCGCGCTGGATATAAGGCCCACCGGGGTTCTTCGGATCGGGCCACCAGTAGTCGCCTTGCGAAAAGTAATCGTGCAGACCGCCCGCGCTGCGCTTCGCTCTTGTTGCCGTGACCGTGATCGGCTGCTCCGATAAGTAGAGGTCAGCCGCCGCGAGAATCCGCTTCCTGTCTAACTTCGCCACCATGTCATAAGGAGTCGGCTTGCGGCGAGGAGCCATTCCCCATGCCAGCCTGCCGGAGAGATAGCCCGCCGTCCCCCCGGCTATTTTCAGAAACTCTCGTCGCGTCCTGATTCCCATCCGGCAGTCCCTCTTTCACTTTCACAATTCAATAGAGTTCGCAGATCAAACAAAATGTTTTCCTGCGGTCCATAATACCCATTCCCGTTCTATATCTGTAAGGCTCATCCTTTGTTGACAGTGCAAGCACGAACACGGGGCATCGGCTGGCTTGACGTACTGAATAGCCATTCAGTACCCTTCACTCGTCCAGGAATTTGCCGCCGGAGCCTGCCTGATGCCAGAAAGTCGCGCCGCAAGAAGACAGATCCGCAAGGCAGCCGTTCTTGGAGCCGGAACCATGGGCTCCCGCATCGCCGCCCATATCGCCAACGCCGGGGTACCTGTCGTTCTGCTCGATATCGTGCCTCCGGGCACGACCCCGGATGCCGCGAAGCCGGAGCGCAACCGCTTTGCCCTCGCCGCTCTCGATGCGTTGAAGAAGTCCAAACCGTCAGCCTTTTACACCCTCGACAGTGCCCGGTTCATCACCACGGGCAACTTCGATGATGACCTCGCACTCGTTGCCGATTGCGACTGGATCATCGAGGCTGTCGCCGAAAACCTCGATATCAAGCGCGCTCTGCTCGCCCGGGTGCAACAGCATCTCCGCCCCGATGCAATTCTGACGACCAACACCAGCGGCCTTCCCATCGCTACCATCGCAGCCAGCCTTCCTGCCGAATTGAAGCCGCATTTTTTCGGTACCCACTTCTTCAATCCGCCGCGCTACATGCGGCTGCTTGAAATCATTCCCACCGCCGAGACGGACTCCGCCGATCTTGCCACCGTCGAGCGCTTCTGCGACCGACGCCTGGGCAAGACCATCGTCCGTTCGCACGACACGCCTAACTTCATCGCCAACCGCATCGGAACCTTTTCGCTGAGTAACGCCATCCGCCTCATGCAGGTGCAGGGGCTGACGATTGAAGAGGTAGACGTTCTCACCGGCTCTGCTCTGGGATGGCCCCGCACCGGAACCTTCCGCCTTGGCGATATGGTTGGCATCGACGTTCTGGCTCACGTCGCAAAAAACTTCGAAGCCAAGGCCGCGCAGATTAGAGATGAGCGCGCCGACGTCGTCCTCGCCCCTTTCATCGGCAGGATGATCGAGAAGAAGTGGCTCGGCGACAAGACCGGGCAGGGTTTCTATAAAAAAATAGACGGAGGCTCACAGAAGAATAGCAGCGTGCTCGACTGGCAGACGCTCGACTACAGGCCAGCCACACGTCCAAAATTCCCTGCGCTCGATCTGGCGAAGAACATCGAGTCAACCGCCGCGCGCATCCCGCAACTGCTCCATGCCGCCGCAGCAAAGGACAAAGCCGCCGCTTTTTACTGGCCGCTGCTCACCGAACTTTTTACCTACGCCGCCAACCGTATTCCGGAGATCGCCGACAGCATCGTCGAAGTCGATCAGGCCATGAAGACCGGCTTCAACTGGGAGCTTGGCCCCTTCGAGATGTTCGACGCTGCCGGAGTCCGCGCCGTCACTGGGAAGATGCGCGAGCAGGGCCTACCCATCGCCGCCAATGTGGAAAAACTTTTGGCCATGGGCGAAAGTTGGTACAAGGACGACCCCGCCGGTCCTGGCGGACGTCTTTTCTTTGATCCCGTTACCAGTACTTACAAGCCGGTCCCCGTCGCCGACGGCGTTACCTCGCTCGCTGTCATCAAAAAATCGCGCGGCGTCATCAGCAGGAATCCCGGAGCCTCTGTCGTCGATCTTGGCAATGGAGTCGCGGCCATCGAGCTGCACTCCAAGATGAACGCACTCGGCGACGACATCGTCTCGCTCATCACCCGGACGCTCAAGCCCGCGAGCGAACAGGTTGCTAATTTCGAGGCCTTCGTCATCACCGCCGACTCAGCCAACTTCTCCGTCGGCGCCAATCTCATGCAGCTTCTGCTCACTATTCAGGACGAGGAATGGGACGAGGTTGACCTCGCCATTCGCGCCTTTCAGAACATGACTCAGGCGATCAAGTTCTGCCCCCGCCCCGTGGTGGTTGCGCCGCACGGCCTGTGCCTCGGCGGCGGTACCGAGATCTCCCTCCACGCCTCTGCTCGCCAGCCTCACGCCGAACTCTATATGGGGCTCGTCGAAACTGGGGTTGGCCTCATCCCTGCCGGCGGCGGCTGCAAGGAGATGCTGCTGCGCTCTATTGAAGCCGGCTCCAGCATCCGCCCCGACGCTCGGGGCGAAAGCATCGAGATCTTCGAAGCGATCAAGAAGAACTTCGAGACCATCGCCAAGGCCACTGTCTCTACCTCCGCCGCCGAAGCTCGCGGCCTCGGCTTTCTGCGTCCCTCAGACAACATCACCATCAACCGCGATCGCCTGCTGACCGATGCGAAACTTCGCGCCCGCGCTCTCGCCGATGCCGGATACGCTGCTCCTATCCCGCGCACCGACATTCCCGCACCCGGCGAGAGCGTTCTGGCGACGCTGAAGCTTGCCGTCTGGACTCTGCGCGAAGGCCAGTACATCTCCGACCACGACGCCAAAGTTGCCAACTGGGCTGCCTACACGCTCTGCGGAGGCAAGCTCACGCCAGGCACGCTCATCAGCGAACAATATTTGTTAGACCTCGAACGCGAAGCATTTCTCTCCCTCTGCGGCGAAAAGAAGACCCAGGAAAGAATCGCCTTTACCCTCAAGACCGGCAAGCCGTTGCGAAACTAAAAGCTCTTAGGAGTTGCACTTCCATGAACGAAGTCGTCATCGCATCGTCGGTTCGCACCGCGGTCGGCAAGGCCCCTCGCGGTACCCTGCGCACGACGCGGCCCGATGACCTCGCCGCGTTCGCTATTCAGGGCGTGCTGGAACGCATCCCGCAACTGGATAGAAAGGAGGTTGAGGACGTGATTCTCGGCTGCGCCATGCCGGAGGCGGAGCAGGGAATGAACGTTGCCCGCGTCGCCAGCTTTCGCGCGGGCCTTCCCATCGAAACCGCCGCCATGACCATCAACCGCTATTGTGCCTCCGGGCTGCAAAGCATCGCCCTCGCTGCCGACCGCATCCGTGGCGGCAGCGCGGAGGTCATCGTCGCCGGCGGCACGGAGAGCATGTCCTACGTTCCTCTCGGCGGCAACAAGATCTCCGTCAATCCCTGGCTTGTCGAGAACTACCCCGGCTCTTACATGTCGATGGGCCTCACGGCGGAGCGCGTGGCCGCTCACTACGGCATCACCCGTGAGGCGATGGACCAGTTCTCGTACGACTCGCACCAGAAAGCTCTCGCCGCAATCGCCGCCGGACGTTTTGATGACGAGATCGTTCCTGTACCAGTGACAAGCACGCGAATCTGTAGCAAAGGCAAGCTCAAGTCCGCGGAAACTATCTTCAAGAAGGACGAAGGCCCACGCGCCGACACCTCTCTCGAAGCCCTCGCCAAACTCAAGCCCGTCTTCCACGCGAAGGGAACCGTAACGGCAGGGAACTCATCGCAGACCTCCGACGGAGCCGCCATCGCTGTCGTCATGTCCGCCACCCGCGCCGCCGCGCTCGGCATCCAGCCGCTGGCAAAGTTCATCGCCTTCGCCTATGCAGGCTGCGACCCAGAGGAGATGGGTATCGGCCCCATCTACGCCATTCCTAAAGCCCTCAAGATGGCAGGCCTGTCTCTCGAAGACATCGGCGTCATCGAACTCAACGAAGCCTTCGCCGCGCAGTCGCTCAGCGTCATTAAGGTGCTCGGTATCGACCCTGCCAAGGTCAACGTCAACGGCGGAGCCATCGCCCTCGGCCACCCGCTCGGCTGCACCGGAGCCAAACTCACCGCCACCCTCCTCCGCGAGATACCCCGCCGCAAAGCCAAATACGGCATGGTAACCATGTGTGTGGGCGGAGGCATGGGCGCCGCCGGAATCTTCGAGGCTGTATAACGAAGCATTGGTTAACTGCTACTTGGACGAAGGAGCTTCACGATGGCCGCCACCCCCAGCCTCACCCTCACTGACAAGAAGATCATCCCCGGCGGCAGCTTCCTCATCTCCGATGCAACCCCTGCCGATTGCTTCTTCCCCGAAGACTTCACCGAAGAGCAGCGCCAGATCGCCCAGACCACAGCCGACTTCGCCAACAACGAGATCGTCGCCGTCTCCGACCAGATTGAGGCCAAGGACTTCTCCGTCATCCGCCGCCTCATAAAAGAGGCTAGTGATCTCGGCCTCACCTCCGTCGACATCCCCGAAGAGTACGGCGGCCTGGAGATGGACAAGGTTACCTCCGCCATCATTGCCGACAACATCGCCCGGCAGGGCAGCTTCTCCGTCATCTTCTCCGCGCACGTCGGCATAGGCACTCTGCCCATTGTCTGGTACGGCACCCCCGAGCAGAAAAAAAAGTACCTCCCCAAACTGGCCTCGGGCGAGTTCATCGGAGCCTACGCGCTCTCCGAGTCCACCAGCGGCTCCGACGCCGTTAGTGCCCGTACCCGCGCTGTCCTGTCCGAGGACAAGCAGACCTACACCCTCAACGGCGAAAAGATGTGGATCACCAACGCCGGCTTCGCCGACCTCTTTACCGTCTTCGCCCAATGCGCGATCCCCGAAGGTCCCAAGGCAGGCAAAGAAAAATTGACTGCCTTCCTCATCGAACGCGGAACCCCCGGCCTTACCATCGGCAAGGAGGAGCACAAGCTGGGCATCCGGGGCAGTTCTACCTGCCCGCTGAGCCTGGCCGACTGTAAAATTCCCGCCGCCAACTTGCTCGGCGAAGTCGGCAAAGGCACGCACATCGCCTTCAACATCCTCAACATAGGACGCTACAAGCTCGGCGTCGCCGCCGTCGGAGCTGCCCGCATGGCACTCGGCAACGGCATCCGCTACGCCAAAGAGCGTAAGGCCTTCGGCAAATCCATCTCCGAGTTCGGCCTCATCGAGGAGAAGCTTGCCGACTGCGCGATAGGTGTCTTCGTGGGCGAAGCGCTCTCCTACCGCACCGTGGGCATGATCGACACTGCCCTCACCCCCGTCGACAAGCACGACACCGCCGCCATCCAGCGCGCGATCGAGGACTACGCCGTCGAGTGCAGCATCGTCAAAGTCTGGGACTCCGAGATGCTCGACCGCGTGGTCGACGAGGTGCTGCAAATCTATGGAGGCTACGGCTACGTCGAGGAGTACCCTGCCGAGCGCGCCTACCGCGACTCGCGCATCAACCGCATCTTCGAGGGCACCAACGAGATCAACCGCCTTATCATCACCGGCTGGCTGATCAAGTCGGCCGTCTCCGGCAAGCTCGCTCTCCTGCCCGCCATCAAGCAGTTGATGGACGAGGTCATGGCCGGTCCCGTGCCGAGGGAGGACCGCGAAGGCTTCCTCGCTGCCGAATTCAGCCTCCTCGCCGCCGCCAAAAAGCTGACTCTCTTCGCCGCCGGAGCCGCCACGCAGAGATATGCGGACAAGATCGCCGAAGAGCAGGAGATCATGGGAGCCATCGCCGACATGGTGATGGAGGTTTACGCCATGGAGTCCGCTATCCTTCGCGCCGAAAAGATCTCCGCCGCGACAGCAGGTACAGGGAAGGGAGGTGGCGGGATTCCCGTAGCCATGGCCCGCGTCTACGCCGCCTGGGCGATGGAGAAGATTGAGTTTGCCGCCCGCAAGGTCATCGCCGCAGTGGCGGAAGGCGACATGGCGCGTACACAGTTCACCATCCTCCGCCGCCTCGCCAAACACGATCCGGCGGACACCGTTGCGCTTCGCCGCAAGATAGCCCGCCACATGGTCAGGGCGGGGAGATATATTCTCTGATTCCGGTCGTGTCGCGCCCGTTCACCGCAACATTTTCCCAAAATGGATGTCTAAGCGAATGGACAATTCGGCATCTCAATATATAGCCATTCATTATTTCGCTGTCTGCCTATAATATTTGAGGTCTGTTGTACGGATATGAGAACTCATTACCGATCGTCAGCCGGATCGTTGTAGCTCCTGCCGACGCAACGGTTGTCATCGCTATTCAACTGTTTTGCGGGAAAGACCATTCATGCATAGCCGTTCGCTGTTTCCCAGCACTCTCCGCATTCTCGGCCTGGTTCTCGCTCTTGCTTCAGTCGGCCATGCGGCGCCTCCCAACCGGATTGCGTCCGTCTCGGTCGATTCGCGCGCTCCCCTGGAGCACACGGTCTCGCCCCGGGTCAGGGCCGCCATTGACCTTGGCGCCACGCCGGAGAGCCGCACCCTGGATGACCTGACCCTACGCTTCAACATGACCGCCGCGCAGCAGGCGGCACTCACCCAACTCATTGCCGACCAGCAGAACCCCGGGTCGCCGCTCTACCACCAGTGGCTGACGCCGGAGCAGTTCGGCGCGCGGTTTGGACTCAGTAGCGCCGACCTGGCCAAGGTTTCCAACTGGCTCACCGGCCAGGGCTTTACCATCACCCGGGTGGCGCGCAGCTCCACCTTCATTACCTTCAAGGGAACCGTCGGTCAGGCACAGAGAGCCTTCCGCACCAGCATCCACAACCTGAGCCTCAACGGCGAACAGCACTTCGCTAACACCACCGAAGCCGCGCTTCCTCCGTCCATTGCTGGCGTCGTCGCCACCGTCACCGGCCTCGATAACTTCAAACTCAAGACCCGAGCCCGCGTCCGCTCGGTCAGCGCCAATATGCTCAACCCGAAGTTCACCTCCTCAGTTTCAGGAGGACACTTCATCGCACCGGGTGATTTCAACACCATCTATAACATCAACCCGCTGCTCCCGCAGATTAACGGCACCGGATTCGGCTCAGGCTTTGGCAAGGGCTATAGCATCGCTGTCGTCGGACAGGTCGATATCAGCCTCGCCGACGTCGCAGCCTTCCGTACCGCCTCCGGCCTCCCCGCCAATCCGCCCACGGTAAAGCTCTATGGAACAGACCCCGGTTCACCGACCTCCAGCACCAGCACACCCAGTACCGGCGATCTTGCCGAGGCCCAACTCGACGTCGAGTGGGCGGGCGCCGTCGCCCCCGGAGCCAAAATCGTCTACGTCAACTCGACGGACGTGCTTAGCAACTCTCTTCCCTCTGCCATCGACGACAAACTGGCGCCCATCGTCACCATCAGTTATGGATTGTGCGAGCAGTCGACCAGTGTCAGCGTCCTCGATTCCTTCAACAATCTCTTTCAGCAGGCAAACGCCCTGGGTATCACTATCATCGGGCCTTCCGGAGACTCTGGCGCGACGGAATGCGACTACAGCACCACGACCGCAACCCAGGGCTACTCCGTCGGATTTCCTGCAAGCTCCCCTTTTGTCACTTCGATGGGCGGCACCATGTTCAACGAAGGAAATGCCGCGACCGAGTTCTGGAGCGCGAACAATGGCACGGCCTCCGGTTCGGCCCTCAAATATATCCCTGAAGTGGTCTGGAACGAGACCGACAGCAACGGTCTCAGCGCGGGCGGCGGCGGCACCAGCGTCTTCTTTGCCAAACCGTCCTGGCAGGTGACCGGAACATCGAACGATAGCGACTATGCGCGTGACGTTCCCGATGTCTCGCTCAACTCCGCCTACGGTCACGACGGCTATCTCTTCTGCACCCAGGGGTCATGCGTCAACGGCTACCGTGACGCCCAGGGCAACCTCAACGTCGTAGGCGGAACATCCGTCGCCGCTCCCGCCTTTGCCGGCATCCTCGCCCTGGTCCAGCAGAAGAATGGCTTGAACGGAATCGGCAACGCCAACCCGTATCTCTACGGTCTGGGAATTAACCCTGCCTACGCGAACAGCTTCAACGACGTCACCAGCGGCAACAACAACAGTCCCTGCCAGGTAGGAACACCCGACTGTCCTAACGGCGGCAGCATCGGCTACAGCGCCGGTCCCGGTTACGATCTGGCCACTGGCTGGGGAAGCGTCAATGTCGCAAATCTCGCTACCAATTGGGCACTCTCTACTCCGACTACCGATATCGACAAATATCCGACCTATATCTCCGCCACAACTCTCACCAGCAGCTCTCCCATCTGCGGAATCTCCGGTGGAACGTTGCCCCTCTCTGTAACCGTAACCAACGACACACTCGACAACAACGGCAATCCCGAAACCGGTCCGACTCCTACCGGTACCGTACAGTTTCTAGTCGACAACAAGCCCTCCGGTACCCCGGTTGCCTTATCCGGTGGCACAGCTACCTTTACGCTGAATACATCCGCGCTTTCCTCCGGCGGTCACACCGTTACCGCCGCCTACTCCGGCGATACAACTTACGCCGGCTCCCGAGGGACACTCGTAGCGTCCGATAATTCGCTGACGCCCATCGACGTTATCTCTTCGACCAGCCCCGACTTCTCGATCACGTCCTGTACTACCACTACGACGGCCAAGGCTGGCGGTACCGCGCCGGGCATCATCTTCACCTTCACGCCGGTCCAGGGATTCACGGGAACGATTACGCTTTCCGTCAGCGCCAGCCAGTCAGTCGCCGCAGGTTATGCCTTCACTCCCACTTCTACCCCTGCGGACACGGTGACCATCAACTCGAGTGCTCCGGTACAGTCCACCTTCACCCTCTCGGCCTACCAGAGCAGCGCGCAGAGCGCGGCGGCGAAGCTGAAGGTCGCTTCGAACCATCCTGCAACCAGGCTGCCGTGGTACATCACCGGCTCCGGAGCGACGCTTGCCTGCATGTTTTTGCTTGTTCTTCCCCGTCGCCGACGCTGGGGTGCGCTGCTCGCCGTCATCATTTCAGTCGGCATCGTCAGCGGTGCGGTGGGTTGCAGTTCAGGCGGAGGCTCATCCGGCAATCCCACCAACCCGACCACTCCCGTGATTACTCCCGCGACGCCCGGCACCTATAACATCACCATCACGGCTATCGCTTCTAACGGCTCAGGCGGCAACCTCGTCCACCACGCGACTGTCGCGTTCGTGGTGACCAAGTAGTTTTGTCTACCCTACGAGGCCGTGCCTGCGGGCGTGGTCTTTCCCTTTGGCGGGACGATTCTGCCCGGCAGGGCTTCCCCTGCTCCCTCAGCCACCCGCATCAGGAAATCCTGTGCGCTGAACGCTGCCCCCGTCCGCGGAGCGCGAACATAATCGCCGTCCGGCCTGAGCAGTCGGGCCTTGGTATTATCCGCCAGATAGGCAGCGAGGATCTCGTCCCGCAGTCGCTTTAGCAGGTTGGGCTGTGTCACCGGAAAGACAACCTCGCAGCGCTCGAAGAGATTTCTCGGCATCCAGTCCGCGCTGCCGCAGTAGATCTCTTCGTCTCCGCCGTTGGCAAAGCTGAAGATGCGGCTATGCTCCAGAAAGCGTCCCACGATGCTGCGCACCCGTATGTGCTCGCTCAGGCCCTTCACTCCCGGTCGCAGCGAGCACATCCCGCGCACGATCAGATCGATCTCCACCCCGGCCTGCGACGCCGCATACAGCGCCTCGACCGTAGCTCGGTCCAGCAGTGCATTCATCTTGGCGACGATCGCCGCCGGGCGTCCCGCCCTGGCATGCGCAGCCTCCCGCCCAATCAGCGCAATCAAACTGTCCGCCAGGTTCAGCGGAGCCACCATCAACGGAGCATACGATTCCGCCTCCGTCTCCGCCGTCAGATAGTTGAACACCTTCTGTACCGCCTCCGTCATCTCCGGCCGCGAAGTCAGCAGGCTGATGTCGGTATAGAACCGCGCCGTCACCGGGTTGTAGTTTCCCGTTCCCAGGTGGGCATACCGCCGCACCACGCCGTCCGGGTCGCGCCTGACCAGCAGCGCCAGCTTGCAATGCGTCTTGAAGCCGAATATCCCGTGAAACACGCCGACACCTGCGTCTTCCAGCTCCCGCGCCCAGCGAATGTTCGAGTCCTCGTCGAACCTCGCCATCAGCTCCACGACGACGGTGACGTCCTTGCTCTGCGCCGCTTCGATCAGCGCGCGAAAGATCGGGGAATCTTTGCTCGTTCGGTAGAGCGTCTGTTTCATCGAGATCACGCCCGCATCCTCTGCCGCCGCCTCGATAAAGTCCTCCACTGTCTTGTACGAGTCGAAGGGATGGTGTAGCATCACGTCCCGTTCCCGCAGCTCCTCGAAGAGATCGGCAGACTTGGCCCCCAGCCGGAACTCCTTCCCCTCAAAGGCCGGATACTTCAGCTCCGGGCGTTTGACCTCCGAATACAGATGCATCAGACGCGACAGATTCACCGGCCCATCCGTTCGGAAGACCTGCCATGGTTCGAGCTCGAAATTAGTCCTCAGACGCTCGACGATCTCCTCGACCGCTGAGCCATCGGTCTCCAGCCGTACCACGTCGCCCTTGCGCCGGTTGTGCAGCTCCGCCCGCACGCTTTCGAGCACCGATCGCGACTCTTCCTCTTCCATATAGAGATTGCTGTTTCGCGTCACCCGAAACGCCGAGGAGGAAAGCACCTCATATCCGCGAAACATCCGCTCTACCTGCGACTCAATCAATTCGTGAAGCAGAATGAAGTCGCAGCATCCGTCCGCCGGCAGCGGCACCAGCCGGGGCAGCGAACGCGGCACCGTCACCACACCCAGCACCGCGGGCCGCATCCTGCTATTTCCATTGCCATTGCCGCGCCGCTTGTTCCTGAGCAGCAGCGCCAGGCAAAGTGCCTTGTTCAGCACTCTCGGAAACGGGTGTGACGGATCGATCGTCACCGGCGTCAGCAGCGGATCGACCTCGTTCTCATAGAACTCCAGCGCGTGATTCCGCGCCTCGTCGCTCAACTGCTGCCATCGCAGAAAACGGATCTTCTCGTTTTGCATCGCCGGTAATAACTGCTCATTCCAGCAACGGTACTGCGCCTCGACGAAGCTCTTCAGCCGTTCCCGCAGCCGGTCCAGTCGTTCCTGCGGCCGTAGTCCCCCCTCGTCCAGCGGCTGCGCCATGTTGTATCCATCCTCGATCCGCTGCAGGATGCCAGCCACCCGTATCTCCACGAACTCATCCAAGTTGCTGGCCGTAATCGCCAGGAACTTCACTCGCTCCAGCAGAGGATTGGTCGCATCCTCGGCCTCCTCCAGCACCCGCTGGTTGAACCGCAGCCACGACTCGTCCCGGCTCAGGAAAAGGTTCTCCACCGCCTTCGCCGAGGCCTTTTTTACAACTCCGGTTCGTGTCCTTCCAGAAGCAGCCGAACGTTTTGTGGCAGTCATAGAGGTATATGAGCTTACCGCACTCCCATGGATTTCTTGCAAAGGCCGGTCAGCAGAAGCAAAAAGTCCTTCCGTCTAAAAAACCGCTGAACCCGGGTCTATGCTGCTGGTAGTATGACTGGACTGACAGGTTCCTGTTCCTCAGCATGTTGATCTCAATCGAGAGGCTGCGGTTATGTTGAGTGCGTTGCAGTATCGGTTTCTGAAGAGCCTCTACCCTCGCAGTCCGGACCTGCTTACCGAAAGCGGAGCCAGCTCGAAGCTTGATCTTCTGGGAGACAACCTCCTCAGCAAGATTCCCGGCAAGACCGTCATCGACTTCGGATGCGGTCTCGGCACGGAAGCCATCGAAATGGCGCAACGAGGCGCCTCGCGGGTCATCGGCATCGACATTCGAGAGGACAATCTTCAAATTGCCAGGGATCGGGCGGCCAGTGCGGGAGTCCAGGACCGTTGTGTCTTTACGACTTCAACAGCAGAGAAGAGCGACATCATCGTATCCATCGATGCCTTCGAGCACTTTCAAGACCCCGCCGAGATCCTGCGCATCATGAACTCTCTGCTGAAGCCGGATGGAACGATCCTTCTGAGTTTTGGACCGACCTGGTATCACCCGCTGGGCGGACACCTGTTTTCTGTCTTTCCATGGGCACACCTTCTCTTCAGCGAAGATGCGCTTATTCAATGGAGATCGACTTTCAAAACGGATGGAGCCACTCGATTCAGCGAGGTTGCCGGAGGGTTGAACCAGATTACGATAAGCAAGTTTGAGAAGCTAATTGCATCAAGCGACTTCTGTCTCGTTGATGTGGAAGCAGTACCCATCGCGAAGCTGAAGCCGGTTCACAACCGTCTGACTCGGGAGTTCACGACTGCGCTAGTGCGCGGAGAACTCATCAAACGATGATGTGGCTATCACTGCTGCCCCTAACTGACTCATCTTTATGATCTTGCCTGCCGCTATATTAAAGGCCCCCTGATTCTCTCCCCATAAAATATCCTCACCCCCTCATCCGTCTACACCTGTAGATGAACGATTTGACGATCATCGAGCAGGACCAGCTCATCTCCCAGGCCATGGAGCGGGATGAGCCACGCCTGCGCAGCTTCATCCGCAAGCGCGTTGCCGACAGCGGAGAAGCCGAAGATATTCTGCAGGATGTCTTCTATGAGCTCATCGAGGCCTACCGCCTGATGAAGCCCATCGAGCAGGTCACCGCCTGGCTCTTCCGCGTGGCCCGCAACCGGATGATCGACCTCTTCCGCAAAAATAAGCCCGGTTCCCTCAACGAGCCTGTCTCAGAGGAAGATGGCGACACGCTTGAAGACCTCCTGCCCTCGCCCGATGAAGGCCCTGAGGCCGCCTACGCCCGCAGCCTTCTGCTCGACGCGCTCGACGAAGCCATCGATGAACTTCCCGCCGCGCAGCGTGAAGTATTCATCGCCCACGAGCTCCTTGGCCGCAGCTTCAAAGAGATCTCCGCCGAGACCGGTCTCAGCGTCAACACTCTGCTCTCGCGGAAACGCTACGCCGTTCTATCTCTGCGGCGCAGGCTCGAATCCATCTACAACTCTATCGACACCATCGCAAAGCCATAAGGAGAAACCATGCCTCATCGAATGCTCAAAGGATTCAAAATCATTCTCTTCGTACTTGTCGCCGCAATCGTCCTCGGCTTTGTCACCATGGAGTTGTGGAACTCGCTGCTGCCGCAGATCTTCGGCTGGAATCGCATCACCTTCTGGCAGAGTCTCGGTCTGATCATCCTCAGCAGAATCCTCTTTGGCGGTTTTCATCGTCACTCTGGCCACCGCGACGAGTGGAAGCGGCGCATGAAGGGCCGCTGGGAACAGATGACTCTCGAAGAGCGCGAAAAATTCCGTAAAGGAATGCGCTGCAACCGCAACCCCTTCGCCCCCAGCGAAGAGCAACCCGCCGAGCCGCACGTATGAACGAAGACGATAGAGTCACCACCGCTTCCCGGCGAGGGGATGGCTTCTCCAGCCTCCCGCCGCTAGAAAGCCACGCCTCCACCGATTTAAGGATTCTTGAGTTGGAGATCGAGAACTCGCGCCTGCAAAGGCTGGTCGCCGAACTCCTGCTCAAAAATCAGCAATTACGAAAAGCTGAGGAATAGCGAAACAGAATCGACCACCGGCTCGTCAGTCGTAGATCCACAAACGCACGTCGTCTCGGCCGAAGGAGGCGTTTTTGCCGCCGCAGTGGAGAAAGCACTCCAACTCGTCTTTGTCCCTACTCGTTACGGATGGCCATATCCATCAACCCGCCGTCGTAGCTTTGAACAGAAAAATCCCCTGACTGAGAACATCGGTCAGGGGATCAGAGGGGAATCCGCAGCCTTATTTATGCCAGTGCATCGGCCAGCCGAGATACTTGGAGGCCGCTTCGTGGACGGGTGCGGCGACTGTAGCAAGGTTAGCCGCGACATGATGCTCAAAGCCATTCTCGCAGATGTAGCGCAGCAGGTTCTGCATATTGGGAATCTCGACTACCCCGGCCCCGCCAAACGTGTTCAGCGTGTCGTTGGTGAAGTTGCCCTCGCCGACATAGCCCTTGATCGTTCCGGAGAAGTCGTCGGTGGAGAAGCGCGCGAAACTCATCGCGCTGGCTTTGACCGTGCCGTCGAGCGTGCCGTAGGTGTTCTCCTTGCCGACCGTTCCGGCGATGATCTGCTGAAAGTCCATCTTCACTTCCTTGAAGAAGTGTTTCGGCAGGTTCGAGCAGTGGAAGCAGACCGCCTTGTCCGGGTTGTCGCCGTAGTTGTTGTTCCAGTCGAGCAGCGCCGAGGGCGTTTCGCTGGCCAGCGTCAGCGCGTACATGCTGACCGTGCCCATGATGTCGGTCTCGCAGGCGCTCGGAAACAGGTTCTCGCTCATCATGCTCATCACGGTGCAGGGCACGACGCCGAAGTACTCCTCCATCGAGGTCCAGCATTGGACCGCGCTAACGGTCAGCGAACTCCCCTTCATCCATCCGTCGATGACCGCGCCCAGCTTTGCCATCTTAATCAGCGCGGCCTCGGGAACATTCCCTGTCGGGATGTACTTCTTGATGGTGGCGAACTTCTCCTGCACCACATCGTCACCGTCCTTCAGTCGCTCGATGCGCCCGAAGACCTCGCTCAGGTCGAGCGTCTCGATCGTGATGCCGCTTTTTTCGAGCAGCTTCTCTGAGTAGCGAACGGTGTTGAACGCGGTGGGCCGCGCGCCGATTGCGCCGATGCGCAGATTCTTCATCCCTTCGACGACCCGGCAGACGCCCGCGAACCACTCCAGATCGGCCTTGAACTCCGGCGAGTCGGGTGCTTCGGTGTGCAACCGCGTCAGCGAATAGGGAATCCCGTACTGCTTGAGGTTGTTGCAGATCGACATCTTGCCGCAGAAGCTGTCGCGGCGGAAGGCGATGGTCATCTTTCCGGCGTGATCCGGCGTCGCCTGGATCAGCACCGGAACCTGAAGATTCGCCAGCCGCAGCGTGTCGGCCAGGCCGCGCTCCTCACCGAAGTTCGGCAGCGTGATGATGATGCCGTCGATCTCGGCGGCGTGTTTTTTGAACAGCGCCGCGCATTTCTTCGCGTCCTCGTAGGTCTCGACCGCGCCGTGCGCCGTCTCCTCGGGTGTCAGCACGATCGGCTTAATGCCCGCCGCCTCGAGCGCCGCAATCATCTCCAGCCGTCCGCTGGTTGCCAGGTGGCTCGGAAAAAAGCCACGGTTGCCTACAATTACTCCCATTGTCATCTGCTTCGCCATACGTCTCCCTGTTGCTGTTTGTGCGTGCCCACGAACGGGCCGTCTCGATGTTTCTTCACCGCGTCTATCGCGCAGCGATCTCTAGAACAACTTATGCTTCGGCCAATACTTGATCGTATAGATTCCGCCAAATGCCGCCATCAGCAGGCCCCACCACAACGTCGGGTGCAGATGAGCCAGCACAGTCGGCGGCGGATGATGGAACTCCGTGATCCCGGTGAAGATCAGCACCACTCCATAGGCCAGCATCAGGATGCCGCAGAAGAACCAGATCGACAGCTCTGCCGTCTCCTCATCGCGCTTATCGTTTCCGCGTTTATCGCTCATAGTCCAGCTCCTACCACAACATCAGGTTGAGAATAAAGAAGACGGTGATGACCACGATTGCCCAGAAGATCGGCTTTTGCCACAGCGTCTTCGATCCGTCGTGCGGAATCGGCGTAGCCCCATAGACCAGCCCGCTCAACTGCTCGACCGGCACCGGTTTGGTCATCAGGCTCACAATTACCGTGACGCCGACGCAGATCAGCCAGCACCACAGGCCGCGATACAGGTTCTCCGCCATCGGCTTTGCGTCCGGACTCAGCGCGATGTAGCGCAGCGCTCCGGGATCGCTGTGCGTCCAGATGAACATCCCAATCGAGGACACGGTTCCCGCCAGCAGACCCCAGAAGCCGCCAGCATGGGTCGCGCGCTTCCACAACATGCCCAGCACCACCGTCCCGAAAAGCGGCGCGATGAAGAAGGTGAACAACGCCTGCACGTAGTCCATGATGCTGGCCGCATTCATCACCAGGTAGGCAGTGCCGACGCTGACCAGCATGCCGATTACGGTCGACCAGCGGCCCATCGCGACATAGTGCTTATCGCTGGCCTTTTTGTTGATGAAGGCGCCGTAGATATCGTAGGTCCACACCGTCGAGAAGGCGCTGACATTGCCCGCCATGCCGCTCATAAACCCTGCGACCAGCGCTGTAATGCCTAATCCCAGTAGCCCCGGACCGCAGTAGCGTATCAGCATCAAGGGAAGCACGTCGTCGTAGCTGTGCTGTCCTGTGACCTGGGCGACGCTCGCCGGAACCAGGTGCATCACGCTGCCGTCGGGGTTCTTCAGTACGGCCAGCGCCAGCAGGCCCGGGACGATGACGATGAAGGGAACCGCCATCTTGAAAGCCGCTCCGATGATTGGAGCCATCTTGGCTGCGCGCAGGTTGTTGGCGCTCAGCACGCGCTGGACGACGAGGAAGTCGGTCGTCCAGTATCCGAAGCTAATGACGAATCCCAGCCCGAAGACGATGCCGGTCCAGTGGACGCCCATGGGGTTGTCCCGGAAGTGGCCGAGCGTGCTCCACAGGTGGGTGTAGTCGCTGCGCCCCACGTTCACCGCGATCTGAGCCTTGAGATTGGTCCATCCACCCGCTTCGATGAGACCCAGTATCGGAATCATGGCAGCGCCCGCCCAGATCAGCACGAACTGCAGGACCTCGTTGATGATGGCCGACCTCAGGCCGCCCAGCATCACATAGAGTGCCACCGTTGCCGCGCCTACCCAGATGCTGAAGCTGAGGTTCCAGCCCAACACCGTCTGCATCACTACGGCCATGGCGTACATGTTTACGCCGCTCATCAGAATCGTCATGACCCCGAACGAGATCGCCGACAGCCCGCGTGCGGGTTCACCGAACCTCAGTTGCAGGTAGCCGGGGACCGAGTGGGTCTTCGAAATGTAGTAGAACGGCATCATCACGATGCCTAGAAACAGCATCGCCGGAATCGCGCCGATCCAGTACCAGTGCGTCGCCAGGATGCCGTACTGGTAAGCCGCGCCCGCCCAGCCCATCAACTCCAGCGACCCCAGGTTGGCCGACACGAAGCTCAGTCCCGCGATCCATGCCGTCATCTCGCGTCCGGCCAGGAAGAAGTCTTCGCTCGTGTTCGCCTTGCCTTTCGCGTAAAAGCCGATGAACACCACCAGCGCGAAGTACAGTGCCAGGATCAGTACGTCTACGGGGGCAAGAGTCGTCATCTGCCCCTTCATCATTACCAGTGCGGCAAAAACCTGCATCGGTCAATCCCAGGCGAACGGCCCACAGTTAATGGTCGCGGGCGTTCACTCCCTCTCAATCGAGACTATTTGGTATACGTCGGAGCGTTGCGGTACGGATTCATGGTCGGCTGAGCCTCGCCAAGAAAGCGTATTCCGATAATTTCCGCTCGTTGTCACTATACAGGAAGGAGTCTCAACCCTCTACGAATAAATCGTCGCTGGAATCCTCAATTCCCGTGCATAAATCGTTTTAGCTATTCGTATTTTGGATTGTCGGATTTACAGGCACGGTTCATCCCTGCAACTCGCCGCGGTAAGTGCGAATCTATCTCGGGTAGGATGACGCTTCGGCGCTCATGGAGATCGACTATGCATATTCGCAAAACAGGTATTTTCTTCCTCACCGCTGTCCTCGCATTCGGAATGTCGTCAGCGTTTGCACCGGCCCAGGACGGCGCCAAACAGGACATGAAGAACGCTGGCCAGGAGACTAAGAATGCCGCCAAAGACACTGGCCACGGCGTCTCCAAAGGCACGCAAAAGGCCTATCACAAAACCAAGAGGGGAACGAAGAAGGCTTACCACAAGACTGTCAAGGGAACGAAACACGCGGTGAACAAGGTAGAAGGCAAACCTTCCGACGCTCCGCAGTAGTCATTCCCTCTGCAACAGCCTACTCTGCAAAAGCTGTCGTCGCCGCGGAACCCCAGAGCGCCTCGGCAGCGAGGCAGACCAGCGCGATCCAATACATATCCGCGCCCAGTAGATGCACGATCTGTATCCATGTCGGGGCCAGCAGCAGAACATCCGCAATCCCAAGCACAAACTGGAGTCCCAGCAGCGCAGCCACAATCCAACCCAACCGCGACCGCATCTTCATCACCAGCCAGACCACGCAGACCAAACCTACGACAGCTGCTGCCGGGTGAATCCATCGCATACGCACCAGCAGCGGCGAACTTGACGCGAAGTCCGCCGCAAAGCCCTCGAGCAAGCTGGGCGAGGGAAACAGCGTATCCGCTAGCGCCGCGACCGACCCTGTGGCTCCCACGACGATCGTTGCCGCCAGCGCCACCCATGCAGGCAAGGCAAGACTTCTATCTCCGACGCTCGTATTTCTGGAGGCCGCAGCATCGCCCAGCCACCACGCGGTCAAGGACAATGCTCCCAGAAACAGCATAGTGTTAGTGAAGTGAATCGACTGCATCAGCACGCGCGATGTCGCGATATTTTCACCGACGAACCCACCCAGTACCAGCGCCGCGCCCAGCAATGCCTCGGTCACCAGCAACAGCACGGACGCCACCGCTGCCTTCCGTACCCGATGCCCGCGGCTGACGGCATAGAACACCCAGACCACGAGCCCAATCACCAGAACCGTACTGATTCCCGACATCGAACGATGGGCAAACTCGATGATTGTGGCCAGCCGTGGATGGTGCGGGAAGAAGTCACCGTTGCACAGCGGCCAGTTGTCTCCGCATCCCGCGCCCGAACCCGTGGCGCGCACGACCGCTCCCCAAAGGATGACCAGCACGTTATACGCGACCACGACCCACGCATAACCCACCAGCGCCTTCGGCACCCGCTTCACCGTCTCAGCCGCAACCGTAGCCATACCCTCATTCTACGCAGCGCAGGATCGACTGGCCGATATTCGTCAGCCCTTGGCCAACTCCCTGGCGCGCTGCGTGGCCCGCTTCACGGCTTTGATCAGCGTTACCCGCAAACCGCCCTCTTCGAGCTCCAGAATACCGTCGACCGTGCATCCCGCAGGAGTCGTCACAGCGTCTTTCAGCAGCGCCGGATGATATCCCGTTTCGAGCACCATCCTTGCCGACCCAAGCGTCGTCTGCGCCGCCAGCAACGTGGCGACGTCACGCGGCAGCCCCACATTGACGCCCGCCTCCGCCAGCGCCTCGATAATGATGTACAGGAACGCAGGTCCCGAGCCGGAGAGCCCGGTCACGGCATCCATATGCTTTTCGTCGACGACCACGGTGCGCCCTACGGTCTGAAAGATGCGCTGCGCGATGGCCATCTGCTCTTCGGACACGAATCGTCCCGCGCAGAGCGCCGTAATCCCGGCAGCCAGCATCGCCGGGGTGTTGGGCATGGCGCGAATGACGCCCAGATCGTAGCCAGCCTCGTCCTCGATGCTGCGTGTCGTCACGGAAGCCGCAAAGGAAAGCACCATCTTCTTCGCCGAAAGCGCCGGTTTGATCTGTTCCATGATGCCCGGAACCTGGATCGGCTTGACGCCGAGCAGGATGACATCGGCGTGCTGTGCCGCCGCCAGGTTGTCGGTCGTCACTTCGACGCCAAATTGCGCCGACAGCGCCAGCGCGCGATCAGGATGGTGTACGGTGGCGAAGATCTGATCGGTTGCAACCAGATTGTTCTTCAGAAAAGCCTGCAAAAGAATGCCGCCCATCTTGCCCGTGCCAAGAATCGCTACCCGCAACCCAGGCATCACCGGGGCCGGTGTCACAACTTCATACGTTTCGTCGCTCATATAAAAAGGCTACCAGACTACCTTTGATTGCACGTTGCCAGCTACTTCTTCTGCGCCGCGATCCAGTCGTTCACCCGCTGTTCGAGGATGTCCATTGGCAGCGCGCCGGAATCCAGCACTTCGTCGTGAAATGCCTTGATGTTGAACTTCGGTCCTAGCTCGGTCTTTGCCCGCTCCCTTAGTTGCAGAATTGTCAACTGCCCCATCTTGTAGCCCAGCGCCTGCGCCGGCCACGCGATGTAGCGGTCCACCTCGGCCTGAATGTTGGTGTCGTCCATCGCCGTATGCTCGTGGAAGTAGTCGATCATCTGCTGCCGCGTCCAGTGTTGCGAGTGGACGCCCGTATCGACCACCAGCCGGATCGCCCGCCAGATGTCCGCCTCCAGCCGCCCATAGTCGCTGTAAGGGTCCTGGTAGAAGCCGATCTCCTTGCCCAGCCGCTCGCTGTA
>Ga0207674_10000974_pt1 | contig 37418 bp, 34 predicted proteins | sample KBSCornC72_FD_184303 | JGI IMG/M metagenome (GOLD analysis project Ga0207674, IMG submission 184303) | Corn rhizosphere microbial communities from Kellogg Biological Station, Michigan, USA - KBS Corn C7-2 (SPAdes) (version 2) | ecosystem: Host-associated > Plants > Roots > Rhizosphere > Soil ... | reverse complement strand
CGGGGACCCAGTGTCGTTGAAACTCGCCTCGCATGTCTCGAGGCAAGACACTGGATTCCCGCCTTCGCGGGAATGACGATTGCGCAACTCGGCCGGCATATCTCGAGGCAAGACACTGGATTCCCGCCGTCGCGGGAATGACGATTGCGCAACTCGGCCGACATGTCTCGACGCAAGACACTGGATTCCCGCCGTCGCGGGAATGACGATTGCGCGCGGCCAATGCGCCGCGGAAACAACGTGGTCGGCTGCGCGGCTAGTTGGCCGCTTCGATCGAAGGGATCGAGCGCAGATACTCGTAGATCGCCGTCAGGTCGCGGTCGGTCTTTTTGCCGAACGCCGGCCACGGCATGACTTGCAGCAGCACGCCCGGCGGATCGAGCGGATTGTGCCCGGTGCGCAGCGTCGAGATGAATTGCTCGAGCGTCAATCCGGCCGGACGGCCCAGCGCGTCGGGCGTGATGTTTGCGGATACGAACGGCCCGAAATGCTGTCCGCCGGCGAGGAACCCGGCGACGTTGACTTGTTCGGGTTGGCCGAGGAACGGGTTGCCCCCGGGCGCGTACGACGGATTCGTGTGGCAATCGTTGCAGCCGGTCGTGTTGACGATGTAGCTGCCGAGGCCGACCAGCGCGCGATTCTTGCCCTTGAGATCGAGCGGCACCGGGTTGATTTCGAAGCCGCGTTGAATCTGGCTCTGGCTGGACTCGTCGTCCGCGGCACCGGCAGCGGGTAGAGCCATCAGCGCAAGGACCGCCGCGGCAGCGCCCGCGACGGCGATCGATCGGATACGTTGCATCGTTTGCTCCTTTACGAATTCGGCGTTGCCCGGGAGGGGCAACCGGCCGAGGCGCAGAGTTTAGGGCGGGCAACGCGCCGGCCGCAAGGCGGATCGTCGGCTCGGCAGCGGACAGTCTTCGTTACCGGCCTGGACGCCCGATCACGCGTTGCGCGTGATGATGCGCACGAGGATCAGCAGCGCGACGACGAGCCCGGCCGCGATCAGGATGCCGACGATGATGACCTGGTGCGGCTTGATCGTGACGACGTCGCGCCGCATCGCGTCGCCCTTGCGCACGCCGAAAAAGCTCCAGAAAACGGCGCCGACGATCTGCCAGAGCGTCGCCGGCCGCGGCGGAGGAGGCGTGGCGGCCGGATCCTGCGCGGGAGGAGGCGTTCGCGGCGGTTCGGTCATTGCTGCTTGTCGTGGCGAGGAGCCGTGTCGATGGTAGCACCGTCGAGGTCGGCGAAACGGGTGCCTGTTTTGTCGTGATAAAGGCCTTCCGGCGCTTGAAACACGTGCCCGATTGCCTCATTTCTTCGTCATTCGTCCAATTCCGTCCCCCATTCGACCATGCGCTTCGACAAGCTCACCACGAAGTTCCAGCAGGCTCTGGCCGACGCCCAGAGCCTCGCGCTCGGCAACGACAACGGCTTCATCGAGCCGCAGCATCTGCTCGCCGCACTGCTCGCCCAGGAGGACAGCGGCACCGCGTCGCTGCTCGCCCGCGCCGGCGTCAACGTGCCGCGGGTGCAGACCGGGCTGCGCACCGAGATCAACAACCTCCCCAAGGTATCGGGCACCGGCGGCGAGATCACCGTGTCGCGCGACCTCAACAACCTGCTGAACGTCACCGACAAGGAAGCGACGAAGCGCGGCGACCAGTTCATCGCAACCGAGCTCTTCCTGCTGGCGCTTGCCGACGACAAGGGCGCCACCGGACGGTTGCTCAAGGACAACGGGCTCACGCGCGCGTCGCTGGAAGCGGCGATCGACGCGGTGCGCGGCGGCGGCAGCGTCGATTCGCAGGAAGCCGAGGGCCAGCGCGAGGCGCTCGCCAAGTACACGCTCGACCTCACCGAGAGGGCACGCGAAGGCAAGCTCGATCCGGTCATCGGCCGCGACGACGAGATCCGGCGCACCATCCAGATCCTGCAGCGGCGCACGAAGAACAACCCGGTGCTGATCGGCGAGCCGGGTGTCGGCAAGACGGCGATCGTCGAGGGCCTCGCGCAGCGGATCGTCAACGGCGAGGTGCCGGAGACGCTCAAGAACAAGCGCGTGCTGTCGCTCGACATGGCGCAGCTTCTCGCGGGCGCCAAGTACCGCGGCGAATTCGAGGAACGGCTGAAGGCCGTGCTGAAGGACATCGCCGCCGACGCGGGCCGCACGATCGTGTTCATCGACGAGCTGCATACGATGGTCGGCGCCGGCAAGGCCGAAGGCGCCATCGACGCCGGCAACATGCTGAAGCCCGCGCTCGCGCGCGGCGAGCTGCACTGCATCGGCGCAACGACACTCGACGAATACCGCAAGTACATCGAGAAGGACGCCGCACTCGAGCGGCGCTTCCAGAAGGTGCTGGTCGACGAGCCGTCGGTCGAATCGACGATCGCGATCCTGCGCGGTTTGCAGGAGCGCTACGAGATCCACCACGGCGTCGAGATCACCGACCCGGCGATCGTCGCCGCCGCGGAGCTTTCCCACCGCTACATCACGGACCGCTTCCTCCCCGACAAGGCCATCGACCTGATCGACGAGGCGGCCGCGCGCATCAAGATGGAAATCGACTCGAAGCCCGAGGCGATGGACCGGCTGGACCGGCGGATGATCCAGCTCAAGATCGAGCGTGAGGCAGTGAAGAAGGAAAAGGACGAGGCGTCGAAGAAGCGGCTCGCCGCTATCGAAGAGGAAATCGGCCGCCTCGAGCGCGAGTACTCCGATCTCGACGAAGTGTGGCAGGCCGAGAAGGCGCAGGTCGCCGGCAGCCAGCACATCAAGGAGGAGATCGACAAGATCAAGCTCCAGATGGAGGAGGCGAAGCGCAAGGGCGACTGGCAGACGATGTCGGAGCTGCAGTACGGGCGCCTGCCGCAGCTCGAGGCGCAGTTGCGCAAGGCCGACAAGACGCTGGCCGCCGAGCAGGAGAAGAAGCCGCAGCTCCTGCGCACGCAGGTCGGCGCGGAGGAGATCGCCGAGGTCGTGTCGCGCGCGACGGGCATTCCCGTGTCCAAGATGATGCAGGGCGAGCGCGACAAGCTGCTGCAGATGGAAGCGCGGCTGCATCAGCGCGTGATCGGCCAGAACGAGGCGGTGCGCCTCGTCTCCGATGCGATCCGCCGCTCGCGCTCGGGGCTCGCCGATCCGAACCGGCCGTATGGCTCGTTCCTGTTCCTCGGACCGACCGGCGTAGGCAAGACCGAGCTCACGCGGGCGCTCGCCGAGTTCCTGTTCGACAGCGACCAGGCGATGGTGCGCATCGACATGTCGGAGTTCATGGAGAAGCACTCGGTCGCACGCCTGATCGGCGCGCCGCCGGGATACGTCGGCTACGAGGAGGGCGGGTATCTGACCGAAGCGGTGCGCCGCAAGCCGTACGCGGTGATCCTGTTCGACGAAATCGAGAAGGCGCACCCCGACGTGTTCAACGTGCTGCTGCAGGTGCTCGACGACGGCCGATTGACCGACGGGCAGGGCCGCACCGTCGACTTTCGCAACACGGTCATCGTCATGACATCGAACCTCGCGTCGCATCGTATCCAGGAGATGACGAGCGAGGGCCGCGACCCCGGCGCGATCAAGCTTGCGGTGATGGCCGAGGTGAAGGCGACGTTCCGGCCCGAATTCGTGAACCGGATCGACGAGATCGTCGTGTTCCATCCGCTCGCGCAGGAGCAGATCGCCAGCATCGCGCGCATCCAGTTGCGCGCGCTCGAGCAGCGCCTCGCGAAGCTCGACATCCGGCTCGACGTTGCCGAAGACGCGCTCGAGCACGTCGCGCAAGCGGGCTTCGACCCCGTGTACGGCGCACGCCCGCTGAAGCGCGCGATCCAGCAGGAGATCGAGAACCCGCTCGCGAAGGAAATCCTGTCAGGCGCGTTCGCGCCCGGCGACACCGTTCACGTGCGCGTGAAAGGCGGCCACATCGTATTCGACAGGAGCATCGAGGCCGAGGCCGTCGAAGCCTGAGCTGCTTCGCTCTACACGAGCGGCACGTTCCGCAGGCGCCGCAAGTCACGCCCGCTGTCGACATCGACGGCGGGCGCTTCCTCGCGCGTCACCTTGTAGAGCGCCGCCGCCAGCGCGCCCTGGATCGCATAGGCAAGCGCACTCATCCAGTCGCGCAGGTCGAGCAGTGCGGGGAAGAGCCGCGCCACGCCGTACATGTCCACCGCGTACATCGCGAGGCCGAAGATCGCGCCCGCGATCGCCGCGCCCGCTACGCCGATACGATCGACGATGTACGCGAGGATGACGCCGGACAGCGCGCCCAGCGCGATGAGCAGTGCAGCACCGGCAAGCATCGTCCTGATGCCGCCCCCGACGTGCGCTGACGGCATCAGCGCGTGCAGCGCCGCCGTGCCGAACACGACGAGCGGCTGCCACGGCGACGCGCCGCGCATCGCCCAGGAAAAGGCGATCTCGATCACGGTGAACACGGCCATCGCGACGATGCCCGCGAGGATCGCCATGCCCACGTCGATTGCTTGGCTGTTGGGCCGTGCAACAAAGGTCGATGCCATGATCACCTCCGCAGGATGGGTAGCGTCTTGCGTCAGCGTACGCAGGTTCCATACCGGGCAGATCCGGCGACCCCGCTCGTCGTGCAGCCCGCGTCCGGTGCTCCGAAAGGCTGCAACAAATGCTGGCCTGCCGAGCGCGTTACGAGCCTGCTGTCAGCGCGAAGCGGACGCGTCGGCGGGCCGTTGCAGCAATCGATGCCCGAGGCCGGCGGCGGTTAGCAGCCACGCGACGAGCGCGATGTACGCGGCGCAGGTTGCAACCGGGTACAGGAATGCGAGCCGCGTCTGCTGCGCATAGTCGCGCGTTGCGACGCTGTACATGCCGAGCGGGAAGACGAGCGACCAGTATTGCGCGTCGTAGCGTATCGGCGTTCGCTGATGCAGGTGCCGCCACGCGAAGACCACGACGAGCAGCGGAATCCACCACGAGCCGGTAGCCCAGAAGAACAGCGTGAACGCCGCCAGGAAGTGCCTGATGTCCGCGAGGAAGGCGTAGTCGGCCGACGCGGCTATGAGATGCGCTCCGGCGAGCGTCGTGATCGCGACCGCGCCCATGTTGATCCAGTAGGTCGGCGTCAGCATGTGCGCGCCCATCGGCCGAAACGTCCAGCGGAAAAAGATGAGCCCGATGACGAGGATGTAGAGCATCGCGCCGGCGAGAAAAAGCGCGAGGCAGGCGAACATCACGATGTCGGGCCGCGGAAACGCGCTCGCCGTCATCGTGCCCAGCACCGCGACCGCTTCCGTCGACACCGTCGCCAGCAGCCACGAGCCGTCGAGCCCATGCTCGAGGCGTGGTTTCGGCTCGACGATCGTGACGGCGGCGAAGAACGCGTAGACGAGGATCGCCCACAGCACGCAACCCGCGATCCAGAATGCCGCGCCGAGCGCAAGCGAACCGGCGAGCGCCACGCACTGCACGCCCAGCACGCACGTGCCGGCGACGATCGTCAGGAACGCCGGGCCGCCGAGATGGTCGCCGAGCGCGCGCGCCAGCGCACGCGGCGCATGCGCGAGTCGCGCAGCACCGGCGAGCCAGAGCAGCGCGTAGGCGGCGAGGTTGACCGCGAACAGCGCGTGCGCAATCGCGGGGAGGCCCTGCGCCTGCATGGCCAGCGACACGATGCCGGTCGCCATGACGAACGCGAAGCCACCCGGAAAGCTTTGCCGCAGCGAAGCGAGCGTGTTCGACGAAATCGCGGTCGGGCCGGTGACGCAAAGGCTGCAGCTTACATCGCGCGTGCTACCCCGCGTGCAGCAGCCGGCCGCCGGCGAATGCCCAGTTCTCCCAGGCCGTTTCGACGAAGACGATCATCACCTGTTCGGCATCGAGCCCGGGATCGCGCCCGAGCGCTGCGATGATGTCTGCCGTCACCTTCCGTTTGATCTTCGCGCTGCGCCCGACCGACCACAGGATCTCGATCAGCACGAACTCGGCGCCGCGCGCCGTGGCGACGTCGGGGTAGGTTGCGTCGTAGCGAAAGGTGCGCGCATCGAGCTCGAGGACGCGCTGGAAGCGGTCGGTTTCGGGCACGCCGTTGGCAACCAGTGCTCGATGAACGCCATCGAGAATGGCCGACGTCGATTCGGCGCTTCGCGCCTTCTGCAATGTGACGGTGACGAGTGGCATCGGATATCCCCAGGTGGGTCAGAAGTACGGAACCTGCCGCGCGGGCGCGGCGAAGAACGAGGCCAGCGTCTTCGCGATGCGGCCGTGGGGTCGGGCGTGCCCGGGCAGCTTCAGCGATTCGGCCTTGCGGCCCACGACGCAGAACACGGCGTCGTTCTGCGCCTCGACGACCGTGTCGCCGTTTGACTCGACCACCCAGTTATCGCCGGGACGCAACACCACATCGTGCCGCTCGTTCTCCTCGGTGAGCCAGACGACACCTTGCGTGACGCGCAGCGTCGTGCCGCCCACGTGCGGGAGCGTGATGGCTTCACGGGCAGCAAGGGTGACGATCGTTCCGGAATCGAAGCAGGCCATGGCAAACCTCCAGTAGAATGCGCACAGGTCATTCGAGCTCAGCTGGGCGGGCGATCCGCGCCGCGCGCTCGATAGCAATCATTCTGGCGAAGCAGGCGCCGCAGCTCAAACGCTCAATTCGAATGGATAGCATGCATGGAACGCATGCATAGAACGCTCCGCGCGTTGCCGTCGCTCGATTTCCTCCGCGGCTTCGAGGCCGCGGGACGACGCCTTTCGTTCACGCTCGCGGCACAGGAGCTGTTCGTCACGCAATCGGCGCTGTCGCGCCAGATCAAGGCGCTCGAGGACGCCCTCGGCATCGCGCTTTTCGAGCGCCGCCACCGTGCGCTGGCGCTGACAGCGGCGGGTGCCGCGTTTCATCGCGACGTGACCGAGGCGCTCGAGCTGTTCGCGGCCGCCGCGGCGCGGCTGCACGAATCCACGCGCACGCCGGGGCTCACGCTGTCGACGACGGTGTCGTTCGCGTCGCTCTGGGTGATTCCGCGTCTTGCGACCTTTCGCGCGCGCTATCCCGACGTCGAGGTGTACGTGTCGGCCGACGATCGCGTCGTCGATCTTGCGCGCGGCGACGTCGATATCGCGGTGCGCTACCTGCCCGATTCGGGGGCACCCGCGGATGCGCTGCGCCTTTTCGGCGAACGGATGACGCCGGTGGCAAGTCCGAAGATCGCCTTCGGGGCCTCACCGCTTCGCGCGCCGGCCGACCTGACGCGCCACGTCCTGCTGCATCTCGACGATCCCGAGGGGCGCACGCCATGGCTCGACTGGCGCAGCTGGCTCACGTCGAATGGCCAACCCGGACTGAAGCCGGCGGGCGCGCTGCGCTTTCGCATCTACGATCAGGTGGTGCAGGCGGCCGTCGGCGGGCAGGGTGTGGCACTCGGGCGCCTGCCGATGATCGCCGAGCACCTTCGCGACGGGCGGCTCGTGGCGCCGTTCCCGAAGAAATACGAGTCGGCGCGCAGTTATTTCGCCCTCGCCGCGCCACGGGCCGCCGAGCGCGACGACGTCGCGGCGTTCCTCGGCTGGCTTTCCGAGGAGGCGGCGCGCGAATGAACGAACATCGTGCCCTGGCGCCGTCGCCGTGGATCCGCCGCTTCGCCTCGCTCGTGCCGCCCGGCGCGCGGGTGCTCGACGTCGCCGCCGGGCACGGGCGCCATGCGCGATTGCTTGCGGCACAAGGCGCGCGCGTCCACGCGGTGGATAACGACGCTGCGGCCCTTGCCGCGCTTGCCGGCGCCGATCGCATCACCACGCAGGTCGCCGACCTCGAAGCCGGGCCGTGGCCGTACGCGGATGCCACGTTCGACGCGATCGTCGTCGTCCACTATCTGCATCGACCGGCGTTGGGAGAGTTGCTGCGCGTGCTGAAACCCGACGCCTTGCTGCTCTACGAGACGTTCGCCACCGGCAACGAAGCATACGGACGCCCGTCGAATCCGGCGTTCCTGCTGCGCGAGAACGAGTTGCTCGACGTCGTCCGCGAGCGGCTGTCCGTCATCGCGTTCGAGCAGGGTCGCATCGACGGCGATCGCGTCGCGGTCATCCAGCGCATCGCCGCGGTTGGCCGCGCACGCGGCTGGCCGCTCCCGCTGCCCGCGCCGTCGAGCTGACGCTGCTGCCGATTCACGCCCGGCACACGCATTGCCAGCGAGGCGAATCGGGTAGAATCCCGGCTTTTGCAGGAAACGGTTCATGCTTTCAGGCAGTCTCGTCGCGATCGTGACGCCGATGCAGCCGGGCGGCGCGCTCGATCTCGATGCGCTTCGCCGGCTGATCGACTTTCACGTTGCAAGCGGCACCGCCGGCATCGTCATCGTCGGCACGACGGGTGAATCGCCCACCGTCGACGTCGACGAGCATTGCCGGCTCATCCAGTGCGCGATCGAATACGCCGCCGGCCGGCTGCCGGTCATCGCCGGCACGGGCGGCAATTCGACCGCGGAAGCGATCACCCTCACGCGCTTTGCCAAAGCGGCGGGTGCGACCGCCTGCCTGTCCGTGGTGCCGTATTACAACAAGCCGACGCAGGAGGGCATGTACCGGCACTTCCGCACGATCGCGGAAAGCGTCGACCTGCCGCTGCTCCTCTACAACGTACCGAGCCGCACCGTCGCCGATCTGTCGACCGAGACCGTGCTGCGGCTGGCGCAGGTTCCGGGCATCGCGGGAATGAAGGATGCGACGTCCGATCTCGTGCGGCTCGTCGATCTGCAGAACCGGTTGCCGGCCGGGCACCAGTTCGCGCTCTATTCCGGCAACGACGACACCGCGCTCGCCTTCATGCTGCTGGGCGGCAACGGCGTCGTCTCGGTCACGGCGAACGTCGCGCCGAAGCAGGTGAGCGAAGTGTGCGAAGCGGCGCTTGCCGGTGACGTCGTCACCGCGCGCCGGCGCAATGCACAGCTTGCGAACCTGCATGCGCGACTGTTCGTCGAAGCGAATCCGATCCCGGTCAAGTGGGCGCTTGCCGAGATGGGATTGATCCACAATGCGCTGCGGCTGCCGCTGACGCCCCTGTCGCCGCAGCACCACGACGCCGTGCGCGAGGCGTTGCGCGACGCGCAATGCCTCCCGCGGCCCGCACTCAAGGTTTATTCCTGATGAATCCATCGCTCCCCGCGGCGCGCGCCTGCGCGCTCTTCCTCGTTGTCATGCTGTCGCTCGCCGGTTGCGAATCGATGCCGTCGCTCAGCAAGCGCATCGACTACAAGTCGGCGGCCGGCTCGACGCCCTCGCTCGAGCTGCCGCCCGATCTCACCACCCCGCAGTATGACGATCGTTACGCGGTGTCGTCGGCGTCGGAGCTCGCGGCGAAGGATGCGACGCATCCCAAGCAATCGGAGCTGCTGCCGGTGAACAGCGAAGCGCACGTCGCCCGCGCCGGAACGCAGCGCTGGCTCGTCGTGAAGGCAACGCCCGAGCAGGCGTGGTCGACGGTGCGCAAGTTCTGGACCGACTCGGGCTTCGTCATCGCCACCGAGCAGCCGGCGCTCGGCATCATGGAAACCGACTGGGCCGAGAACCGCGCCGAGATTCCGCAGGACATCCTGCGCAAGTACATCGGCAAGTACATCGACGTGTTCTATTCGACGTACAAGCGAGACAAATTCCGCACGCGCATCGAGCGCGGCGCCGATCCCGGCACCGTGGAAATCTACGTGTCGCATCGCGGCATGGAGCAGGTGCCGACGACGAAGGTCGACAACGTGCAGGGCGCCGGCTTCGCGTGGGGCCTGATGCCGCCGAATCCGGGACTCGAGGCCGAGATGCTGTCGCGGCTGATGATGCGCTTCGGCACGCCGGAAGCGGTGGCCGAGGCGGCCACGTCGCCGAGTGCGGCGGCGAGTGCGCCGCAGCACGCGCGGCTCGAGAAGGCCGACGGGCTGTCGAAGCTCGTCGTCGACGATCCGTTCGATCGCGCATGGCGCCGTGTCGGCCTCGCCCTCGATCGCACGGGGTTCACGGTCGTCGATCGCGACCGGTCGAGCGGCACCTATTTCGTGCGCTTCTCCGACCCCGATACGGAGATGGCGAGGAAGGATCGCGAGAAGGGCTTCCTGTCGAAGCTGTTGACCTTCTGGAAGAAGGACGACGACAAGGACAAGCCGGAGCAATACCGGATCAAGGTGGCCGAAGCGTCGCCGCAAAGCACGGTCGTCGTCGAGGACACCACCGGCAAGCCCGACCGCTCGCCTGCGAGCGAGCGCATTCTTGCGTTGCTGCGCGACCAGCTCAAGTAGCATCGTCTGGTACATCCCCCCACGCTCGCTCCGCTCGCTGCCCCCCGGGGGGTGGGTCAGTCGGTCGGGGCGGCCCTTCCCGACTGACGCCCATGCGCTTCGCTTCCCTTGGCAGCGGCAGCGAAGGCAACGCGCTCGTCGTCGAAGTCGGTGACACCCGCATCCTGATCGATTGCGGGTTCCGCGTGCGCGACACGGTCGCGCGCCTGCTGCGCCTCGGTGTGGCGCCCGACTCGGTGAGCGCGATCCTCGTCACGCACGAGCACGCCGATCACATCGGCGGCGTCGCCGCGTTCGCCGCGCGCTACCGCATTCCCGTGTGGCTCACCTTCGGTACGCTGGAAATGGCAAGCGAGCGCATCGGGCGGCTGCCGCATGTTTTCGGCTTCGACAGCCACGACGCGTTTGCCGTCGGCATGATCGAGGTGCGGCCCTTCCCGGTGCCGCACGACGCACGCGAGCCGGTGCAGTTCGTCGTCGGCGACGGCGCGCATCGACTCGGCGTGCTTACCGACATCGGCGCGACGACGCCGCACGTCGAGGCGAGCCTCACCGGCTGCGATGCGCTCGTGCTGGAATGCAACCATGACCTCGGCATGCTCGAGGGCAGCGACTACCCGTGGCCGCTCAAGCAGCGGATCGCGGGCCGCTTCGGCCATCTGCACAACGAGGCGGCGGCCGCACTGCTCGGCGCCATCGACACGTCACGATTGCAGCACCTCGTCGCCGCCCACCTGTCACAGCAGAACAACACCCCCGAGCGCGCACGCGGCGCGCTGTCCAAGGCGATGAATTGCGCGCCCGACTGGATCGGCATCGCCGACCAGCACGACGGCTTCGCCTGGCGGGGCCTGTAGCGGCCTCACGAGGAGCACCAAAGACATGGAGAAGCGCCAGGAGTTGTACCGTGGCAAGGCGAAGACCGTTTACGCGACGGACGATCCCGCACGCCTCGTGATGCACTATCGCGACGACGTCTCGGCATTCGACGGCGCGAAGGTCGCGAAGCTCGACGGCAAGGGCGAGACGAACAACCGCATCAACGAGTTCGTCATGGGCAAGCTCGCGGCCGCGGGCATACCGACCCACTTCGTGTCGCGGCTGAACGAGCGTGAATCACTCGTCAAGGCGATGAAGATGATTCCCGTCGAGTGCGTCGTGCGCAACATCTGCGCCGGGTCGATGGCGAAGCGCTACGGCATCGAGGAGGGCAAGCGGTTGCCGGAGCCCATCTTCGAATTCTTCCTGAAGAGCGATGCGCTGCACGATCCGCTCGTCAACGACGACCACATCCGCATCCTCAAGTGGGCCACGGCCGGCGAAATCGCGCAGATGAAGGCGCTCACCCATCGCGTCAATGCGGTACTGAAGCCGCTCTTCTTCGCGGCGGACATCGACCTCGTCGACTACAAGCTCGAGTTCGGCCATCCGCTCGACGACCTCGACGGCGCGCTCGTGCTCGGCGACGAGTTCACGCCCGACGGGTGCCGGCTGTGGGATGCACGCACCGGCGAGAAGCTCGACAAGGATCGCTTCCGGCGCGATCTCGGCGATGTCATCGAGCACTACCGCGAGGTGGCACGGCGCATCGGACTCGCGCTGTAAGGAAGCGCGCGCCCTGCGCCGGAAGCGTTCGCAGGGAAAGCGTGGGCGACAAGCACAACGGCGGACTGCGCCAGGCGCCGCCCGCCGTTGCCGGCCGTTGCATCACGCGATGGCGTGACGCGTTGCGATCCGCGTTACTTGACGTCCGACGCGTGTGCTTCGAACTCGGATTGGCTGACCACCCCGTCGTTGTTCGCGTCCAGCGTCTTCCACATGGCGCGCACCTTCGGATCGGCGGCGACTTCGGAACTGCTCAGCTTGCCGTCGTGGTTGGTGTCGAGGCGCGCAAACCGCGCATCGGCGCTCGACGTTCCGCTCTTCATGCCGTTGCTCATGCTGCCGCTCGGCGTGGCCGGCGTGGTCGCCGTCGCGTTTGCCGACGCGTCGCCCTTCATCTTGTCGGTCCCCGTCGCGTACGCGGCGCCTGCGGTGAAGGCGAGTGCCGGCACGAACAGGCCGGCCAGCAGCTTCATTTTCAATGGTTGTCTCATCGGTTCCTCCTTTGACGAAACGATCAAGGCCGTCTGCGTGCCGCATGGCGACCCCGAACGAGTCATTTTGCGCACCGCCCGGCGCGTGCTCCATAGGGCGCGGCACGAAACGCGCGTAGGACAAACGCCGCCTCCCGCGCCACGAGCAGAGCGGCCGTTTACAGGCCGAGGACGTTGGCGCTCATGCCCGGCTCGCCGGTAGCCCAGATCTCGTCGAAGCGGTCGATCAGCGCCTTCGCGCGCTCGGGACTGCCGATCGACAGCGATCCATGCGGCCAGTCGACATGGTGCCGGTGCACGAAGTGCAGGTCGTCGACGATTACGAGCGGGTCCATGGCGGCCCGCGCCGCGGCCCCCGTGCGATACACCTTCATCGCATGCGCGTGGCGCACGAGCAGCGCGCAAAGCCGCGCCCCGGAAGACTCGATCCAGCGCGTGTCGTGCACGATGATGTCGAGGCGCGCGCCCGGGATGCGCCGCAGAAACGACGACAACGCATCGCAGCGATCGGCCGCATTCCAGCGGCCGCCCGACAGGTCGATATCGAAAATCCTGATGTGCCGTTGTGCAAGCGCAATCACTTCGTCGTGCGCGCGATCGAGGTCGGCAAGCGAATCGAGCCGCGCTTCGCGCGGAAGCCCGGGGGGCGGCGGCAGCGCCGTGTCAGGCGGGGTCGGCGAGGAAGCCATGGCGATGCCAATCGTAAAGGATGGCGGCGAGCTCCGGCGAAAGGCGTGCAGCGACCTGCGGCGGAAGCGTGCGCCGATCGGCGAGCGTTCGCAAATCGTCGCCGCCCGATGCCGGCAGAGGCAGCTCGTCGCCGTTGATGTAACACCGGGCGCTGTCGTACAGCAGTTGCGTGCGCCGGTCGAGTCGCACGCCGGCGCGTGCAATCCGGCGCTCGAATCGGGCACGCGAGCAGTGCGCCCCCGTGGTGAAAACGACTTCGGGCTTCGGCTCGCTGAGGTAGCGGCCGAGAAAGCGCGCGATGTCGTCGTCATCCCAGCGGATTGCGGCGAGGGCCCGCGCGACCTGCCGCTGCATCATGCGGTCGATGCGCGCGGGCGCTTTCGTCGGACGCAAGTCGGGATCGGCGTAGCGGCCGGGTGCGGCGAGCGTGTCGCGCAGATGGTCGAGAAAGGCCTCGGCAAGCTCCTGGTGCGCGGGCGCGCGAAAGCCGATCGAATACGTCATGCACTCGTCGAGCGCCACGCCGTCGTGTGCATGATCCGGCGGCAGGTACAGCATGTCGCCCGGTGTGAGCGTCGCCTCGTGCTCGGGCGTGAAACGCGCGAGGATGCGCAGCGGGGCATTCTCGACGAGCCGCAGGTCCTGCTGGCGACCATGGCGCCAGCGTCGCCGGCCCGATGCCTGCAGCAGGAACACATCGTACGAGTCGTAATGCGGACCCACGCCGCCGCCCGGCACCGCGTAACTCACCATCAGGTCGTCGAGACGCGCGTAGGGGATGAACGCGAAGCGGCGCAGCAGCGCATCGGCGCCGTCGTCGTGCAGGTTGACGCCCTGCACCAGCAGCGTCCAGTTGCGCGCCGGCAGGCGCTCGAGTTGCGCGCGTTTGAACGGCCCGTCGTGCTGTATGTAGCGCCTGCCCGTTCGCTGCACGAGGCGCGATTGCACGTCGTCACGTGCGGCGAGTGCGAAGAGTTCGGCACGCGTCAAAAGCCTCGGGATTACAGGCAACGCCGCTTCGACGAGCAGCGGCTTCTTGTGCCAGTAGCTGCGCAGGAACGCCTCCGGCGCATGACCCCCGAGCAATTGGCGCAGCGCGCGATTCATCGCGGCGAGTATAGCGAGCGCGGCACTGGCCGGCATCGCCGGCGCGGGCGGAACCGCGGCGTACAATGCCTGTCCACCGAGCGGGTGCGCTGCATGGTCGAAGCGCACGGCATCACTCCTTCCTTTCCCCTGTCATCCATGAACGTCTTCGCCAACACGGTCGTCACGCTGTCGTTCCAGCTCTACGATGCGAGCAACAAGCTGATCGAGGAAACCGACGAGCCCATCGCTTACCTCCACGGCGGTCATTCCGGCATTTTCCCGAAGGTCGAGGCGGCGCTCGCTCACAAGCAGGTCGGCGACAGCGTGTCGGTCACACTCGAGCCCGACGACGCGTTCGGCGACTACGACGCGGGGCTCATGCGCATCGAGTCTGTCGAGCAGCTTCCGCCCGACATCGAAGTGGGCGGCCATCTCGTCGCCGAGCAGGATGGCAACGAAATGGTGTGGCGGATCACCGATATTGCCGAGGGCAAGGCGGTGCTCGACGGCAATCACGAGCTCGCCGGCCAGCGCCTGCGCTTCGACTGCAAGGTTCTCGATATCCGTCCTGCGACGCAGGAGGAGATCACGCACGGGCACGTGCATGGTGCGCACGGACATCATCACTGACGCATGACGGAACGCGCAACGATCGCTCTTTGCCGATGATCCGCTACGACAACCATCCGTCCGGCCGCCACTTCCTGCAGATTCCCGGGCCGACGAACGTTCCCGACCGCGTGCTGCGCGCGATCGATCGTCCGACGATCGACCATCGCGGCCCGGAGTTCGCGCAACTCGGCCTGTCGATACTCGGGCGCATCGGCTCGATCTTCCAGACGCGCGAGCCGGTAGTCATCTATGCGGCCTCCGGGACGGGCGCGTGGGAAGCGGCACTCGTCAACACGCTGTCGCCCGGCGACGTCGTGCTCATGGCCGAAACCGGCCACTTCGCGCTGCTGTGGAAGCGGCTTGCCGAGCGGCTCGGATTGCAGCCTGAATTCCTTCCCGGCGACTGGCGCCATGGTGCCGATCCCGACGCGATCCACGCGCGCCTCGCCGACGATCGAACGCACGCGATCAGGGCCGTCTGCATCGTGCATAACGAGACGTCGACCGGGGTGGTAAGCGACATCGCGCGCGTGCGCGCGGCGATCGATCGCGCCGCTCATCCGGCGCTGCTTCTCGTGGACACCATTTCGTCGCTTGGCTCGATCGACTATCGTCACGATGAATGGGGCGTCGACGTCACGGTGGCCGGCTCGCAGAAGGGATTGATGCTGCCGCCCGGCCTGTCGTTCAACGCGGTCAGCGAGAAGGCGCGCGCGGCGTCGACGCAGGCGAAGTTGCCGCGAGCGTACTGGGCGTGGGACGAGATCATCGCCGCCAACCGCAACGGTTACTGGCCCACGACGCCGGCCACCAATCTGTTGTACGGACTCGACGCGGCGCTCGACCAGTTGCTCGACGAAGGCTTGCCGAACGTGTTCGCACGTCACGCGCGGCACGGCGACGCGACACGGGCGGCGGTGCGTGCGTGGGGGCTCGAGATACTTTGCGCGAACCCCGACGAGTACAGCAACTCGCTGACCGCCGTGCTGATGCCCGAGGGCCACGACGCCGACGCGTTTCGCCGTGTCGTGCTCGAGCGCTTCGACATGTCGCTCGGCACCGGTCTTTCGAAGCTTGCGGGCCGCGTGTTTCGCATCGGGCACCTCGGCGATTTCAACGACCTCACGCTGATGGGCACGCTCGCCGGCGTCGAGATGGGACTGCGCCTTGCCGGCGTCCCGCATCGCGCGGGCGGTATGGATGCGGCGATGGCGATTCTCGGTGGCGATCGCGAGCCGGCGGAACGAAAGGGATCACGCGCGATCGAGCTCGCGTGAGCCAGGCACGGCGTCGATGACGGTTGCGTCGCTGCCTGACTACCTGGTGCCGCTTCGCGATGCACTGGTCGACGCGCGGCATGGGCGCATAGGCGTTGCCGCTGCAGCCTTGCCAGTGCCGAAGAGCGATGAGGATGCGTACGCGGTCCAGGATTCGGTCGCCGGCGCGCTCGGCTGGTTCCGGACGGCCAAGCCGCATGCATGGAAGGTCGGCGCTGCAAGCCGCGCCGCGTTGCCCAATGCGGCGCCGCTGCCGCCGCAGCACGTCGTCGATAGTCCGGCGACATTTCCCGCGGGCGCATTCAATCGCATGCTCATCGAGGGCGAGATCGCGTTTCGTCTACGTGCGCCGATCGTCGGCGACGACGACGCGAGCATCGCCGCGGTGATCGATGCGTGGCTCGTGACCATCGAAGTCGTCGATCCGCGCTACGCCGATTGGGACGCTGCGAGCCCGACGCAAAAGCTTGCCGACCAGGGGCTGCATGCGGCGCTGGTGATCGGCAGCGGCACGGCGCTGCCCGCGGCAATCGACTGGACGTCGCTCGTCGCACGCGTGCGTCGCAACGGCGAGACCGTCCGCGAAACGCGGGGCGGGCACTCGCTCGGGAACCTGCTGTACTTGCTGCCGTGGCTTGCGCGACACGCCGCTGGCCGCGGCATGCCGCTTCGCGCCGGCGACGTGATCAGCGCCGGCACGTGGACCGGCGTGCTGGAGGCGTTCGCGGGTGAGACGATCGCCGTCGAATTCGACGGCGTGGGGCGCGCGACGGCGCGATTCGACTAGCCTTCGCGCGCCGCGCGTTTGAGTTCGTACAGCGCCGCGAGCGCGTCGCGCGGCGACAGGCTGTCAGGATCGAGTGCCGCGAGCTTCGTTTCGAGTTCCGCGAGGCGCGTTCCGTTCGCAGCCGCCGGCGACCGGGGCGGGTCGGCCGCGGCGAACAGGTCGTGTTGCGCGTCGTCGCGGGCGTTGAACTTGTCGAGCCGCGCGAAGTAGCGCTGCGCCTGCTTGAGCGTATCGGCCGGCACGCCGGCGAGCCGCGCGACCTGGAGTCCGTAGCTGCGGTTCGCCGGACCGTCCGCGACCTGGTGCAGGAACACGATGCCCGGTCCCTGGCGGCTTTTCGTCTCGACCGCATCGAAGTGCACGTTCGCGCAGCCGTCGATTTCCGACGGCAGCGCCGTCAACTCGAAGTAGTGCGTCGCGAACAGCGCAAGGCTGCGGTTGTGCGCCGCAAGCCGGTGCGCGATCGACCATGCGAGTGCCAGGCCGTCGAACGTCGATGTGCCGCGGCCGATCTCGTCGATCAGCACGAGGCTTTGCGCCGTCGCGCGGTTCAGGATGTACGCGGCCTCGGTCATCTCGACCATGAACGTCGAGCGCCCGCCTGCGAGGTCGTCGGCGGCGCCGATGCGCGTGTAGATGGCGTCGAGCGGCCCGAGTGCTGCGCGTGCGGCGGGCACGAACATCCCCGCGTAGGCGAGCAGGGCGATCACCGCGGTCTGCCGCATGTACGTCGACTTGCCGCCCATGTTCGGACCGGTGACGACGAGAAGTCGCCGCGCCGGGTCGAGCGCTACGTCGTTCGGAATGAATGCCTCGACCTGGCGCTCGACGACGAGATGGCGTCCGCCTTCGATTGCGATGCCGATTTCCGGCCGCAATAGCGGACGCACGAGGCGCAATGCGTCGGCACGTTCGGCCAGGGTTGCGAGCACGTCGAGCGTCGCGAGTGCCGCGGCGGCCTTCTGCAGTTGTGCAATCGCCGGCGTGAGGGCGACCAGCAGCTCCTCGTAGAGCCGCCGCTCGCAGGCAAGCGCGCGCTCCTGCGCGGTGAGCGCTTTCGATTCGAACGCCGTCAACTCGGCGGTGGTATACCGCTCGGCATTCTTGAGCGTCTGGCGGCGCCGGTACTCGTCGGGCACGCGCTCGGCGTTCGCGCGCGTGACCTCGATGTAAAAGCCGTGCACGCGGTTGTATTCGACCTTCAGCGTCGCGATGCCGGAGCGCTCGCGCTCGCGCCGCTCGAGGTCGAGCAGGAACTGCGCGCATCCGGCATCGACATTGCGCAGATCGTCGAGCTCGGTATCGAATCCGCCGGCGATGACGTTGCCGTCGCGTAATTGCGCCGCCGGCTCGGGTGCGATCGCACGCGCGAGCAGTGCGTGCCATTGCGCGTCGCAAGCGAGCTCGTCGGCGCAATCGCGCAAAAGCGGCACATCGAACTGCGCAACGGCGCGCGCCAGCGCGGGCAGCGACGCAAGCGTGTCGCGCAGACCCGCGAGATCGCGCGGGCGGGCGCTTCGCAGCGCGATGCGCGATACGACGCGCTCGACGTCGACGGTGCCGCGGAGCGCCGCCGCGACGGAACGCACAACCGAAGCGTCGCCGCGCAACGCATCGATCGCATCGTGCCGTGCCGTCACGCGCGTCTGGTCGCGCAGCGGATGCGTGAGCCAATGGCGCAGCAGCCGGCTGCCGGCTGCCGTGGCGCACGTATCGAGCAGCGAGTGCAGCGTCGGCTCGCGCTCGCCCGCGAGTGTCTGCGTGATCTCGAGGTTGCGCCGCGTCGCCGCGTCGAGTGCCACGAATTCGCCCGCCGATTCGACCTCGAGCGAGCGCACGTGCTCGAGCGCGCTCTGCTGCGTCGCGCTCGCATAGGCGAGCAGCGCACCGGCGGCACCGGTTGCGAGCGGTGCCGCATCGACCCCGAAGGCGCGCAGGTCGAGGGTGCCCATCTGGCGGGCGAGGGCACGCGCGGCCGCCTCGCGGTCGAAATGCCACGCGGGCAATGGATGCACCGGCGCGCCCTTGCCGCGCCACGCGGGCGCCACGGCGTCCTCGGCGAGCAGCAGCTCGGCAGGCTCGATGCGTTCAAGCGTTGCAGCGCAGTCGACGAGTGCCACGTCGGTGAGCGTCATCCGCCCCGACGCGAGATTGAGCCATGCGATGCCGGCGCGCTCGCCGCCGTGCACCAATGCGGCGAGCGGCGCGTCGCGCTTCGCGTCGAGCAGGCCGGCGTCGGTCAGCGTGCCCGGCGTGACGATGCGCGTGATCCTGCGCTCGACGAGGCCCTTGCTCGTCGCCGGATCGCCGATCTGGTCGACGATCACGACACTTTCGCCACGCCCGACGAGTCGCGCGAGATGCTGCTCGATCGCGTGATACGGCACGCCCGCCATCGGAATCGGCGCACCCGCCGATTGCCCCCGGGCCGTCAGCGTGATGTCGAGCAGCCGCGAAGCGCGCTCGGCGTCGGCGTAGAACAGCTCGTAGAAATCACCCATCCGATAGAAGAGCAGCCGATCGGGATGCTCGTTCTTGAACCGCAGGTACTGCTGCATCATCGGCGTGTGCTTCTCGGCATCCATCATCGCTTCCCGGCTCGCGCGATTATCGCGTACCGCGCACACCCGACTTCGTGGCCGTGGTCTTTGCCCGGGACACCGCGAAAGCCGGCAACGGGTTCAGCCCGGAACCTCGTGCAGCGCGGCGCGGATGGTATCGAGCGTGATGGCGCCGGCCGCGCCGCTCGCGCCTTCCACGACCGCCGCGTCCTGGTCCGCGGCGAGCAGTGTCGACAGTGCATCGCGCAGGCTTGCCGTGCGGGCGAGCCGTGGCGCGTCGACAGCCGGCAGCGCGTCCGTGACGTAATCGGCCGCCGCCATCAGCCCGAGGCGCTTCAATGCCCGATCGCTGCCGACGAAGGCATCGACGAACGCGTCGGCCGGATGCGCGAGGATCGCTTCGGGACGGTCGAACTGCACGAGCCGGCCCGCGCGCATGATCGCGATGCGGGTTCCCATCTTGAGCGCCTCGTCGATGTCGTGCGTCACGAAGACGATCGTCTTCGTGAGCTCGCGCAGCAGGCGCAGCAACTCGTCCTGCAGCGACGCGCGCGTGATCGGGTCGAGTGCGCCGAACGGCTCGTCCATCAGCATCACCGGCGGGTCGGCCGCAAGGGCACGCGCGACGCCCACGCGCTGTTTCTGGCCGCCGGACAGCTCGCGCGGATAGCGATCGCGATAGCGCGCCGGCTCCATGTCGACGCGTGCGAGCAACTCGTCGACGCGCCGGTCGATGCGTCGTGCGTCCCAGCCAAGCAGATGCGGCACGGTCGCGACGTTCTGCGCGATCGTCATGTGCGGGAAAAGCCCGACCTGCTGGATCACGTAGCCCACCGAGCGGCGCAGCTGCACCGGATCGCTTCCCGTCACGTCGCGCCCGGCGATGCGGACGGTGCCGCCGTCGGGCTCGATCAGGCGGTTGATCATTCGCATCGTCGTCGTCTTGCCGCAGCCCGACGGCCCGATCAGCACGCAGATTTCGCCCTCGCCGATGAAGAGCGTGAGATCGTCGACCGCGGCGAACGCACCGCCGGGAAAACGCTTCGTCAGGTGCGTCAGTTCGATCATGCGTAAAGGCCGCGCGGCGTCAGCCGCCGCTGCAGCACGCCGAAGCCGAAATCGGCGGCGAGCGCAAGCAGCGTGACCGGGATCGCACCGACGAGCATTTGCGGCACCGCCATCATCGCGATGCCCGCCGTGATGAAATCGCCGAGGCCGCCTCCGCCGATGAACGCGGCGAGCACGGCGCCCGAGATCACCTGGATCGCCGCCGTGCGCAACCCGGCGAAAATCACCGGGACGGCGAGCGGCCATTCGATGCGCCGCAGGATGCCGCGCGCTGTCATGCCCATCCCGCGTGCCGCATCGACGACGTCGGCGTCGATGCCGCGCATGCCCGCGATCGTGTTGAGCAGGATGGGCGGCAGCGCGAGCAGCGACAACGCGAAGAGGCTCGGTGCGAAGCCGGTGCCGAGCACCGGCAGCACCAGCGCGAGCACCGCAAGCGAGGGCAGCGTGCGGCCGATGTTCGCGACATTGACCGCGGCGAAGGCGACGCCGCGCCGGTGTGCCGCGTAGATGCCCGCTGGAATCGCGATGGCGGCGGCGATCGAAAGTGCCGCGACCGATAGGGCGACATGCACACCGAGCGCGGCCCCGAATTGCGCCGGGTGAGCGAGCAGATAACGCCAGGCGTCGACGAGCATCGGTCCTGGTCAGCCGCTGCGTGTACGCACGAGATGCCGCTCGAGCAGCGCGAGCGCACCGTCGACGCCGATGGCCAACGCGCATGCGGTGAGTGCGCCGGACCAGATCTTGGGGGCGTGATCGGAGGCGATGCCGTTGAAGATCAGTGTGCCGAGCCCGCCCGCGTTCACATACGCCGCCACGACGGTGACGCTGATCACGGTCACCGCGGCGATGCGCAATCCGGCGACGATCACCGGTGCGGCGAGCGGCAATTCGATGCGCAGCAATAGTTGCGGCGCGCTCATGCCCATGCCGCGCGCGGCATCGACGACCTCGGTCGACACACCGCGGATCCCGGTGGCGATATTGCGGATCAGCACGACGAGGGAAAAGGCCACCATCGCGATGATCGCGTTCGTGCGCCCGAGGCCGACGAGCGGGATCAGCAGCGCGAGGAAGGCGAGTGTCGGGATCGTGTAGAGGAAACCCGCGATGGCCATCGCAACGGCATGGACACGCTCGTGACGCGCGGCGACGATGCCGACCGGCAGCGCGATCGCGAAGGCGATGGCGAGCGCGGTCAGCGCAATGGCGATGTGCTGCCCGAGGGCGATCGCCACCTGGTCGGCGTTATGCAGGAACCAGTTCACGGCGCTTCCGTCGACGCGCAAAATCCGGGCGATCCGATCAGCGCGGCGATCGTTTCCACGTCGGGGCCGAGCGGCCGGTCATGCACGAGCATCGGAACGTGCTCGCGGATGCGCGCATGCAGCATGCGCGGACCGGCGCCGAGCTGCTGCGCATCGAGCTCGTGCAAGTCGATCGCCTGCGCGGCAACGAGCATTTCGATGGCCACGATGTAGCGCAGGTGCTCGGCCATCGCGCCCAGCCGCTCGACGGTCGAAAGCGCCATCGTGGCGTGATCCTCGACGTTGTCCGAGATCGCGAGGAAATCGAGCGAGGAGGGATTCGCCTGGCCGCGGATCGCGGACCAAAGTGCCGTCAGCGTCTTCTGCAACGTGGCGAACCCCGAGTGCGCGGGTCCGAAACGGGTGAGCTGCAGCGGCAATCCCGTGAATGCCGGCGACATGAAGCGGAGCACCCGCTCGGCGGCAAGGCGCGCGGCCTGTGCGAACGCAATGGCCAGCGCATCGAACGCGAGCGTGAACGCGGGCAGGTGAAAGTTGCCGTTCGACAGCATGATCCCTTCGTCCGCCAGCACGAGCGGGCTGTCGGCGGCGCTGTTGAGCTCGAGCTCGACCTGTTCGCGCACGTGCTCGAGCGCCGCCTGCAATGAGCCGTGCACCTGTGCCACGACGCGAAAGCTCAGCGGATCCTGCACGCGGCGTGCGGCGCCGGGTGCCAGCAGCGCACTGCCGTCGAGCAGCGCGCGCAACTGTGCGGCGACGTCCATCTGCCCCGGCGCCCGCCGCGCGGCGACCGCGCGCGGGTCGAGCGGCGACACGTTGGCGCGAAACCCCTCGAACGACAGCGCGATGGCCGCGCGCCACGCAGTCGCGAGCGCGGTGGCGTCGGCGGCAACGAGCGCACCGCGCCCAATCGTCGCCGCGTTCGCGCTGATCAGCGCAAGCCCGTCCTTGGGGCCCAGCGTGACGGGGGCCAGTCCCGCGCGGCGCAGCGCTTCGGCGCCCGGCAGAACGGCGCCGGCGAATTCGGCCATGCCTTCGCCGATCAGCGGCAACGCGAGATGCGAAAGCTGCGGGAGGTCGGCGACGCCGATCGATCCGTGACGCGGCACGACCGGATGAACGCCGCGATTCACGAACGCGACGAGCGCGTCGAGGACCGGCTGCGACACGCCGGATCCGCCGGCCGCCATGCCGGCGATCCGCGCGAACAGCATGGCGCGGACTGACGCACGGTCGTAAGCCGGGCCTACGGCAACAGCGCGGGCACGTATCGCGCGTCGCTGGTACAGGGCGAGATCGTCTGCGTCGAGCCGCTGCCCCGTATTGGCACCGAGCGCCGTGTTGACGCCGTAGATCGGCGTGTCCCCCGACGCAAGGCGGAGCACGACGTCGTGCGCGGCGCCGATGCGTGCGTGCACGCCGGGCGCGAGCCCGACGCGGGCGTCATGACGAGCGACGGCGACGACGTCGGCGATGCCGATGCGCCGGTCACCGACGCGAATCGGCGCAGCCGTCAATGCACGATGCCCTTGGCCTTCAGGAAATCGTGCGCGACGTCGCGTGGCTCCATCTTCTCGCCGTCGACCTTGTAGTTCATCGCCGCCATCGACGATTCGTCGAGGGTCGCGCTGACGCGATTCAGCACGTCGGCCATCTTCGGATTGGCGGCCAGCGCTTCATTGCGCACGACCGGAACCACGTAGTAGGGCGGCCACAGGTTCCTGTCGTCCTTGAGCCGCGTGAGCTTCAGGGCGCTGATCATGCCGTCGGTGGAGTAGCCGTTGACGACGTCGATCTGCTTGCTCGCGATGGCCTGGTAGCGCAGCCCGATCGCCATCTGCACGTCCTCCTTGAACACGATCCCGTACTTCGCCTTGAGGCCCGGCAGGCCGTCTTCGCGATCGCGGAACTCGGGGCCGGCGCCAAGCTTGAGCTGGTTCGCGACCTTCGCCAGATCGGACAGCGTCACGAGCTTGTATTGCGCGGCGGTTTCGGGACGCACGACCATGTTGTACGTGTTGTTGACCGGCGCTTCATTGAGCAGCGTGAGACCCTTCGCCGCATACGCCGCCTTCACCTTGTCGTAGACGGCCTTGCGGTCGCTCATCGCCGGCTGCTTCAGCACGGCAAGCAGCATCGTTCCCGTGTACTCGGGGTAGAAGTCGATCTGCTTTTCCTCGAGCGCCTTGTGCGCGATCAGCGTGCCGCCGAGATTCAGCTTGCGCTCGACCGGGATGCCCGCCGCTTCCATCGCCTGTGCGTACAGCTCGGCAAGCACGAACTGCTCGGTGAAATTCTTCGACCCCACCCGCACCGGCTGCTGAGCGCCCACGGGCGATGCACCGACGAGCGCGAGCAGGGTGAGTGGCAACAGGAACCGCAGCATGGCCCGCATTTCGATGCTCCTCAGGGTGAATGTCGCGCGACGTCGCAGCCCGTCGCCTCGGCGTCGCGAAAGCGCGATTGTCCGGGTGCGGCCGGGACCGGTCAATCGCCGCACGCGATGACCTCGTGCACAAAAAAAAGAGCCAGGCGTACCCGGCTCGAGGACCCAAGAACGAAACCTGCGATCAGTCGTTATCGTCGTCGTCGTCGCGCGGTCCGATCGCGCCGCGGATTTCTCCGGTCGGGAATAGCGTCGTGTGCACGTTCGCGTAGGCCGCGCCTGCGCGCATCGCCTTGATCATTTCGGCGAACCCGGCGGCGCCGGCGTCGATATTCTGCGTTGGCCGCGCAATGACGTCGGCGGCGGTCAGCGTCCCGGTGATCGTCGCCGGCCCGGGCGGGCAAGCCTGCGGCATCGGAACGCCGGCGGGCGGCGCCAGGTTGGTGCACAGGAAAAGCACGATCTGCCCGGTGGTGGCGGGACGGCCGAAGTGGATATGCGACTGCGTTATCGCGGACGAGAGGGGGGTGTACGAAAGCGTGTAGTCGATCGCCGTTCCGGCGGCATTCACGGTGGCCCTGAACGTGCCGCTGCCGGGCGAGTTGAGCGTGAGCGGCGTTTCCTCGTAGCCGATCAGCTTCGTGGCAAACGTCGTGCCGTTTTCTTCGTCGTTGCCGCCATTGCCATTGCCGTTACCCTTGTTGTTGCCGTCGGCCAGCGCCGACGCGCTGGCGACTGCCGCCAACGCGGCGACGGCAATCCCTACCTTGTTGCGCGCGGTCATCTCGTCCTCCTCATGGTGGAAGCGCCGAAACGCAAACAGCACCCGCGGAGGATTATTTCGCGGCCGATTCAAAACACCCAGAACGCCTGCGGCGGAACCTCGAGCCAGTGCCGGCCGGCGGCCAGCGGCTGATCGCCGTAGGCGCGGACGCGCGCCTCGCCGACGTGAAAAAGGTGCTCCCACTTGTCGCCAAGATACATCGACGTCGAAAGCTCCGCGGCAAGACGGTTGTCGCCCGGTCCTTCGGTGATCCGAATGCGCTCGAGCCGGATCATCCCGACCCCGTCGCCACCCGGCGCCGCCCCCGGTTTCGCGGTTCCCCACAGGCGGAAGCCTTCGCCCTCGAGCAGCGCGCTGCCGTTGCGGATTTCGGCGACGCGGCCGGGAAATCGATTGTTGCTGCCCATGAAGTCGGCGGTGAACAGCGTTTGCGGCGCGCTGTACATTTCCTGTGGGGTTCCCTGCTGCTCGATCATGCCGCCGTTCAGAAGCAGGATGCGATCGGACATCGCCAGCGCCTCGGCCTGGTCGTGCGTCACGCACAGCGACGACAGCTGCATGCGCACGATCAGCTCGCGCAGCCATGCCCGCGCTTCCTCGCGCAGCTTGGCGTCGAGGTTCGACAGCGGCTCGTCGAGCAGGATGACCGGCGGGTTGTAGACGAGCGCACGTGCGAGTGCGACGCGCTGCTGCTGGCCGCCGGAGAGCTGATGCGGAAAGCGGTCGGCCAGCTTGCCGAGCGAGAGCTGGTCGAGCGCCGTCTGCACGCGATCCTGCGCATCGGTGCGCCGCACGCTGCGCAGCCGCAGCCCGTACGCGACGTTGTCGAACACGGTCTTGTGCGGCCACAGCGCGTAGGACTGGAAGACGAGGCCGAGATTGCGTCCCTCGGCGGGAATGTCGAGGCCGCGCGCGCCATCGAACACCACCTTGTCGCCGATGAGAATCCTGCCCTGATGCGGCACTTCCAGGCCGGCGACGGCGCGAAGGAGCGTCGTCTTGCCGCTGCCGGAGGGGCCGAGCAGCGATACGACCTCGCCACGGTTCAGCGTGAGCGCGACCCCCTTGAGGATCGGGTTGTCGCCGTAGGCGAGATGCAGGTTCTCGACGGTCAGTTCGGCCATGCGGCTAGCTCCTAATCCCTCAGTCTCACGCCGAAGCGCAGTGCGAATGCGAGACCGATGAAGACGAGCACGATGTTGATGAGCGACAGCGCGGCGACGATGTCGATCGCGCCGCCCTGCCACAGCGAGACGAGCTCGGCGCCGATCACCTCGGTGCCCGGCGCGAGCAGGTACACGCCGGTCGAATACTCGCGCTCGAAGATCATGAAGACGAGCAGCCACGAGCCGAGCAGGCCGTGGCGAATGAGCGGCAGCGTGATCTCGCGCGAGATGCGTCCGCGCGCGGCGCCCATCGTGCGCGCCGCCTCCTCGAGCTCGGTGCTCACCTGCAACAGCGACGACGAGATGAGCCGCATGCCGTAGGCGAGCCACACCACCGTGTAGGCAAGCCACATGCTGAAGATCGTTTCGCGCAGCGGGCGCAGCGGCGGGAAGAACAGGAACACCCACAGGAATGCGAGCCCGATCAGGAGGCCCGGCACCGCGCGCGGAATGAGCACGAGGTAGTCGACCACGCGCGACCAGCCGTCGTTGCGCCGGTGCGTCGCGAAGCCGATGGCCGTGTAGCAGGCGACGGTGAGTGCGCCGCCGACGGTGCCGAGCAGCACGGTGTTCCAGATCGCGCGCACGTCGGTCGGCTCGTTGAAGACCTCGCGGAAGTTGCCGAGCGTGAACGCCTCGGCAAGGCGCACGCCGAACCCCCAGTTGGTCACGAATGCGCGCAGCGCGATGCCGCTGATCGGCACGATCACGGCAACGAAGAGCCACAGTGCCACCAGCGCCACGGCCACCCACTTCCATGCGCCGAGCGGAAGCTCGCGGATGCGGCCCGCCTTGCCGCGGATCGTTGCGTACTTGCGCACGTTCTGCAGCAGGCGGCGCTGCAGCAGCACGAGCGGAATCGTCAGCGCGACGATGCAGACGGCCACGGCCGCCATCAGGTGATACGACGGCGTCCCGAGCTTGTTCGTGAGCTTGTACAGGTACGTCGACAGCACGAGATGGCCTTCGGGATCACCGAGGACGAGCGGCAGCCCGAAGAGCTCGAGGCCGAGAAAGAAGATCAGCACTGCGGAAAAGAGCAGCGCCGGCATGATCAGCGGCAGGCTCACCGAGACTGCCACGCGAAACGGCGATGCACCCGCGACGCGCGCCGCTTCCTCGACATCGGAGCCGAGGTTCTTGAGTGCCGACGACGCGTAGATGTAGACGTTGGGAACATGCGTCAGCCCGGCGATCACCGACATCGCGGCGAGCGAATAGAGGCCCCACGGTGCGACGCCGAAGACGTCGGTGGCCCAGACCGAGTAGAAGCCCACCGGACCGGCCGCCACCACGTAGCCGAACGAGAGCACCATCGGCGAGACGAAGCTCGGCACGAGCAGCATCGGCTCGATGAAGCGCTTGCCCGGGAAATCGGTGCGCTCCATCACGAACGCGAGCACCGCGCCGAGCGGCACCGCGATCACCGTCATGCCGGCCGCGATCAGCAGCGAATTGCGAAGCGCCATCCAGAAATCGGGATCGGCGAAGATGAAGTCATACGCCGCGACGCCGACGTGCTTGACGGCGTCGAAGAACGGCGCGTCGAGCAGGCTCTGGTAGACGATCAGCGACAACGGTGCGAGCACCGCCGCCGCCGTGAGCAGGATCGTCAGCGCGCGCGGCAGCGCCGCAAACAGTGCGAAGCCGGTGCGCTCGGCCGCGAGCGGCGGTGCGGGCTTCGCGATCGTTGCCATCGTTTCGCTCGCGCCGCGTGCGAGGCTACGCGCGCCCGGCCGGCCCGCCTATTTGCCGCCGCCGGAGGCGAGCGCCTTCTTCCATTCGGCGAGGAACTCGAGCCGCTTCTTCGGATCGAGGTAGGTCACGATCTCCGAGCTGACCGGGATCGGCTTCACGGCGTTCTGGCCGAGCTGCTTGTTGAGCGACGCCGCCGTGTATTCGGTGTCGACGTCGGTGCGGATCGCGAACAGCTCGACCTCGCCGCCGATCAGCTTCTGGCCGCGCGCCGACAGGATGTAGTCGGTCCAAAGCTTGGCCGCGTTCGGATCCTTCGCGCCCTTGCCGATGAACAGCACGCGCGACAGCACCAGCGTGTAATCCTTCGGCAGCACCACGCCGAGGTTGGGATCCTTCTTCGCGCGCACCAGCGCGTACGAGCCCAGCACGTTGTAGCCCAGCAGGTGCTCGCCCGACGACACCTTCTCGAGCATGTTGCCGGTGCTCGCGTAGACGCGGTAGCTCGCTGCGCCGAACCCCTTCTCGAGCTCCTTCATGCCGGGGAAGTACTTGGTGTCCTGCACGACGAACATGAACCCGACGCCGCTCTTCTCGATGTCGTACGTCGTGACCTTGCCCTTGAACTTCGCCGTCTCGCTGTTCAGCAGCTTCGCGAACGCCGCATGGTCCTGCGGGATGTCGTTGCCGGTGACGAGCCGCTTGTTGTAGATGAACACGGCAGGCTCGTACGTCGTGCCGTACGCCTCGTTCTTGTAGACGGCCCACGACGGCAGCTTCGACGCTTCCGGCGACTGGTAGGCCATCGCCTTGCCCTCGTCGACGAGCTTGACCTGCAGGTCCATCGCCGAGCTCCACATCACGTCGGCGCCGCCCTGTCCCGACGCCGATTCGGCGATGAAGCGGTTGTACATCTCGGTCGAGTTCATGTCGTTGTATTCGACCTTGATGTCGGGATAGAGCGCGTTGAAATCCTTGATCAGCGGTTGCGCGGCCTTCGTGTCGAGCGCGCTGTAGATGACGACCTTGCCTTCCTTCTTCGCGGCGGCGATCGTTTGGGCGTAATCGGCCGGGTAGCCGGCGGGTACCGTTTGCGCGAAGACCGGCGCGACGATCGTCGCGAGGACAAGCAGGGCAAGACGTGGCGACATGCAATCCTCCAGGAAATGGGTTGATGCTCCCGCCGTTGTTCTTGCGGCCTCGCGTGCGCATGGCTTCGGGGCGGGCGTTGCGGCAGCCTATTCTATTCGCAAATCCCGGCCTTGGCCGGACCGGCCATCCACCCTGCTGCGTGCTGCTCGATTGTTCGCCGGGTGCGGGCAAGGGACAATGACGCAATGCCGAACGGCGAACGCGAGGTGCGCATGGAACCGGATTGGAATGAATGGATCGGCCGCAACGAGCGCAGCGTCGACCGGGTGAGCGCTGCACCGGTCGCAGCGCTCGCGGCCACGCTCGATCGTGGCGATCCGGCGCCGAAAGACGGCGATACGCTGCCGCCGCTTTGGCACTGGCTCTATTTCCTGCCGCACTATCGCGCATCGGAGGTCGGCCCCGACGGCCATGCGAAGCGCGGAGGATTCCTGCCGCCGATCCCCCTGCCGCGTCGCATGTGGGCCGGCGGGCGCATCACGTTCCGCGCGCCGCTGCATATCGGCGAATCGATCGCGCGCGAATCGCGGATCGTCGACATCACGCGCAAGACCGGGCGTTCGGGTCCGCTTGCGTTCGTCGTCGTGCGCCATACGATTGAAGGCAGGGGCGGCGTCGCCGTGGTCGAGGAGCACGATATCGTGTATCGCGGCGAGGCTTCGACGCCGCGCAACGCGGACCTGGCGCCCGCACCGGTCGGCGCGCAGTGGTCGCGCGAAGTCCACCCCGATGCCGTCCTTCTTTTTCGCTATTCGGCGCTCACGTTCAACAGCCACCGGATCCACTACGATCGCCGCTACGCCACCGACGTCGAAGGCTATCCGGGACTCGTCGTGCACGGCCCGCTGATCGCGACGCTGCTGGTCGACCTGCTGCGCCACGCGTTGCCGCACGCGAGCGTCGGCGCGTTCACGTTTCGTGCCTCGAGCCCGCTCTTCGACGGCACGCCTTTCTACGTGCGCGGCCAGCCTTCAGACGACGGCACGAGCGTACGGTTGTGGGCGGAAAGCGTCCATGGCGCACTCGCGATGGATGCGACGGCGACGCTGGCGTGAGCGCCGATCCGCATCACGGCATCCGCGAAGCGGTGCGCGCGCTTTGTGCGCGGTTTCCCGACGAATACTTTCGCCGCATCGACGCCGAACGCGGTTATCCCGACGCATTCGTCGATGCGCTGATCGGTGCCGGCTGGCTCGCCGCGATGATCCCCGAAGCGTACGGCGGCACGGGACTCGGCCTGGGTGCGGCGTCGGTGATCATGGAGGAGATCAATCGCTGCGGCGGCAATGCCGGTGCCGTGCACGGCCAGATGTACAACATGGGCACGCTGCTGCGTCACGGCAGCGACGCGCAGAAGCGCGCGTACCTGCCGCAGATCGCGGCCGGCACGCTGCGCATCCAGTCGATGGCTGTCACCGAGCCGACCACCGGCACCGATACGACGAAGATCAGGACGACCGCGGTCAGGAACGGCGATCGCTACGTCGTGAACGGCCAGAAGGTTTGGATCTCGCGCGTGCTGCACTCGGACCTGATGATCCTGCTCGCGCGCACCACGCCGCTTGCCGAAGTCACGAAGCGGTCGGAGGGCATGTCGATCTTCATCGTCGACCTGCGTGAGGCGATCGGCCACGGACTGACGGTGCGGCCGATCGCCAACCTCGTCAACCACGAGACGAACGAGCTCTTCTTCGACGATCTCGAGATCCCTGCCGCGAACCTGATCGGCGACGAAGGGCAGGGGTTCCGGTACCTGCTCGACGGTCTCAACGCCGAGCGCACGCTGATCGCAGCCGAATGCATCGGCGACGGCTACTGGTTCGTCGAGCGCGCGGTGAAGTACGCAAACAGCCGGGTCGTCTTCGAGCGCCCGATCGGCATGAACCAGGGCGTGCAATTCCCGATCGCCGAGGCGCACATCGAGATCGACGCGGCGAACCTCATGCGTTTCCGCGCATGCGAGCTGTTCGATGCGGGCGCGCCCTGCGGCGCCGAGGCGAACATGGCCAAATACCTGGCGGCGAAGGCCTCCTGGCAAGCCGCCAACGTTTGCCTGCAGACGTACGGCGGCTTCGGCTTCGCAACGGAATACGACATCGAGCGCAAGTTCCGCGAGACGCGTCTCTACCAGGTGGCGCCGGTGTCGACCAACATGATCCTCGCGTACGTCGCCGAGCACGTGCTCGGGCTGCCGCGATCGTTCTAGCACCCGGGGACGAGGCCCGCCCGAGCGTCAATCGGCCGCCGCGCTTTTCTGCGTCTTCATCACTTCCTGCAGGCGCTTCTGCGACGCGGCATCGCCCGCGCGCTTGCCCGCCACCATCTCGGTGATCCAGTTCACGAGCAGCGTCGTATACGCGTGCCGGCAGGAGGGGTCGGTGAGGCCGTGATCTGCGCCGTCGATGACCCGGTAGGTCAGCGAGCGCGCGCCGGCGAACGCATTGCGGTAATTCTCGATGACCTCGTGCGGAATGATGGTGTCGTGCCCGCTTTCGACGATCAGCACGTCGCCGCGGTACGCGGTGGCAGCACGCAGCGCACGGTTGTCCTGCGCCTCGATCATCATCCGGCGCCAGGCCTCGAGTCCCTGCAACTGGCGCAGCGCGAGCTTCGGTGACGTCCAGTCGGTGTCCTTGTAGAGCGCCGGCGCGCGCAGTCCGAGCCACTTCACGGGCCGCAGCGTGGTGAGGATCGTGGCGAGATAGCCGCCGTAGCTGCTGCCGACAACCGCGATCTGGTCGTCGTCGACGGCCGCTTCGCGCACCAGCCGGTCGTAGGCGGCGAGGACGTCGTTGAGGTTGTCCTCGCGCGTGACCGTCGCCTGCTGCGTTGCGGTCTTCGCATGTCCGCGCATGTCGATCGTGAGACAGGCGCAGCCGAGGGCCGCGATCTCGCGCGCACGCGACGCCGATTGGGCCTGGCTTCCCCCCCAGCCATGCAGGAACAGCACGCCGGGCATGCGCGAATCGGGAATGATCAGCGTCGCCGCGATGCAATGCGTGTCGACCGCGATCTCGAACGTTTCGTCAATGGTGTACATGACGCGTCAGCACGAAGTATTTGGTCAATGGGCCGCCATGCGCGTCGACGCCCTGAAAATAAACGCTGGCACCGGTCGGCGGCGATGCATCGGCGCCGTACACCTCGACCGACGACGCGCGGACCACGGTGAGCGACGGATCGTCGTGGAAGGCGGCCAGCGCCGCCACTTCCGCGCCGCTGGCACCGCCGATGCGCCACGATTGCTCCAGCACGCCGCAGCGGTGCGCACCCCCGGCGTCGATCCCCTCGGCGACATCGTAATTTCGCCGTGACGCGAAGAGGCCGTCGAAGCACGCGAACGCCGCGTCGTCGTAGACGCGCGCCTGCTCGACCGCGCGGCATGCGGACGGTGCGGGCTGCAGCGCGAGCAGTTCGTCGAAGCCCCCGCGCGCAACGAGCAGATCCGATCCGCCGTAGACGCACTGTCCCTGGTTGTTCGGCGTGAGTCGCTGCGTGCCGCAATACGTCGCGAGCAGGGTGCCGAGCCGCACCTGCCCGACGCTGTGCGTGGTGACGTCGGCGAGGTCCTGCTCGAGCGCGATGCCGTAGCGTGACACTTCGTCGGTGTCGGCGTCCGCAAGCGCCTGCTCGAGTCCGCTGCGGTCGGTGACGACGGTCTGGCCGTAGCCGCCGATGCCCAGCGCGCGCTTGACGCGCACCGGTCCGTGCGCGAACAGCCGCAACCCGGCGCGCAACGCGTCGTCGGTGGAAAACGCCGCGAAGCCTTCGAGCACCGCGCCATGCACGCGGCGCGCGAACGCGTCGGACCAGCCGTCGGGAACGCGCGCGCGATCGTCGACGAGCGGATGACTGATGCATTTGGTGCCGACGAACGGATGCGGGACGACGCCGCCGAAGAGGTCGTGCTCGCTGGCGATGCCGAGTGCGCACGCGTGCCCGACGCCGACGAGCGTATCGGTGGGCACGAAGTAGAGGGGCTTCGCGTAGTGGCCGTCGACGTCGTATTCGCCGGCGAACGCATAGTCCTTGATGGCGGCGAGCGTTCGCGCAATGGCCATGCAGGTGGCGTGGTCGTGCTCCGCGCGGCAGCTCTCCGCGGTGTAGACGACGACATCGCCCTTCGTGGCGACGCCGCCGCCGCGAGCGCCGATCGACTCGATCTGGTGCATCATTGAACGCCTCCCCGATGGGCGGTGGCGAGCGCGAACCGTAGGGCGTCTCCTGGTTCGTGGCCGCGCGCATCGATTAGACCTTGCCGTGCCCGATTCATTGCACCGCGCCCCCGGGGTAGGCCAAACCCCGGCGTATCGCTTCGCCTGCCGCGCAGTTTCGTGTATTTTTTCGCCGATAGCGAGAACAAGAAGTGGAAAAAAAGGAGTCCAGCTTGAGCTTGCGAACCCCTCGGGAAAGCGGCCCGCCGGCCCCGCGGAGCATGGCGTGCGCTTGGCGCTCGTCTGCGTGGGCGCGCGCCGCATGGCTCGGCGCACTGCTGCTCGCGGCCGGTCATGCCGAATCGCAATCGCTGCGCGAACTGTCCGACCTGTCGCTCGAGGAGCTTTCGCAGGTCGAGATCACATCGGTGTCGAAGCGGCCCGAGCCGCTGAGCCTCGCGCCGGCCGCCGTGTACGTGATCACGAGCGACGACATCCGCCGCTCGGGCGCCACGACGCTGCCGGAAGCGCTGCGCCTCGCGCCGAATCTCGAAGTCGCGCGGGTCGATGCGCAGACGTACAACATCTCGTCGCGAGGCATGAATTCGGTCAACGCGTCGAACAAGCTCCTCGTGCTGATCGACGGGCGAAGCATCTACACGCCGTTTTTCTCGAGTGTGTTCTGGGACCAGCAAAGCGTCATGCTGGCCGATGTCGAGCGCATCGAAGTCATCAGCGGGCCGGGGGGTGCGCTGTGGGGCTCGAACGCGATGAACGGCGTGGTGAACGTCATCACGAAGAGCTCGGCCGACACGCAGGGCGGACTCGTCGACGCGAAGCTCGGGGATTTCGTGCAGCGCGCGGCGGGCCGCTGGGGCGGCCATCTCGGTGATTCGGGCACGTATCGCGGTTACGCGCTTGGCTTCGGGCAGGGCCATACGGACGTCGCGAGCGGTGGCAGCGCGATGGATGACTGGCGCGGCACGCAGGCCGGCTTTCGCGCCGACGTGTCGGCGCTCGCGAGCCGATTCACCATGCAGGGCGACATCTACGACAACCTCGTCGACACCCCGGGCGGCCGGCGCAGCGGCGGCAACCTGCTCGGGCGCTGGAACAAGCGGCTCGGCGACACGTCGTCGCTTTCGGTTCAGGCGTACTACGACCAGCAGGATCGCGTGGTGCAGGCATCGACCGGAGGCGGCAGCGACGAGCGGGTGCGCACGTTCGACATCGAGGCCGAGCACGTGTTCGCGATCGGCCGCAATCAGCAGTTCGTCTGGGGCGCCGGGCAGCGAAGCTGGCAGGACCGCTTCGTCAACACCGCGAACGTGTTCGTGCTCCAGCCCGAGAGCCAGACACTCAGCCTCACCAACGTATACGGCCAGGACACGATCGCCCTTTCGGAAGCGCTCAAGGTGACGATCGGGTCCAAGTTCGAGTACAGCAGCCTGAGCGGCTGGGCAGTGATGCCGAGCGTGCGTGCGGGCTTCGCGGCCGATCCGAAGAATTTCCTGTGGGCCGCGATCTCGCGCGCCGTCCGCTCGCCGTCGCGCCTCGAGCGTGATCTTTCGGCGCCGGGCATCGTCAATCCGTCGCCCGATTTCGAGTCGGAGAAGCTGATCGCGTACGAGGCAGGCTGGCGCTCGCAGCCGCTGTCGCGCGCGACGATCTCCGTTTCGTTGTTCTACAACGACTACACCGATCTGCGAACGACCAAACCAGACCCGGTCACCATTCTTCCGGTCACGTTCGGCAACGGCTGGGAAGGGCACACGTACGGCGTCGACGCGTGGGCCAGCTACAGCCCGCTTGCATGGTGGCGCCTCGATGCCGGCGTCGAGCTGCTGCGCAAGGCGTTTCATCTCAAGCCGGGCGAATTCGACATCGCCGGAGCGCAGACCGTGCTGGGACACGATCCGGGTCACCAGGTGTTCGTGCACTCGTACATGGACCTCGCGCACGATGTCGAGCTGTTCGTCGGCCTGCGCCAGGTGGGAAGTCTTTCCGATGTGGGCGTCCCAAGCTACTTCGAAGCCGATGTCACGCTGGGCTGGCGCGTGGCACCCAGGCTCGAGCTTCTGCTTGCCGGGCAGAATCTCGTGCATGCGCGACATGCGGAAGCCGCCGCGCCGCCGATCCTTGAAATTCCGCGAAGTGTTTACCTCGGAGCCCGGTGGAGTCTCTGAACGTGGGCGACAACCGGTGGATGTCCCGCGCCGGGCGGCTGCTTCCGTTCGCGGCCGCAGCCTGGCTCGCGGCACTTGTGCCCGTCATCGCGCGCGCCCAATCGGCGAGCGTCGAGTACGCGGTGAAGGCCACCTATATCTACAAGTTCGCGCCGTTCGTCGAGTGGCCCGCGGGCACGTTCCGGTCGAGCGCCGATCCGCTCGTCATCTGCATTGCCGGCAGCGATCCGGTCGCCGATCTCGTTGCCGATGCGGCGCAAGGGCAGGTGGTCGGCGGTCGTTCGATCGACGTCGTTCATCTGTCGCCGGCGGCACATGATCAGCGCTGTCATATCCTGTACGTCGCGCTCAAGGGTGCAGCGGCGGCTGCCGAGCTCGGCAGGATGCGTGGCAGGCCGGTGCTCACGGTCACCGATTCAGCGCGCGACCCCCGCACAGCGGGGATCATCGACTTCGTCGTGCAGGATAATCGCGTCCGCTTCGAAATCGATCAGGGCGCGGCCGCGGAGAATCACCTCGTCATCAGCTCGAAGCTGCTGAACCTGGCGAGCCGTGTATCGCCCCGACCCTAGCTTGCCGCCCGCGAAACCACAGTCGCGCACGATCCTCGGCATGGACCGCGCGAACTTCATGCCTGCGGTCGCTGCGGCCGGCATTCTGCTGCTCGTGCTCGCCGGTGCCGTGATGGTGATGTACAACGAGCAGGCGTACACCGAGGCGAAGACGCAGCAGGTCGAGGCGCAGAGCCGCATTCTCGCGTCGACCGTCACCGCTGCGCTCGCCTTCGACGACCGCAGGGCGGCACACGAATACGTGAAGGCGCTGGCGGTCGACCCGCAAATCCTCGTCGCTGCGGTGTACGACGCGCGCGGCGCGCTTTTCGCCGGATACTCGCGTGCGCCCGGCGCCGCGGTTCCCGCCACGCTCGATGCACTGCACCCGGGCATCGAAGAACATCAGCTCGCCGTCACCGTGCCGGTCGCCCAGGGCGCGACGGCGCTCGGCACCATCTACCTGCAGGCGGCGATCGATCCGATTTCACGCCGCTTCCAGCGCTACCTCGTGCTGGCACTGCTCGTGACGATGGCGTCGTTGATCTTCCTGCTGCTCGGCATCGCGCAACGGCGGCTCACCGGGGTCAACGAGCAACTGCGCAAGCAGGGACTCGATCTCGCCGAGGCCAACGAGAAACTGCGCGCACAGATCGAGCAGCGCGAGAAGGCCGAGGCCGCGCTGCGCCAGGTGCAGAAGATGGAGGCGATGGGGCAGCTGACGGGCGGCATCGCGCACGACTTCAACAACCTGCTGCAGGTCATCATCGGCAACCTCGAGGTCCTGCAGCGGCGCAATCTCGTCGCAAACGACGATGGGCGGCGGATGGTCGCGTCCGCCGTGCGCGGCGCCGAGCGGGCATCGACGCTGACGCAGCGGCTGCTCGCGTTTGCGCGACGCCAGCCGCTCGATCCGAAGCCGGTCGACGTCAACAAGCTCGTCGCGGGCATGTCGGAACTTTTGCACCGCACGCTTGGCGAGACGGTGCGGATCGAAACGGTGCTGAGCGGCGGCATCTGGCGCGTTACCGTCGACGCGAACCAGCTCGAGAATGCGCTGCTCAACCTCGCGGTCAATGCACGCGATGCCATGGACGGCGGCGGCAAGCTGACGATCGAGACGGCGAATGCCGTGCTCGACGAAGCGTATGCGCGCACCAACGAGATCGAGCCCGGACAGTACGTGCTCATCGCGGTGACCGACACCGGTGCGGGCATGTCCGGCGACGTGCTCGCGAAAGCGTTCGAGCCTTTTTTCACGACCAAGGACGTCGGCAAGGGCTCCGGGCTCGGCCTGTCGCAGGTCTACGGTTTCATCAGGCAGTCGGACGGACACGCGAAGATCTACAGTGAACCCGGCGACGGGACGACGATCAAGCTGTACCTTCCACGGCTCGTCACTTCCGCCGAAGCGGTCGACGCGTCTGCGGAAGCGGCGATGCCGCCCCCGGGAAACAGCAGCCGCGCGGTGCTAGTCGTCGAGGACGACGAGGACGTGCGCGCACACGCGGTCGCGATACTGAGCGAGCTCGGCTACGCGGTGCTCGAAGCATCCGACGCGGCAGCGGCGCTGCGCGTGCTCGACGCGCGACCCGATATCGGCATGCTGTTCACCGACGTCGGACTGCCGGGCGGC
>Ga0207674_10000972_pt1 | contig 37492 bp, 75 predicted proteins | sample KBSCornC72_FD_184303 | JGI IMG/M metagenome (GOLD analysis project Ga0207674, IMG submission 184303) | Corn rhizosphere microbial communities from Kellogg Biological Station, Michigan, USA - KBS Corn C7-2 (SPAdes) (version 2) | ecosystem: Host-associated > Plants > Roots > Rhizosphere > Soil ... | reverse complement strand
GGTTTCGGGTTTGTCTTGGTCTTGTTTCCTCGTGACTCGTTGCACCTGAGGTGGGATGCTGCGAGGTTGCTGATGTGCCATTGACGGTCGTCGTTGGGGGGTAGCTTCGAGGTGGGTATGAGGTGGTCTGCTGACCAGCTCAGTGGGTGCGGCCAGCGCAGTTGTGGGTCGATGGTCAAGCCACAGTTGATGCAGGGGTCGTCGCGTTTGCGTAGCTCGCTGATAGCTTTTCTGTAGCGCGGATCGTCGTAGCTGCGCCGGGTCTTATGCCTCGTCATTGTCGATAAGCGCGAGCGCGATTCGCATGGTTTCGATCGCCGCTTCACGATCCTTGTCGCTGAGGCCGGCCCATTGGTCACTGTCGAGCATCAGGCTCACCAATCCCAGATCGCATGATCTCTTGCAACTGTGCGTAGGTGGCGTGGTCGAGTTTGTCTTGGAGTGTTGCCCAATGTGATCGGACGGGTTGGTAGTCGGGGTCGAGTTCGGGGATCTCGTCGTGCGGTTCGACAGCCCAGTCAGACATTGCTAGGCCGGGATCGTCTGACTGATTGCCCAGTTGGTGCGGAACCATGCCGGCTTGCTTTGCGCGTTGCCCTTCCAAACGGGAATGGTCTTGGAAACGGCCCAGTTGATGACGGCCCATTCGGGGTATTCAGATGCGAACATTGGCGGGATTGTCGATTCTGTTCATTAGGCGTGCGACCTCTTTGAGCGCTTCATCACGCTCGTAGTACGCGAGGTCGCGTTCGCGTACTAGCTCGCTGATCTTCTCGAGGAGCCTGTCTTCGCGGCGGCCGATGTCAACCATTGGACAGCCACTTGTACAGGTCGTCGTCTGAGATGTACATTGGCCGGTCGTCAGCCATGTGGTAGCCGGCAGTGTGCAGTCCGAGGACGGCACCGAGGGCGATGCAGAGTGGCCAGGTGTGCCAACCGGATGTCATGCAGACGATCAGGGCGACCGCGTACAGGGTGGTGGTGATGATGCGTCTTTGCATACATCACCTACTTGGTGTGGGGAAGATTAGGTGAGCAGTTTTCCTTCATGCTCAGGAATGACGTCGCCTAGTGAGCCAGGGGCTCATCAGCGATAAGCCTCGCCAATCCCGGAGGAGGACGAGGAGCAATGACGCAAGCCACGATTCAAGGCAGGTCGCGATCCCGCGGTACGCTCACGCTCGCTTGCGTCAGGAGATGATCAGTCTCCCGTGGAGCGTCAGGGAGTCGAACCCTGTATGTGACCGATGATCAAGCTCGAGACCATCGGGCAGCCAACCAACTACGCCCCGAGAAGCCTGACCGGTCGCACCATCGGCACTCTCCCGGTCAGGCACATCCGTTGTCACCGAAGTGCAACAGTTGTGCCCCGATATCTACCGTCGTGGCTAGCGCGTGTTCAGTTGAAACCGGTTCCGGCATCAGCTCGCTCAGCATTAGGGAACTAATGAGACTCGAGGTCTCGTGCAAGCGTTGGTCTGAGGGTTGATGCCGGAAATCTGTTACCTGACAGGCCGCGTGTACTGCGGCTTGCCGACAAGGAAGTTCGTGCGAAGCGGCGACTGACATGCCGCGCACCTGTACGCCTGGTACTCGCGCACATACGCTCGAGCCGGACGATCCTGAACGATCAGATCGGTGGATCCGCAGTTCGGGCAACGATGCTCCCCGTCGCCGATCAGGACGCCCATGTGGGTTGTTCCATTCAGCCACGGAACCGTGTCGAACCACAGGTCTTCGGTCGCACGAACGTCTTGCTCGTTGTACTCGCGCATGAGGTCCCATGCCTCGACTTCGCCGGCCTCGCACCGCTCCCATAGGTCCAGCCCGGACGTGTCCATCTTCGCGGCGTTGCCGAACTCTCGAGCGGCATAACGCAGCGACCGGTACGGGAGAGCGAACTCGCCCTTGAGCTGCTTGTACAGGTCGATCGACTTCGACGGCATCGGCTTCGGCAGTCCGGCGTACCGGAACTCTTCCTTCATCCACGGAATGTCGGCCCGGTCACCGTTGAAGGTGATCAGCACGTCCGCCGCGTTCACGAGGTCGTACATGGCTTTCACCATGCGTTCCTGACCGTTCTTGCCGCGCTCGTCAACGTACTCAACCTCGTCGGAGGTGTGCCATTTCGCGGCGAAGCACATGATCCGCGGACGGGAGACCATCGTCTCCATAGGCAGGAACTTCGGCGGGTACGGATCCCAGCGGCGCACTTTCCATTCGCCGCGTTGACGTTCGACGTCGATGGTGAGGATGCGGACGTTCTTGGTCCGTTCACGCATCTTGTCCGCGATCGCGCTAGCCACGGTCACAGTTGCACTCCCGCTTCCGGTGACGTGCAACGGTTCCGCCGCCGATCTTGTGCCCTTCCGAGTACAGCGCACGGCTGATGTCGGTGGAGAACATTTCGGAGTCGAGGGCGTTGAGTAGGGCTTGACGGTCGATGTCGTCGAGTTGTTCGAGCAGGTTGCCGACACCGCATCTGGTGCCTTTGCCGACTGGTTTCTGTGCCGCGAGTGCGGCTGCGAGCGTGGACATCTTTTCCGTTCCGTTCACGCAAAAGGCCCACCCGAAGGTGAGCCTGGTGAACTGAATCTGGCGCTGGTAACCCGTTTTTTAGATGGAGATATCCAGCACGGGGTCAAAGTTACACGGTTGTAGTTCTACTTGTCAAGCGGTCGCCGAACTTTTTTCTGACTCGTCGATCGCGATCCGCAACTGACGCATCTGAGACACGCCCACCCATCGCTTCCCGCAGCCGGCACAGGACGCTTCGAACTCGGTCCCGTCGCGAAGGATCGCCGACAAGGCCCCCACCGATTCGGCTTCGTTTCCGCTGCCGCGAGTGATCCACCTTTGCTGACACTCGGGACACCGGGATGTGATCTCGAGCTTGGTGGGCGGGTCGATGATGTCGCTGATCTGGGTGACCCAGCCTGCGACTACAGCCGAGTGACGGCGAGTGTCGGCCTCGATGCGAGGATATCTGGTCCACAGGTTGTACCACCGCCGCAGCACGCTCACGAGTTCGCCTTTCTCGTCACCGTTGAGGTCATGCACCCACGACCTGACCCGGCCGTCGATCTGCTCGAGCAGCGTGAACGCGGTGACGTCCATCGGGGTGCGTTCGCGTGCCGCCCTGGATCCGCCGCGGCCTCCGCCGACGTCGCCGATTACTGCTCGACGCAGCTGCTCGAGGAGGGCTTCGTCCTTTCGTGTGACCCGTTGTCCTTTGCGTGTGATGGGCACGTATTCGGGTTGGGTGAGTTGGTCGATGAGGTCGAGGAGTTCGGGCTCAGCCAAGGTGATCTCCGGGTTCAGAACGGGACGTCAGAATCGTTGTAGGCAGTCGGTGCTTGGTCGGTTTGCCTGACGATCTCGTGGTTGTTCAGCGACACGTCGACGTAGGTTTTCCCGTCACGTTCCGACTTCTTCCAACTCAGATTCCCGGTCACGGTGATCGGACTGCCGGTGGTCGAGTTGAGGCCCCAGACGGTCACACGTTCGGGGTACTGGGATCCGGGTTTGGTGATCTCGATGACGGCGTAGGGGCCGTTTTTCGCTTCACCTGTCCGTCCGACGGTGCCTGAGATTTCGGCTTTGATGTAGTCGGTCATCGATAGTTCCTTTCGAGTTCGAGTCTGAATGCGCGAAATAGACGCCATTCGTATGGGCTGAAATCAGCCGGGTTGACGGTGCAGAGGAAGAGACGGAATGCGGTGTCGCTGAAGCTCCATCGGTCATCGGGTGGATCGATGGAGCCGACGAATGTCATGTGATTCTCGTTTCGCAGAGTTCGCAGTGTTCGCCACCGGGCGGGACGTGGTGTTTGTGTCCGTCGTCTGGCTTGTACCTGCGTGGGGTTGCGGTGACGGCCTTCGTCTTCGGATCTTTGAGGGATGCCTCGAATGCGAGGCGCGCTGTCCTGCATGGTCCGCAGGGCTTGTCTGTTCCGCCTGGGTGGTTTGAGCAAAATGGGGTGGCGGCGGTTGCGCTCCCTACCCCTATCTCTTTCCCTTTACCTACCCCTATACCTAGAGAAACTTTTGGCAAAGTTTCAAAACTTTTTGAAGGCTCTGGAATGACTGACTTCTTCTTGTATTTCCGGTCCTGGTGTTCGTCCCAGTTGACGCACTCGAAGTAGAGGCGACCCTCGACTTCGTACCGTCGTAGAACGTCGTCTGCCTCGAGTACGGACATCCACTCGGAGACCTTCTTGGCGGTCACTCTGGCGTCAAGTGGGAAGCAGCCGGCGACGATGAGGCGGGCATCGTAGTAGCCGCGTCCCCAGTCGTCGCAGTATCCCCAGAGTTGCGTCCAGAAGTAGCGGACTGGGATAGGCCAACTGTTGACGGTCTCTGAGTTGCGCATCTGGCCGCGCAGCAGTCTGTCTTCGGCCATCAGCCCAGCTCGGTCTTCCTTTTGTCTTTGGCGGCGATGATGCGTGTATCACGGGTGATACCTGCTGTGGTTGCGCCTTTCCATGCGGCCTCGAGTTGGCTCATGGTGGATGCTTCGTTGATGACGGAGACCCACTCGTCGAAGAGTACGGGGTCGGGTGTTGCACTTGGGGTCGGGTGTTGCACCTCAAGCGGCTTGACCGTGAAGTTGACTCGCCGGCCACGCGACACCGTGACGGGCAGGCTGACCGGTTCGCTGATGTTGGACATGTGCGAGATCCGGATGCCACCCGTGCGGTCTTTGCCGAAGGTGACGTCAGGGTCCCGGTAGAGGGTTAGCTTCCGGCTGGCGTATTCGGATGCTTCCCCGCCCCATACGTGGGCGATGACGCGGCGCATGCCGAGGCTGGGGCGGTAGGCGCGTCCGGGGTATTCGATGAGTTGGAAGTCGAAGGGCTGCTCGGCTTTACCGGGGGTGACTTCCTTGATCGTGACAGTGATGGGCCCGCCGATGAGATCGTCTGCGTTGAGCTGGTCGGACCGTGGGGCGAGGCTGCTAGTGATGTCCATTGAGGGTCATTTCTGTGTAGAGGTCGATGCCGCGTTCGGTTGTCGGTAGTCCGGCTGTGCGCTGCTGGTAGCGGGCGATCATGGTGGCGGCGGTTTCTTCGAACTCGGCGACGGCTTGGATGATGGCTTCTTGGATGTGCTGGTTGGGGTAGACGCGGATCCGCCACATGGGCATGCCGCCGCACCAGGACACGTAGTCGCACCAGTCCCGTCCGGAGACGAGTAGGCCGCATTGGATTTGGGCGATGTTCTCGGGTGGGACGGTGTTGGTGAGGATGGTGTCGAGGTGCTTTTTCTGCCGGCGACTCTTCACTTCAATGAGTCCGTCAGTGCCGACCAGGCCGTCAGGTGAGTATCCGATGGGGTAGCCGAAGGTGTTGATCATGAACCCGCACTGTCTCACCGGTGATACATGCTCGCTGTAGTGGTCGCGGGCGATTGGTTCGTCGTAGTTGCCGCGTTCCATGTCGGCTGACACGTAGTTGGGTTCGGTGTAGTCGGTGATTCGTTCGGCTGTCAGGTGGGCGGTGAGCGCTCTTGAGGTGTCGTTGTGGGCGACGGTGAAGCTCGAGGTGAGGAGTTGGCCTACGACTGATGCGGTGACCATGCCGCGTCGGGCCGCGTCCCATTCTTCGGAGCCTTGTTCGACGTCGAGGATTTGGAGTGTCATCGGTCGGTTCCTTTGAGTGCGGAGATGATGTCGCGTTTGCCTGCTCCGGGTTTGTGCTCGAGGAGAAGGGCGTTGTCGATCACCTCAATCAGCGGGTAGACGATCTGCTTGACCTCCGCAACCGTGTACCTGCGGCCAACGGGCTGATTGTGGACAGCGGCCAATGCTGTCGTACGAACCGCGTTCATGGTCGTTCTCCTGTGATGAGGGTGATGAGGGTGTCGACGTCCATGAGCACCCATTGGCGTCCGGGGTCTGTGATGCCGCGTCGTTTGGCGATGACGATTCCGGCGGCTGCGTCATCGTTTGCGGCTTCGAGTTCGGCTTCCGCGATCCATGTGGCCGCGTGGATGACGCCGCCGTAGTCCTTGAGCTCGGCGCAGATACGGTTACCGAGTACGCGGATACCGGACAGGTCCCCCCGGTCTCGAGATCCGGTTTGTCGGCGTCGTTCGATTCGGTCGTCTACATGAATGGCTAGATGTTGTGCTATCGAAGTCTCGAACTTCGTGCCCGCGGCTTTTGCCGAGCTACGATTCCGGGTCATAGTCCTTCATCGCCTGAAACATCTGAATCCAGGTGTCGATCTCGTCGTGGTAGATCGAGAAGTAGGTGCCGGAGCACTCGTGACCGACGAGCCACTTGCGGATGCCCATGTTGTAGTGATCCTTGATCGGCATGGCTGAGATGGAGTCCAGTTCCGATTCGCCTTCCGCATCGGGATCAGGGATATCCATCTGCAAGTACGGCTGGTTCTTGATGGTCATCATGTGATGCCTTTCTATTCGGCGCTGAGTGCGGTTGCCCGGAGCGCGTCATCATCCACGCCGGCATAGTTCTGGGTCGTTGCGACGGATTCGTGGCCGAGCAGTTGTTGTAGGGCGATGAGGTTGTTGCCGCTGTTGCGGTAGGCGCGTGTGGCGAACCGGTGACGCAACTTGTGGCAGGTGACACCCTTAGGCAGCGTCAGTGACACGTACCTCGAGACGGTTGCGGGTGCGATGTGTCCGTCGATGCGTCCGGGGAAGATGTATCCGGGTTCACGATCGAGGAGCATGGCGGCGAGGTCGTCAGCGATCGGAACAACTCGGGTCTTGCTGCCCTTGCCCACAATCCGCAGCGAGTACCGTCCGGGCACACCTTCGACATGATCGGTGCGCACCCCGGCGATCTCCATCGCTCGAGCGCCTACACGTGTGCCGATTGTGATCATCAGCCTGACGCGCGGTGACGCTTTCAGCAGCGCCGCGTTGACCGCTTCGTCTGACGCCGGCTTCGGCTTCCCATGCGGGACACGAACGCTAGGCAGATCCTTCGACGGGTCGTCTGGCAGCAGACCCTTCTTGAACGCGAACCGGAAGAACCCGGTCATCGAACTCCTGAACGCACCCTTAGTGTTCGGTGCCCAGTCCGGGTTCGCGAGCATGTCGACGAGCATGTCGTCGGTGATCTTCTCGACTTCGACGGGATGCGCTTTGCGGAGTACGCCGACGTGGTACAACCGCAGCTCGATTGTTCTGGGGCTGCGGTTTGCGGCCTTCATGAATTGGATGTACGGGGGCAGGATTTCGGCATACGGCATGAAGCGCCTCGATTTTGAATTGGTATGAAGTTGTGGGTGGTGCGGTGCTGCTCTCAGTTACTAAGCGTGCGGTATCTTGATGGCGTCCTGACGAACCCCGCCAACGACGAGGCCGACCCGCTCCGCATGATCGGCCTCCGATTCATCCCAGACGCGGGTGTACTCCTGGGTCTTCAACGGCTCTGCGAATGGCCCGGATTCTTCGTCATAGCCCATCCATCCGTGAGCCTTTCCCTCGGAGACCAGCGCTTCGAACTTGTCTATCCAGTCCCGCTGCGGTTGCATTTCGGACTCAGTGAGTGGGCGGGACTCGAAGTGGTGTCGCCGATCCATTTCTCCGAACCATCGACCGTTCATCAACGATGCGTTCACCGCGCGCCGCGCTTCGCTTACAAAATAGGCGGGAGGAACGATCCCCGGCTTTTCGCTCATTGACGGTTCTCCTGTTTTTCATCAAGCCGATAATTAGAGTTATGGGTCACTGCGCGCTTTAGTGGAGGATGTCCTCCGCTATATCGATTTAGGTATGACAAACCGTTAGTAATGTGGCCCGTTACTAACAGATCCGGCGAAACTGTTACTAGCGGTCAATCGGAGTTCGGCCCGCGCCAGAACCGTCTGCTCGAGTTCCAGCCGGCGTCGAAGGCGTCGCATTCATCCTCGCCCGTGTTCAGCCCGATCTTGGAACGGGTTGCCGCGAACGATCTGAGCGCATCGTCGTGGGCAATAGCTTCTTCCTCTGTCGCCACAGCGCCGTCTCCTATTCGTTTATGGGTGCATGCATGCTTAAATCGCCCGCGTTTACTGGATATTTCGAGCTACGAACGCAGTGACAGCCCACTCGTCAGGGGTGGGCCACATGCGAACTTCACCGAACGGAATCGTCGGGTCGATCGAGACGACCATGCCCATTGCTGTTGGGCTGTCAGACAATGCCTGGTCGTCGATGTTGGTAAACCCGAACTCGGCCACGAGTTGACGTGCGGACTCAATGCACATGCGCGCCTCAACGGGCTCGGGGCTGTAGTAGGCCTTCCGGTGTTCGAGGATCGCGTCCGCCAGCGCGCCGATCATCGCCGGGAGTGGCTTCGCCTTCGGTCGTGGTGCTTCGAGGGCCGCTAGGAACGCAGCATCGCCGTCGTCGGGCCACGGAAACGCGCTTGGCATCAGAGGCCCAGTGTGGCGAGTGCGGCGTCAGCGCGCGCCTCACAGCCCTTGTGCCAGCCCGTCTCGTTGACGTAGCCAACGCACGGGATCGGGCAGGTGACGGCGATCAGCACGTCCCTGAGGGCGGGCACGTTGATGTCGTGCGGGTAGACGTATCCGGGGAACGGGCGATCCGGTTTCACGAGCGCCTTGTAAGCCTTGCTGCCCTGCGGACCGTCTGGCGTGAATGTCATGTGGCTATCTCCTATTCAACTATCGGAACGGACCGAAGCGAAGCCGCCCCAGTAGCCGTCGTCATATGCCTGGTCATACATGGAGGCGCGCCCGTCTTCGACACCCCGCTCGTAGACAGCACGCAACGCGGTCAGATGGGAAGCGTTGTGCGACTTAGCCGCGGGGTTGTAGAGCTTCACGAGCTCGTCGTCGTCCACTTTGGTTTCCTTAGTCAACTATCGGAACGTGTTGTCCCTACATCACGGATTTCGACGTGATGTAGGTATAGATTCGTTGACTTTTTTTGTCAACTCGGCATTGACATTGCTGGATTCGTCAAGTTACTATTGACACATGACGAACACGGAAGCACGAGACGAACTGACCAAGCTGCTTGAGTACGTCCGCGAGGACATCAGTCACTTCGAGCAGGACATAGCCGCCGACCGGTTGCTGAACGCAGCAGTCGTCACCGGCATGATCGAGTACCGAATGGGCCAGATCCAGAAGGCACTCGTCCTGACCCAGCGTGCCGAGCACCGGAGCACCTGGGAGACCATCGCCTACCGGTTCGGTATCACGAAGCAGGCGGCGCAGCAGCGGTTCAGCAAGTAGCGACTTCACAACTCCACAGAGAAGTAGGGACAGTTCTTGGGCGCGAGCGTGCAGCCCCTGACAAGCGGGTCGCACCCGCCCAGCGGTGTCATCGCCTGTCTCAAATCACGGTACGAGCGGAACATTGCTATCCGGGCCTACTCCCCTTAGTCGTTAATGCTCAGGTATACGGATTGGGGTCGGACGGGTACATCCCGCAGGCGCACTCGCCCTCGCTGTAGGCATGGCAATGGCACTGTCGTGACGTAGCGCCCTCGTTCCAGGCGATCCTCCTTGTGCTCTTGTCGTGCGCCTCAAGCCACGCATCGAACTCGGCCCGGTGCTCGCCTGCTGACGCTATGAATGCCTGCCGCAGACCAGCGACGTATCCCTCGCGGACTTGCTCAGTGCTCGGGATGTACATCGCGCTCCTCCATCTGTACATCAGGGGATATGCGGCTAAAGAAGTTCAGCAGCCGGCTCATCCCACGTGATAGCGGTTCCCAAATCGACAGTCTCAGACGGGTCCACGCAAGGTCGAGTCGGTGTCCGTCAACGCCAAGCAGATACGGATCGAACTCCGGCTCCGCATGATTGCCGATCTGGCCACGAGCCGAGCAACCGAACCAACCATCCGTGTGGATGTACCAGTACTTGTCGTCGAAGGCATGGAAGTAGGCGAGGTCATAGAGGCGAATCGGCTCAGCGCAGTGCATGCAGACCATCGCCTCAATGGTCGTGGTCACTCTTCACCGCCCCACTCGAGCATGCCTTCAGAATGCGGGCCATCATGTCCGATTTCACGCTGGCACTCCCCATCGAAGTCGTCGTAGTGCGCGCCGCAGATGTTCATTCGTGTGTACCTGCACTCTCGCGTTCTTGCTCCAGCGCTTCGGCTCGGGCGACTTCTGTCCACGAGTCGGCAAGCTCGCGCCAGAAATCGGTCTTGATACCACCGTATGTCCGCCGATAGGACGCCTCGGCCTCGGTCAGCAGCCGAGCAGCGTTCTCGGTTGCCGCACTCATTCCGCACCGACCTTCTCGCGCAGTTGTATAACCGCCCTGGCCTGCGCCATGCACGAGCAGACCGACGACTTCCAGATCGAGCAAGACAGCGGATGGTTTGCCGTGTCGATGGCATGCTGGGTTGCCTCCAAGTCGGCCAAATAGATCGGATCAGTCATCGCTTGTGCCTCTACTCCCACGTTCATGCTTACGGGGTCGCCACTTCGGCTTCCCCTTGAACGCGATGTAAGCGTGCCGGAAGAAGGCGACGAGCAGCATCCACGAGTCGTCCGCGTATCGCTCGAAGCGGGTCCGCTGCGGGTACTCGGAGTAAGCCCAATGAATAGACTTCCAGCTCATGACTTCCTCCGAGTCAGGGCCTTATTCAGCCACTCGACTGTCGGGACCGCCCACGACTCGACCAGAACGTGCCATAGGTTTCGCCGGGCAATGCGCCCCTCGGCCTGGACTCGGGCAGCTTTGACACGTTTGGGGTCACCGTAGAGATAGTCGTGCAGACCTGTTGGTTCCATCAGTCCTCCTCCGATCGTGCATTCGCTAGTGCTTGGACAAGGATCTCGCGCGCCTCGGCCAATGCGTCGGCCGACTTGTGAGGCTTGGCTTCGTGGTACTCCGCTGTGCCCATGGCCGCGAGGGCCTTCTTTACTTCTTCCTCGAGACCGTGGAGCTTCCAAGACGTGTCCTCGAAGTCATTCTCGCGATCACCCTGAGACAGGGCCACGGCTTCCCAGTCGATGTCGCGGTGCTGATCCTTGTGCGGCACGAGGTAGATGTCAGCGCCGAAGTGACCGCCGCACGCGCCGTAGTCTCGCTCGCCACGCCATTGAGTGTGCCCACCGGTCTTCACGCAGACGTTGCCCATGAGGTACTTCTTAGGCATCGGCTTCTCCTTTCGCAGCATCAACGGCTTCTTGCTTAATGGCTCTCACGATGCCTCCTGCTCTCTACCCCAAGGCCGCGCGCGACCCTTCGCCCACATGTCGTGGATGTTCTCGCGCTGAGTGCCGGCGCGAAGATGCTCGGGGTTGATGCAAGCGGGCTTGTCGCACGAATGCAGAAGGTAGGAATCGCGTGTCAGCTCGACCCCGTTGGCGCGCTCGTACGACACCCGGTGTGCTCGGAGCGGCGCGCCTTTGATAGCGTCCACGCGCCCGTAGCCGTACTCGTCGAGCCTCCCGCGCCAGATGTGGCAGCCGTCCGCGTCCACTTCCCAGCCGATGATGTCGAGACGGTCAGCGGGCGGAGTGTTCGACGGGATGCGGCGACGGATCTGGGCTGGCCCGACATCTCCATGCAGACGGAGGCGCATCGCGTGCACGTTGCAGTGCTTCCCGTGCCCGGTTCGGTCGCAGCCCTCTACGGCGCACGTGTGGATCAACCGACCGTGCACATCTCGAGTGCCTTGCTTCTTCACTCCGTGTCTCCTTGTCGTAAATGGTGCGATGTAGTCATGCCGCGAGTTCCATCGACTCGATCAGCTGCCGGCCGATCCACTCGGTGTATGCGGGCGGGATCGCCTGGGCTAGCTCGTGCTCGTTCATGTGCCAGTCAATCCCCAGCAGCGCGGCACGGACAGGCAGGGCCGGAGTGTAGCCGCCACGACGCGCAGGGTTGTCGCGCTGAGCGGGCGTGCGATGGCGTGACGCCTTGTAGGAGCCGGCGATCTGCGTCCCGTCGTGAATGCATCCGCCTGCGCCCTCGAGCCACATCGACGACTCGAACAACCGGTGCCGTTGCAACGCGAGCGGTAACCCGTCGACGTCAAGGGCGCGGAGCCCAAACTCGGTCCCGCAGAGCCGCAGAGGATCCACGAGCGGCGCACCTTCGACGTTCTCGATGACGTAGGGCTTCCCGATCATGTGGAGAACCCAGCGGGTCGGGATCAGCAGGTCGGGGTGCGTATTCGTGTGCGCGTTCTTCGTCTTCGAGTACGCCTGGCACGGCGGCGAGGCGTGGATGAAGTCGAACTCGTCACCGTGCTCAGCTGCGTACTCGAGCGCGTCGGCCTGGTGGAACTCGAACGGATAGTGCGGCTGCGGCTGAATGTCCACGCCAACTACTTCGAAGCCGGCGCGCGCATACCCTACGGCCGCGCCTCCGGCGCAGCTGAACAGGTCGAGAAGGCGCGGTTTCATGGCCGTACATCCTGAGATGCACGGCTAAGCTTGGCGTCGATCGCTTGACCAACTGAACGGGCGAGCTCGTCATAGTCATCCATGTCGAGTGAGTTGCGCAGAGGAACGCGACGCAATGCGGTTTCAATCTCGTCGTGGCTCAGAACCGAGTCCGGTCGACCCGTACCGTTCATCGCCTTCGCGATCTGCGAAGCCTCGTAGTAACGCGCACGCCCGAGAGTGACCCACTCGTGCCACTTGTTGCACGCCTTGTCGTCACACCGCTTGATGATCGAGGGGATGCCCCCGTAGCCGTCCACGGCGATGTACTTCGGGTCAGTCATGGTCGTCTCCCGGTCGTGCATCGTGTGGTAGTGGTACGAACGACCCGGCCAGCGGCGAGTTCTGCAGCGCCTCCGCGTCATCCGGGCCGTATGCGACCAGGCATGACGGAGCGCCAGAGTTGGCCGCAGCCTCGGTGCCATCCGGGTAGTGGAAATGCAGGCGACCGTGCAGGAACAAGATCCCGCTCGCTCGACGCCAGACCGTGCGGACGAATCCCTCGGTCTCCGTGCGCGCGAAGATCAGTGCCGTTCCGCGTCCGTGATCTGCGAGCTTGGCGAGCCACTTCCACGCCTCGAAGCTGTAGGGCGGATTCAGCCACACGCGACCGCTCCACTCGGCGGCTAGGCCGTCCTCAGGCAACTCGATGTGTCGGCGTGCAGTAGGCCACGGACGCGGGGACGGAGCGGCGCACGGATCGAGGTCGAACTCGCCCAGCGCGTTGATGACCCACGGTGGCGTGAGCCATGTGGTCGTTTCGGCGCGGGCGCTCTGATGCGAGCCCATTGCCCTCGTCACGGCGTTCCACTATCTGATGGTGCTTGGACGCGGACGAGACGCCACCCACGGCGCAGCCACTCGCCAATCGAGAGTGCTTGGTAGTAGCGATCTCCCAGATGTTCTGGCTTCCCAGGGCGAGCGATGACGGTTGCCCGCTCGCCCTTGTCGCGAACGAAGGTCACACGCGCGCCGACCTGGATTGACTCGGGGTCAGTGATCGGCGTTCCGCCCTTATTCATGATCGGTTCCTTTCGCAGAATGGATGGATGTACGGACGAATCCGGGGCAGCCGCAGCCGTCTTCCTTGCACTCGTGCCAGTTCAGGTGCGAGTGCCGGTCGATGATGTGGCCGCAGTCGCAGCGCTTCTTCTTCATGCGGTCACCTCGATGTCGAGCGTCTGCTCGTGGGGTTTGTCGAGCCGCTGCATGATGAGCGGCAGGTAGGTGGCATCACGCTCGATGCCGATCACGTCGAACCCCTCACCTATCGCGGCTTCGAGCGTTGTGCCCGATCCGGCGAACGGCTCGAGGATGACCGCTCCGGGTGAGGCGACCAAGCGCACCAGCCAACGCATGAGATCGAGGGGCTTCACCGTCGGGTGCTGCACGCCGTCGACGTCGGGCCTTTCGGTGCCCGGAGCCTTGGCTTCGTAGTGGAAGGTCGGGAAGTATCGAGATGCCCCTCCCGAGTCGCCGTAGGTTGTCTGCACGTCTCCTGGCTTGCCCAGGCCACCGTGCTCGAGGAACTTTCCCACCTTCGTGCGCACGGCGTTCGTGCCACTCGTCAAGATTCCTGTCTCCGCATCGAGTGCGTCAGCCTGTGACTGCTCGAGTAGAACATTCGCCGGCCAACGACCTTCGGGCGATCCGCCCCGGACGCCTGGCAACGGTGCGAAGTTCGTTCCCCCCGATTCTGTGTAGCGGGTCTCCGATGACGCCTCAGCGATACGTGGCCGCGACCCCTCACCCGAACCGACTCGAGTAGCGCCGATGTTGATCGCGCCTGTTCCGTGCTCTGCCATGCTCGCGGCTACGGTCTGCCCGAGTGGTTTGCGGGCGACGACGATCGGCTCGTAGGCGGGCTTGAGTCCCGTTCCCCATCCGGCAAACTCGCCATCCAGGTTCGTGCCCTTCGGAAAGCCGGAGCCGTATAGCCATGCGATCGTGTCGCGGATCTCAAAGCCGGAATCCTCGATCGCCACGGACAGGCGGTGCCATGTCCGCGAGCCACCGAACGCGAGCATGTAGCCGCCTGGCTTGAGCACCCGCAGGCACTCTGCAGCCCACACCGCGCACCATTCCTGGAACGGCAGTCCCGCGACACGGATCGAATCGACACCTGCCGCCAGGTACGGGCCAGCGCTCGTCGAGTGACCTCTTCCCTTCTCTGTCAGCTCTGAGGCGCGCTCCTGGGCCACGCGCGCGCCGCGGCCCGTGTTGTACTCCGGTGCCCGCTTCGATGTACGCCCGAAGACCGACTCGCGGCCCGCGTCAGCGGCGTTGAGCGAGCGACGGAAGCCGTCTGCCCCGTCCCAGTCCTTGCCCATGAACTCGAGCCCATAGGGCGGATCGGTGACCACGGCGTGCACGCTCGCGTCGGGCAACGTGCGCATCACTTCGATGCAATCGCCGTGGTAGAGCGTGACCGGGCCAGACCGGAAGTACGGCTCAGCCATCCGAGACCGTCGCACTACTGGAAGATGCTTCGACAATCTCGACGCCAGCGCACTCGCCCGGGTCGAACGAGTAGGCATACTGCTCGACCGGGACAACCCAGTTGGTGTGCCGTGCGCCGGGGTGCGTATTGTGCGTGTGGACTTCCTTGACCGTGAGCAGCTTCGGCCCAGAGTTGCGTTCGGCGACGTAGGTGTCACCCGGTTCGAGGTCGCTGCCGTACTCCTTGCCAGGGATGATGCGGAGCGTCATGCCCTCGAGCTCGACCGTTCCCTCCTCGCGGACCTGCCGCTGGATGGGGTACTCGTAGCTCATGCGTTCACATCCTTCGTACTACTGCGACGTTCTTGGATAGCGGTCATCGAAGGCCACCGGTCAGGAATGCGATCAAGTCGCCGACCGCGCCTAGAACCGCGACCGCCCAGCACCCCAGGGCAATGCCAAAGAGGATCCGCCAGTGCCGCCCCTGGATGCGCGACGTCTTCGCGTTGAGCCAGAAGGTCACACCGTTGATGCCCATGATGAGCGGAAACAGGAACATGGTGACAGTCACTAGACAGCCCGAGTCCAGAAGTTCGGATCGCTCTCAGGCGTCATGTCGCCCTGCAAGTCCTCCATCGGAAACTCACGCAGCATCGCGTCGAAATCGACGAACTGCGGCACGTCCGCATAGTTGTGGCGAACGCGGGCGGCGACGGTACCTTTGATCCCCTTGGGAATGTAGAGGGCGACGATCTTGGCCTTTTGCGCCCGGAACCCTCGGGTGCCGATCACGGTCTCGCCGTATCCTTCCACGACAGCGGAGATCGTCGCCTTCGCGGGCTGGTACCCGTAGGCATAGAACACCCCCTGGGACTTCTGGGGCTTCTCGTCCTCGTCCCGGCGATAATCGTTGCGCCCGTCGTAAAAGGCGTAGAACCCGCAGGTGCATTCGACCATCGAGTGATCTGCCGCTTTCGTCGGACGGAAGAACTCGATGAGCATGTTGCGGCGGGGCTTCTTGTCGCTCGGCTTGCGGCAATCGGAGACGTTCTCTCCGGGGGTCCATACCTGCTCGTACGACAGGCCCGTGAGTCGACCGAGTTCGTCCGCCTTGAAAGCCCTCAGCCCGCGTACCGTGCCGACCGCGAGGCCAAGGCCCGTGAATGAGTCGGTCTTCACGCCGGCACCTTCTCGGGTTCTGGCACGCTCAGCGGGACCTCGATGGGCTCCAACTCGATGTGCTTGACGGTCTTTCCAATGTCACCCACGGTGACTCCTTTCCTGCACACGAGTGTGCAAAATCTTCAAACTTGACAGTTGTGTAACAGCTAGATCGCCGACGCCTCGAGCTCGTCCATGACCTTCTGATCGGCGAGAGACATGAGCGACTTGCACTCGAACTCGATGACCGGGACTTCCTCGTAAACCTCTTCGGTCACGCGCTCCCGGACGACCCTCTCGACCTTCTTGCGCTCGGTGCCAACGACCTTCTTCTCGCAGACGCCCTCGCGGGACACCACGAGTCGCGCGTACAGTTCGAGGCCGAGCTTCGCCTGCATGCGGAGGTAGCTCGCGTCGAACTCGGACTTGTTCGGATCGTTCTTCTCCCACCGACCGCCGAGAGCCTTGACGATCTTCGCGGCGGCAACGGGCGAACTCGGGTACCACTCCATCCGATCCCAGGAACTCTTGCCCAGGTTCTGGGGCAGTTCCATATCGGGGTTTGCTTCGAGTAGGTCGAGTACACCCCGGATCTCCTTGAGCAACTGCTGGCGGGGGGTCACGGGGCCATCGAAGAAGATGTCTTCTTCGATCACGTCGGCGTCGATGATGTCTTCGGTCTTCATTTCACTTCTTTCTGAAAGTCGTTAAGCATTGATTCAGGCGTTAAGGGATAGGTCTGGCACGAGCTCGAAGTTCCAGAACGTCAACGGCTTATCCGACGACGGCACACGAACCTTCGAAAGCAGCGGACCCAACTTCACGATCACGCCCTTGCTGATCCGTTCCCGCTTATCGATCGGCCGCGTGATGACCCGCATGCCTTCCTCGAGCTCAGGCACGGTGGAACCGCTGCGACACGATGATCCGGTCCTTCGAGAACGTCATGTTGGACCCGTACACGTTCAGCACGATCCAGTCGTCGTTCTCTTCCACGATCGACCCGGTGTACTCGCACGTGTCGTCTTTGTGCTGCCCGTAACGGAACGGGAAGTAGGTGACGGTTGCGTGGGGGGTTGCGCCGGCGATGAGCCGGTCAGTCGTCGTCGACATCAGGTTCTCCTAGGGCGAGTAGTTCGAGTAGGTGGTTCCAACGGGTCAGGGCACGGTCGATGGCGGCACGGATCCGGTCACGCATCGTCGCTCCGGTCGAAGGGGTCATGTGTCACACGGTCATGTGCGGTGGCCTGGTCGTCGGCGTCATCCTCGACCGGCGTCAGCGGGCCCGACCAGTGGCACTCGTCACAGACCGCCTGGAAAAGCTGCTGCGGCTCGACGAACGCGCTCACCGCAGGTTCCCCGTCAACGCATGAAGGATGTGCCCGCGGCTGATCACCGCGGTCAGCTTCAACATGGACGACAGTTCGTTCCGCAAATGCACGATCCCCATGTCGGTCAGGGCTGGCCAGTCGAAGAAGTGTGCGTTGCGTCGGTACGCCTCACACATGTCTTCATCGGTCATCCCGCCACGCTGGTAGAGGGACAGGATGTGTTCGAGGGCTTGTTCACGGATGGTGCCGGATGGCCCGCGTGCGATCGTGACGGCGTGTGTGAAGAGGTCGGGTTCGCGGAACATGTCGGCGAGTTCGTCGGTGGTGGGTTTGTGGGACTCGATGATCGTCATTGGTCGTGCCCTTTCTGGAATACGAAAAAGAAGAAGTGCCCCGACCGTCCTGGGGGAAACAGACGGTCGGGGCATGCGGAGAGGTTCGGGGGCTCCTGGGGGTACTCCGCAGATCAGGGGTGGTTGCCGCGCGCCCAATACCGCCGCAACCCCTGAGTCGACACATTGGGTACTCCGGCGTGTCGGATCGTCTCAGCTACTGCCTGCGGTGGTGCTGCACCATTCCCCCGGAACCCAGGGGCACCGCATTGTGCTCGGGCGGGGAGTCGAACCCACGCCTACGACCATCCGAGCAACCGGTCCTACCTACTTCTGCTCCCCGTGTGCGCGGATCAGCAGAGCGTGTGCGGTGCGCCCCTCGCACGTAACGAGGCCACCACGTAGACCAAAGTTTGAGTCCCACACCAATGAGGCTCGAGTTCACTACTCGCTCGACGGGACATACCGTCAAGACTGACCACAGAAAAGGTGGTCTCACTCCGCACACTCGGGTCATGGGGGATTCCCTCTACCTGCCGTCCGAAGACGTCCCTCCCGCTGCGGCCAGTACATCGGCGCGCATCCTCAAGGGTCCGAGTCGCTATCAAGTTGTGTGATCCGGGCGGGGTCGGGTGTCATCCCCGCCCGGAAGCGTTAGGGACGGTCTGCGTCACGCAACAGCGGACGCCAAACCCGGTACAGGAAGAAAGCAAGAGGCGGCAGACACACCAACGTGACCACCGCAGTCCAGAACTCGATCACCGCAGAACCCCCTTCAACGCCAGCCCAGCCGTCACGGCCCACAGGAACGCGACCAACGCACCAACGAAGTAGCCAGTGCAGACCAGGAACACGAACACGACCACACCCGCATACAGCAGGTCGCGGAAGAACAGGGCCGCGCGGCTCATGCGTTCACCAGCGCCAGGATCACGTCACGGTCGAAGACATACGAGCCGCGAAGACCGGGAAGCTTTGTGGCGGGGATCTCGCCGGCCGACGCTTTGCGCTGAACCGTCCGAGCATCCTTGCCGAGCAGTTTCGCGGCCTCCGTCGTGGAGATCAACGTTGCGGGAGATTCCGTCATATGGCGATATTACGACGTGAGTGGGAAACCGTCAAGCGCCGATTTTCGGCAGCACGTAGATTGTCCCCCGAAAATGTGTGAAGCACCTGTTGCGCACTCACGGATCGTTGTCGTAACATCGACACATGACCTTGAATCCGTCCCCCGACATGGGGAACCCATTCCACAAAGGCGACCGCATCCGCAAGGCCCGCGAGCTCGCCGGCTATAAAGACATCAGCTCCTTTGCTGACATGACCGGACTAGACCGGGGCAGCCTCGGCAAGTACGAGTCCACGGGCGACGTCCCGCGACGGTCCACCATCAAGACGATCGCGATGGCTACAGGCGTGCGAAGCGAGTGGCTTGAGACTGGGACTGGGCCGATCTTCGGCGGACCCAGCGGCTCGGGTCCGGGGAACTCTCAGCAACAATTACGTTCCGATCACTCGCGTAGGCAAGTAATCCCCTTCCCCCGACTCTCCATCGCCGCATAGGCCGATGGGCAACCTGCTTCACTTCCCCACACCAAACAACACAACCCCCCATCCGGGTGGTAGAACGCCCGGTGTAGGGCGGGGTACATTCCAGTCACCCGCCCTACACCGAGGATCAGAGTTGATTGGTGAATACCAGCGTGCGCTAACCCGCCGCCGACAGTCCCCACAAACAATCCGACTGCGAGCCTTCTACATCAACAAACTCGAACAAGCTTGCGGGGATCTGAGAACTCTCACAATCGACGAACTCGAATGGTGGCTCGAGTTGCACCCCGACTGGTCAGAGAACACCCAGCAGGCTGCGATTGCGTCGCTGCGGTCGTTTTACAAGTGGGCGTATCAGACAGGTCAGATGGACAAGAACCCTGCCGCGGAGTTGTTGCGGATCCGTGTCCACCGCACCCCATCAAAAATCGCCACCGACAACGCAATCCGCGCCGGCCTCATCAACGCCACCATCTCAGACCAAGCCATGATCCTTTTGGGTGCCGAATGCGGATTCCGTGTCTCCGAAATCGCAGCCCTCCACCAAGACAACCGCGACGGGCGTTGGCTCACCATCATTGGCAAGGGCAACGTCCAACGCACCCTCGCCGCATCGCCCGAACTCGAAGCCGCCCTCGACATCATCGCCACCACGACAATGCGGTGGGGGTATTACTTCCCCGGACGATCCGGTGGCCACGCTCACCCTTCAATGGTGTGGCGGCACATCCGCGATTGTGTGGGTGTCAACCCCCACGCGCTACGACACCGCGCCGGGACCGTCGTGTACCGCAAAACCGGGAACGATATTGTGGCAGCGCAACGGTTCCTCGGACATGCCGACTCCCACACGACCGAAATCTACATCCACACCGACCGCGACGGACTCGCCGCCGCCTCGGAGGCGACGCGGCTCGCGGCCTAGCCGTGCAGGTTGTACCACTCCTGAGCTCCGACAAGTCCGGGGCATTCATAACCCGAAAACAACGCACCCCAAACAATCGCCTGTCTGTCTGCGTCACATTCGTTGGGCGGCAGGCCCTCGCGCTGCTGACGAACGTGCGCGAGCTCGTGCAGGATCACGTAGTCCGTCCACCGTGAATCAGGGTCGCGGCGGACCATGATATGCCACGGTTGCGACCAGTCATAGCAACCCGACCAATCGTTGCCGCAAGGGTTCTGCTGCCACTCAACCATGATCCCGAACGCGGCAGCGCGGCTTTCGACCGTCCATCCCACGTGAGAAGCAACGCCACGAACCCGCTCGGGTGCCGTAGCGGCTGCGGGCACGGCCGTCAGGAGAGACGCGGCGACCACTGTCGTTGCGATAGCAATCCATGTACGATTCATTCCAGCCACTTCCTTGCTTGATCAAGATTGGTGGTTAGGGGCCGGATGGGTGCGTTCACAGATTCACCAATCCGGTCCCGTTCTATGGGTAGACATACTAGTCCTTCTACGCGAAAGAAGCGCCGACCCCTTGTGGGGGCCGGCGCTTCGGTCTTATTCGTCGGGTTGTTCGCAGCGGCAGGCGTCACATGTTGGCCCGTAGTCGCAGCGGGTTTCAGTGCATGGGTGCCTGCAACTGCACATCGGTCACTGACAGGCGTCGCACAGGGTTTCGTCTGCGGGGTCTACAGGGACCTCGTAGACTTCCCGCTCGCTCACTTGGAGTAGACCGGTGCAACCGGAACACCGAGCAGCCAACCGAGGGCCGGCCACTTCTTCTCAAGCAGCCGAACACCGAAGTAGTAGACGGTGCCGAACAGGAACGTCAGCACACCCTCAAGAACCGGTTCTGAGACTCCAGGGATGCTGAAGTTGATGGACACAAGCCATGCGAAGATGACACCGGCAATGTAGGGGACGGCTGTGCGGATCAGTGAAGTGACGAGTGCGTTGAACGTCACTGAAGGGTCTGGGGTCGGGTTGGGTGTAGTCATTGCTTCCTTCTCATGGGCGGTTTGCGAGTAACCAGACGAGTGCTCCGCCAGCGGTTACGACGGCGGTTGGGATGCCGAGGTAAACCATCCATTTCTGGACCCGGTTGTCTGTCACCTTCTGGGCGGTCGACTTGTTATCCGAGAGGACGGCGAGGATGTTGCCGTGGTCGGTGAGGGTCTTGCGGAACTCCGCATGTTCGGCTTCATGCTGCGCGTTGGTCACCGATTGCGCTGCCGCCGACGCCACCACAGTGTCCTTGAGCGCGTTGACGGATCCTTCAAGACGGCCGAGCAGATAGTTGGTCTGGTCCTTGGGTGGGATCGGGCCGATGTCGCTCATGCCGGGATAACGCCCGGAGCAGCAGCCGCGATAGCGAACTGCGACGACCACGCATCCTCGGTCACCTCAACCACCGGCCCCCAAATCTCTGCCAGCTCGGTCGCCACATAAGGGGTGACGATCTTCGCCTTCGATGCGCTCACAACTGCGAACGATCCATTTGGCTTGCCGTCGTTGGTTACGGCGAGGTGGATTACCTTCATGTCGTCCTCCTGGACGGTTGGTGTGGCCGGTGTGATCTGTGTTTGGTTCAGCGCCGCGAAAGCGGAGTCGGGGGGTGCGACCAGAACGTCAAGCCCGTCTGGTTCGAAATGGTTCGGGTCGGACGCATCCCACAAGTGGATGCCGTGTGCTTTGAGGATCGAGTCCCGTTTCGCGGTTGGTGCGTTCGTGACCACATCCATCGCGAGTCCGAACCCGTGCCGGGACTGACCCGGACGGGCGGGGCGGACCTTGGATGACCTGTTGAGGTAGTACGGGGCGATACCGAACTGGCCCGCGTCGAACGCGGCGCGCATCCCGGCCTGCATGTCATACGGCCTGTACCCGCCCCCAGGATCTGCGAGACTGAACGTGTATCCCTGACGGTGAAAGTCCAGCGATGCTTCCGTTAGGCGCGGGTGGATGATTTTCGACACGGGGGTGCGGCCGAACGATTCCAGGTGCCCGGACGCGACATGCCCGTTGGTGTCGACCATTAGTTGTTGTTCCGTCCGTAGATGCGGATTGTTCCGGTCATGGCTACACCGCCGTCGTTCATGAGAGTGAATCCGTCGTGCGATGCCGTTGACCCCTGATATCCGCCAACCGTGTCTCCGGTGACGTAGGTCGCGTTTGCTGTGGCGAACTTGGAAAGCAGGCGCTTCGCCACGGTGAGTTGTGGTGAGAACAGAAGCACCTCTCCTGACGCGCTGGCGGACCCCACGGGATCACGAGTAAGGTAGAAGGCTGTCGTCGTTCCGTTCGAGCCGACACCGGTGGCGGTTGTGTTGTTGGTCGTACCGCCATAGACGTATGTCGCGGTCGACAGGTCTGTTCCAGCTGCCCTCAACCGAAGTTGCAGGTTCGCTGCGGTTGCGATCGTCGGAATGTCGAACGCGATCAGATATTGGTCGTAGGTGGAGGTGAAGCAACCATTTACTGATGCGGATGTCGCGGCGGTAAGGGTCACCTTTCCGGCAGCGCCCACGGAGACGCCCGTCCCCGCAACAGAAGTCGGAATGACGCTCGTCAACCCCTGGGCGTTGACCGCGCCGATGATTGCGTTGGTGATCGCGGCGGTGATCTTCGCACCAACGGCTACGAGACTGATTGCCATACGGGCGCTCCAATGGCCCCGCGATCAGGCGGGGTAACTGCCGGCGAACCGGGGGACTAGAAGGCGAAGGTGCCGTTATTGATGCGTGCGGTTGAATCGGCGTAAACCTCGGGTGCTACGCCAACCGCGTGTGAGGCGGCTGTCGTTCCGAGTTGAGCTCGCGTGATCGTAAGGGTTTGAACACCCGCCACAGGAGCCGAGCACGCGGTGACTTTCACGATTTCCGACTCGACCAGCAGGTAGTAGTTCACCGCCGACGTTTCGAACAAAGTCACCACATCCGCAGAGGTACAGAGCATCGAGGTGGCAACGTTCGTCAGTGTCGTGCTGATGGTGTTGTTGCCACCGTTCGCATACAGATCCGTGTCATAGATCCCGGTGGCAGCCAGCACCGGTTGGACGTAGAACGTGAACCTGTGCCCGCTAATGTCCTGCGCTTCTGAGCGACCGATCACCCACCCATCCCAGGTCGTCGCACCGATGACCGTTGATGGGATGTTCGTGAGTCGTAGACGGTCACCAAACTTGATCGCCAACAGATCCGCAGACCGGTCAGTCGGGGTCGTCAGCGCGTCGACCGTGAACGACGCCACCCGAAGGGCGATGTTCTTGCCCCGGTTGATGCGGTCCTGTGCGAATGCCAACTGGTCAACAAACTGAGTTGACACAACCTGATCCGTGTTGTTCGCTGACCCAGCTCGAGGCGAGACGGTCGGGTCAAGATAGGTCGTCGATGTGGATGGCCCTTGCGCGGTTTCGGTCGACACAACGTTGGTGATGTCGCGAAGAAAGTCAGGCTGCGCGGCGAGCTCCGTCTGCGCATCGAAACTGTAGTCGGGTGTCCCTGACCTAGTGCGGGCACGCACCCGCACCGCCTGAACCGGAGCCAACAGCGTCCCGGTAGTCACACAATCGAGGTAACCCTGCTCCGAACGGATCACATCATTCGTCTTAGCCAACGCGGGAGACGAACCAGATAGAGGCGACGACGGGGCCGTCGACAGATCAGACGGCAACGTTCCCAACGTCACATTCGAAGTCGTGGCGGCCGTAGCCTGCAAGAGTGCCGCCTCGGTTCCGAGCGCGAGCAGATACTCCGGGACCGGCGACGGAGTGTGCGACAGGTGCGAAACCGCAACCGCACCAGCGGCCCCGAAGGTGAGCGAAAGAAACTGCGGCGTCCGCTGGTAGTTCGTAGACAGACCATTAGGGTCACCGCCCGTGCCCGCCCAGACGCATGTCCCCTGCGAAACTCCGTTGATGAACAACTCGGCCGTAATCGAAGTGGAACCGGAGTTAGTGACAACGATCTGCAAATACGCGGGGCTACCAACAACCACCGGAACCGAGGACGTGAGGTTGTTACTCCCCATCGAAACCCAATACGCGCCAGACGAGTTGATCCCGAACCTGAAACTCGAAGACCCGGCAAGGTTGAACCCGTTGAGGCGAATAAACAACTCGGTCGCTGCGGGCGCAGCAAGCGCGGTGAACCACGCACCCCACGTACCCATCGACCCAGTTGCGTAGTTGATCGTCGCGAACTTGCCTGGCAGCGTCTGCCCGGACAGCGCTGGCGAAACGCTTGTTTGAAACGGCACATTCGCGCTGTCATTGATGACGACCTGAGTGTCACCGATGTACGGGATCGCCGCGTAACCGAAAGTTGGCGGCGCAAATCCAGACGCCGAACTATCGAAGGGGGGCTGCTGATTCCCGGACTGCTCGGTACCGAGGGTAGATCCGATGGCGTCGTTGAACGGGTAGTAGAGGTATGGGCGTGCGCCCAGAACCATAGATCGGGCGGTTGAACCGATCGTGTTGCGGGCGAGGTTGCCGAGCATGTCGTCAACGTCGACTCGGATGCGACCCCAGTTGTCCTCGATCATCGTGAACCCGAGAATCGAGCCCGCAATGATCCGGCTACCGAGCTGCCAACTGACACCCATGCCCTCTGTCAGAGGAGTAGCAAGGATCCCGTTCGTCGTATCCGGGGTGAACCGGCCGTCATAGTTCTCGAGGTAGATCGACCACGCACCAGGAGTCGTGTCCCTGAACTGATCCTGACGACCCCACGAACCCGCAACACCCTCACCCGGAGCCCACGATGCATACGCCGTCACATCCACATACGCGCCCGCCGTACCACACGCCAACGCGACCTTGAACGGTGAAATACGCGGCATCAGGACGCCAAAGCCGACAACAACTCAGCCCCATTGATATGACCCTGCCGAGCCGCCTTCACCAACTCCGTCACCACACTCTGCGCATACGCATTCGGCGCCCCATACACCGGACCATCGAAATGCAGGTGCAACTCGGAGCCGCGACCGCCAGACGCACCAGAACCATTCGGGTACACATGCTGCCCTCGAGCGAGCCCCACAACCTCGGGACCGTTCTCGCCCACCAGATACGGACCCGTATTCATGATGTCGCCACCACCAGCACGAGTCCCGAAGATCCCATGCGTCCCCGCACCACCCGCGGACGAGCCCTTCGCGGCAGTCAGCGCACCAATGCTCTCAACAGAAGGAATGCCCTTCCACGTGTAATGCATGTGCGTAGCGGCGGAGAACAGGTTCAGGAACGCATCCACAGCCGGCCCGACCACGTTGATCGCCGCGATCACACCGTTCATGATGTTCAAAGCGTTCTGCGCCACGGTGCGTGCGATATCACCGACCGGGCCAGCGAGAGTCGTGACCGTCCCCAACCAGTTCTTCATCTTGTCCTGGTTCCCCGACCACAACGCAGACAGACCGGTGATGTAACTGGAAACCGCCTCGAGCGCTGGGACGAGAACGCCCGTCAGAACCTGAGCAAGCGGCGGAATCAATGGTGTGATAGCGACGAGGAGATCCACCAGCGGCGGCAGCACCGTCGTAACGAGTTGGTCGATCGCGTCAAGAACACCCTCCTGAGTGAGGGCCGTTCCGACCTGCAAGAATGCCTGCGCCAACTGCGGCGCGATCGGGGCCAGGGTCGTGAACACGGTGTCCAGAACGGCTAGCCCAGGAAGCTTCTGCGAGGCAGCATCAAAGAAGTCCTTCAATGGCTGCAACGAGTTCGACTTGATCGACCCAGATACCGCGTCAACGAACCCGGCGATGCCCTTCGCGCCGGCGTCGAGGAACGTTTTCACCTTCGGCCCGATCACCGTCACAAGGTCATCGAACGCAGGGATCACATGGTCGGTCATGATGCCGACCAGATCGGTCAAAGCCGGCGCGAAAACGCCACCGATCTTCTCCTTCACGTCCTGGAACGACAGCTTCAGAATCTCGAGCTGGCCGGCGAACGTCTGCCCCTGCGCCTCAGCAAACCCACCCACATGCTGGGTGAGCGCCTGCACGAGCTCGTCATAGTTACTCGCGATCGAACCCGTGTTCTTGAAATCGACACCGATCGCCTTCAGCGCACGCGAGTTACCCAGCAGCGCTTTACCGAGCGACACTGCCGCGCTGTTCGCGTCCTGCCCGGTCTTCGCCGCATAGTCAGCGACCAGCGGGGTCAGCTTCTTGAGCTGGGCGGCCGTCAAACCAAACGACGCCAACGTTGCCTGGGCCGATGCCAACTGCGAGTGATCGATCCCGGTCTTCGCCTGGATCTTCTCGTTCAGCTTGTCGAACTCATCAATGTTCGCCCCGATCAGCGCCGGGAACTTCTGAAACGCAAACGCAAGAGACTCCTGCGCCTTCTGCTCCTCCGCAAACGCCTCAACCGAACGCTTCCCAAACTCGACAATCCGCTCAGCCGCGAACACGCCCGCGATGACCGACCCGACGCTGAGGAACGTCTTCGCCATCTTCTCCGCGGTCGACGAAACGTGATTCATCGTCTTCGAAGCCGACTCATCCCGACCTGTCAGCACATACTCGAGGTTCTTCTGCAACGCCAAAACGAACCCCCTAACAGGTCGGAGCGCTAAGGCGCAGAAGAAGAAAGGCCATCGAGGTACGAGATCAGCAACTCGAAGTCGTAGTAAGAAAGGTCATCAACCTGATCAGGTGTCAGTCCGAGATGTTGGGCGAAAGCTCCGAGGTATCGGTCTCGTCGGTCCCAGCCGGGACCACGGGAGGGTCCGGCACCACATCCTCAGCATCCAGATCGAGGATGTTGAAATCGACGTCCTCGTACCGGATCTGCTCACCCTTCTTGAACTTGAGCAACCACACCAACGCCTGCAACGCACGCGGATCCAGATCGCTGATGCCCTGGAAGAACTGCTTGATCGTGTAACCACCCGTGACGTTCTGAACCAGATACCCGTCGCTGTTCTTGAACTTCCGCTCATCAAAAATGCCGAGGTCTTCAACAACCCCAGCCTCCGTCTTCAAAAAGAAACGGCGTGCAGACAAAAGAACTCTCCTATCAGTGGAAACCAGCATCATTCGCAATCTGAGTCATCGCCTGATCCATCAACGCCTCCGTCACTTCCGCAGTCTCCGAAGCGGCGGGAAAGAAGAACGGACGAGTGGGCATCGCCGACCAACGCTTGGCCGGATGCTCCGAGTCCCACACCGGGTGACGCAGCAAACGAGAAACCCCGACACCCTCGCGTTTCATCGCAGCCATCGCCCGACGACGACCAGCCTGAATACCAGCGATCGTCACCGTCCGTTTCGCGATCTCGCCCTCATCGAAACCGTTCCGGTTACCGAGCTCGAGCGGACGCGCATGCGGGGCCTTGTTGTGATCAACCACAACCTTGACCTTGGAGTTACGGACCGAGAATGTCGTCTGCAACCGCACCGCGCCCGGAATCCGTGAGCTCCACGACGCACGCTCACGAATCGCCGACACCATCCCCGCGCCGGCTTCCGTCAAAGCCGCACGCACCCGCTTGCGGGATGCGGCGGCGAACTTCTTATCGGTGTCCCTCAACGAGGCCTGAATCTGGTTCAGATTGATGCGAACACCGTCAGCGGCCATTTAGACTGCGGCGTCCGTGTTCACCAGAACACCCTGGATCGCACCGTTCGTCCCGTCATCCAGAACCTCAAACTGGATCTTCGGAATCAGAATGTCCGGACCGCTAACCTCCGGGTCGGTGCCGTCGTTCTGCACCACATACGGCATGTAGAACTGAAGGTACTGACCGCCCGGCGCGGTGAACTTGAGCAGCAACGCCAGCCCGGTGTCGGCCGCGTAGTTCTGGTAGAAGTACGGCGAACCATACTCAACCTCAGCCTCGAGGCTGTAAGACCGGTAGTCGTTCTCGATCGGCTCCGACTTCAAAGCCGAACCAATACCGAACCGGTCAACCTTCATCGGGTTCGTACCCTTGAGGCTGAACGACCGCACATTCCCCACAACGGTGCCGCCCGTGTTCGTCCACACACCAGACACCACCGACGTCGACCCACCCGCAATCAACTGCGAACCCGTAGCGTCATACGAGAAAATCGACGTACCCGCCGTATACGACGCAGCCTGCAACGCGGCAGGCGAACCATAGTTCACCGCAGTCGGCGAGGTCACCGCATTACCCGAAGCGTGCGCATACGCCAGCGCAGGCGAAACCGTCAACGTGAACGGGCCAGCACCCGACACGTTCGTAACCGCAACAACCTCATTCTGCGTCGGCGTGTTACCCGCAATCAGAATGTAGTTACCAGTCGCAATCGTCGCAGTCGACGACACCGTAGTCGCAGCAGCCGAAGCACCAGACGCCAACGTTGTTGCAGCGAAACTGTTCGACGGAGTGAACTGATCCATCGAATCAATCGTCAACTCAAGCTTGAGCTGCGCCTCAGCCTGACCACTGATCGTCCAATCAGTGATCTTGCAACCCGTATGCGTATACGCATTCTGCGCCAGAACCCCGGTGTAATCAGGCTTCACAATCTGAGTCGTAAAAGCCTTCCCCTGCAACGACCCCGTGTTATGAATCTGCTGAAACAGACCACCACCAATCGACGTCGCAGTCGCACTAAACGACCCCAACATGTGCTGAAGAGTCAACCCAAACCCAGCAGTCGGAATATCAAACCCAACCGTCCCACCACCCTCACGAGCAGTAGTCACACGACGCGAACCACGCTTCGTCAACGCACCCGCACGAAGACCCACACCCTGAACCGTGTGCTTCTTCTGCGACATCGTCTCCTTGTCGAACTCATAAAAACGAGTCACCGCAAGCGGAGTACCCGGAGTCGACTCAGTAACAATCCCCAAAGAGGCCGAAAGGCCAGACCCAACAGCCATCAGTTAGCTCCCTCAGTAACGGCCGCAGCCGGCTCAACATCCGCAACCACGGACTTCTTCTTGCTGAACTTCCACGTCGCGGTCTGATCAACGAGCTGATAATCGAACTCGTCAGCCACCTCCACCGTCGCGTCCTTCTCAACAGCAATGCGGCGACCATCGACCAGCAACTCAAGATCGACACCGGACACGTTCTGGAAAACAGACATATGGGTTCCTAGGGGATGTAGTGGTTCTGGGCGTGGATGGAAAACGGGATCCAGCAGATGCGGTCAGCGCCCGCGTCGCCGGCAACGTCCTGATTGATCGAGACCGTCGAGATGGTCGCGTACCGGCCCTGCAACAACACGCCGCCGAGGGTCTGGTCGTTGGCTACAAAGTGGGACACGACGTCGTACAGGGCGACCGCAGCATCACGGGCAGGCTTGACCTTCGGGCCGGGGCGTGCCGCATAGATCAGGCAGGGGATCTCGTAATCCTCCTGACGCCGGTTCGCACCCAAAACGATCGGACGCTGCTCACCGGCAACGGCCGTCACAGACTCGAGCTCCGCTTTCCCGATCAGGATCATCGACTGAGACACGCTCGAGGGCACACCGTCCACGACAACCGCAGTCGAATCCGCCGCAGCAGCGGGCGCGGCGAGGCCGGCAACGATGTAATCAATCGCCGCCCCAATAGAAGTGCCCATCAGAAAATCGCAGGCCTACGCGCGTAGGGGGCCAACATCTCATTCACGCGATTCGGAACCGCGTACCCCATCACCGAAATCGTTCCGCCATCATCATCAAGACCCGGATTAGTAAACGAGATCGAACGGGGCTGCTGACCGTTCTGCCACCAATGGCGAACCAACTCGCCCGTCGCATCAGTGATGTCCTGCGGAATCGTCACCATCCCCGCGATGTACGTCACCGTCACGGCATTCGATATGGGGAAGAAGATCGTTGGGAATCCGCCGATCAGGCGGGTCAACGTATTCGTGGCCGTATCCCACAGATAGTTATACGAACCCATCGATGATCCGGGAGTTTGGGCCGTGAGCGTATATGTGGTGTTGCCGCCCCACCACTCAACGACGGAGGTAATCGACCTCACCCAGCGGTGCGGAAGCGTCACAGACTCGGAACCGCCATCGAAGTAACGGGTCTGCGTGGACGGAAGAACCGGCCCCGTGATGTTCTGAACGACGTCAGTTGCCGACTGAATGAATCGCCGCAACCGCGCGGTCGCGGTGGTATCCGAGGGCGAAAGGTTGAGTTGGTCGACAATATCCCCGAAAGAGATCAGTTGCAGCGATGGTGCAACGGCGGTGAACTGATCCGTAAATACGTCGACAACACCCACCGATGCGACCCACGTCAATAGGTACGGGCCAACCTGCGTGGCCGGAACCATTGACGTGTACGTCGGCGCATCAGAAGTAACGACGGTAGGACTCGATGTCGTGCCATCCGGTGCAGTCACCGTCAGAACAACGGTCGCGGTCGCCGGAGCCGTATAGCTCGCCGCATAGACATCACCTTGAATGACCGACATCAGGCAATCTCACCAACCCGAAGGGCAGCCGCAGTTTCCTTCGCGGGAACCAGAAGTCGCGTCAACTCGGCCTTGATCGCGGCCACGTCCGCACCGGGCTCCGCCAACTGCGCCTTTAGCTCTGCCACACGGAACTCGACATCCTCACTCATCGTCGACTCCCTCAAACTTGACCTCGTGGCGAGCCGTCAACACCTCGGGGTGATCCGACACGTAGTGCTTGAACTGAGCATTGGTTACCCAATAGCTCTTGTGGTGCCCGAGTCGGGCACCGGTCGCAGCGACCAAATTGAACCCAAGATCCTGCGCACGCTTACAGAAAAAGACATCCTCACCGACCCACTCGCCAGCAACGGGCATGTCACGGAACCAGCACCAACGACCGTCTTCATGCGGCGCTAACGGTGATGCCCGTGACGCATCGCGCACGGTCTCGAGCACGGAACGATGGACGAGTAGAGCACCCGTTCCGGCAGCATCGATCGGGATCACTGCATCATCCGGCATGTCCCAGATCGGGTCATACCTACCAAGGGCGTTCTTGGCGAGGATCATCGGCATCGGCATCGGATGCGGGCCGGCGGAGGCCCAGGCCGCGAAGTAAACACCCGCGACGATCGGACGATCCTTGTCGTGCGCCGCATCGATGATTTTGTCGAACGCTGAGACCGATATCGTCTCGTCCGAATCGATGAAGAACAACCATTCCGCGTCATTGTCGTCGAGGAACGCGGTCACTAGCTCGTTCCGTTGGCGGGATAGAAGCGATCCCTTGATTCGAATGACCGTAGAGATGCGACTATTGCGTGCGGTGAAAAGGTCAAGCAGCGAGACTGCAAAGTCCCCATCGACGGTGCCGCCATCGATCCATGCGACGGTCACACGATCGCGGACCTTCATCGCGCTACCATCGATCGCTCAATATATTCCGCAGCGGACCTCAGAAGTTCTGGGCTATCCCTGAATAGTCCAAGCCCGGGGTTGCAGAGCTCGCAGAGGACACCGCGCACGCAATAAGCGCAACCATGCGATCCCGGGCAATGCGCGTGGTCATGGTCAATGTGCCAGTTGGTTTTTCCTGGCACGGGCGAGCGGCATATGCCGCAGCCCCGGGCAACGAGAGCGTCGAACTCATCTACTGTCAGGCCATGGCGACGGATCGTATCGGAACGCCAGTAGCCGGAAGATGCGCCGCAAGTGCGTCTGCGTTGTCCACCACGAGCGGGTTTAGTCCAGTCGTATTCGAAAATCGAGGCGCAGCGCTCGCAGGTTACCGATATCTTCATGTGTCTTTTGATTCCTTCCATTCGGGCGGGTGGCGCAGGGGAATGGAACCCTGCGCCACCCTGTTCCCCACGGCCAGCGGGGAATTGTGCAGTGCGGCTAGAGCGTCGGAACGACCATGCCGGTTCCGTCGATCACCTGGACCGACCCCGCATACCGCGCAATGAACGCCGAGAAACCGAGAACCCTGAAGAAGATCGAGTTCTGGTTCGCATACGTCGCATCGAACGACGCGGCCTCGAGCGGGGTCTCCCACAGCCAGTTGTCCCCACGACGGATCACATAGATCTGATCCTGGTTCGTGGCCGCGCCGAGGTTCTGGAGAATGTTCGGGTCCAGATACACCGGCAATCCGGCGAGGGCACCAGCTGCCCCCTGCGCCACAACGCTGTCGACGACAGCCGCGTTGTTGAAGATCGGCCCGGACGGGTTGACCTGCAAACGCGAGTTGCCATCAAGCGACTCCTGGATCCAGGCCCAGCGCGCCGGGTGCATCACGATCGAGTCAGCCGGCAAGTACCGAGTTGTGTTCACGGCCGAAACGGCAGACAGGATCTTGTTGTACAGCGAAGCGGCAGCAGTCGTCGAAACAAATGCAGGCGTGGTCGTGGTAAACGTGACGGTAGTTCCAGAAGTCGCGAGACCCTTAAGCTGACCATTCGCACCTGACCCAGAAATCACCTGGATACCGAGCTGAGAGGCATATGCCAGGGCAAGGTCACCGAGAACCACCTGGTCGATCGGGGTTCCCGACTGACGCATGAGCTGAATGGAGACGGTCTGACCACCAGAGATCGTCGTGATATTCGACGACAGCGAAGTGGTAACCAGGTCAGTCTGAGAGATCGCAGTGTTCTGCGTCTGCACGATAGCGACGGTCGTACCGGTCGAGATCTTCGGCAGATTCACCGAAGACTCCCCATCCTTCAGGTCGACGTGGGTCATCAGATCGGCGGTCACGCGGGCCGGACGGGCCAGCTTCACGTATTCCTCGATAATCCATTCAGGCGGGGCCAGGGTGCCGCCTGCCGTCGCGCTCGTGCTCAGCGCGCGAGTCTCCTGCGACCGGATGAGACGCTGCCGCGACTCTTCGGCTACAACGGCATCCGAACCCTTCTGAAACACGAGATCGCGGAAGAATGAGGTGGACAGATCCCCGCGACGGTAGACCGGGTTCGCCTCGGACACAACCTTCGCGCTCGGTCCAGCGGTGCCAAGGTTCTGGCCCATTTGCTTGCGAACCTCATCGGCCGCCTTCTGCGACTCGATCTTGCTCGACACCGTGCGGTGCTCGGCAACGAGTTCGTCCTGCTTCGTGGTCTCCTCGTCGGAGAACGCACGCTCTTCCTTCTCAGCGGCGCTGATCAGGGTGTCGAGCTCCTGCTCGATCTCGGCCTTGCGGGCCTCAAGGGTCTCGATGAGAGACATTTGGGAACCTCCTTGGGTTCATCGGTTTGGTGTTGCTTCCGATGTCCAAGTGGTTTCCAAGTGCCCGAGTCCCCTGGTGGGGAGTGGGCGGGTTGGTCCGGGTTGAACGAATAACCCCGCGGGTGCGGGGTGGTCTAGTTGTGCTTGAGCAGTTCGAAGCGGACGCGGGCAGCGCGCAGCTCACGGGCGGCGCGTGCGGCCTCAGCGGCTCGAGCCGAATCGTCTTCGGTCATGCCTTGATCGCCGGCATCCGGGTCGGCGTCCTCGTCCGGGTTGGCTACACCGAGAAGGTCGGAGAGGGCGACAAGTGACGAGTCGAGGTAGCCGTCAGCGACCGCGAGGGATTCGAGGATGGATGCAAGCTGCCATGCGGCATCGGCAGTAACCTTTTCGCCAGCTCGTCCCTCGCGGACGTCAGCGTAGATTTCTCGCAACCTGTCCGGGGCGACGCTCTCGAGGATCTTGGAACGCATGGAGACGGTCGCGTTCGGGTTGGCGGGATAGGTGACGACAGACACATCCCCGCCAGCGAGGGAAAGTTCGCGAAGGATGCGCGACGAGTAGTCTTCGGACCATTCGTCTTTGACGGTCGTGAACGCGAATGACATCTCGTTTAGGTCGCCTCGCTGCATCTTGGGTACGATGCGCTGAACGTCAGGGTCGGACTTGTCCAGAGTCGACCGGATGTACAGGCCGGAGTCGTCCTGAGCGAGCTCGAGCGTGCCCGAGACCGTGCGCGCAAGCGGCAGGCCCTCGTGGTTGACGAGGAGGCGCACGTCGGGTTTGGCATTGAGGGTGCGCGTGAATGCACCGGGTGCGACGGTCTCGTAATACCAGCCCATGTCGTAGGGCTGGCCGAAGGTGGAGGCGTGGCCTTCGAGGGTGACCTCGGAGGAGTCTGCGCGCCAGGAGAGACCGCCTTGGGCGACCATGCGACGGGTCTTAGTCACTGGCATTTGTGCTCCTAGATGTCTGTTGCTGGGTCGTTGGTAGGGACCGCTGCGGGGGGTGCGGATACGTCTGGGTTCGGGATCTCTTGAACCTGGACGGAGGTGTGGTACGCCTCACCCTTCCCGTCTGGCAACGGCGGGAGTCCTTCGCGGCGGCGTACTTCGTCGACGTTGAGAAACCCGGACAGAATGGCCTTGTTCCAGTTGCTGTACCGTTCCGACGTCGTTGCTCGGGTGATCGCGTCCGTGTCGAAGGCGGCATACGTTCCCGGCTGCAACCATGACGAGAACAGGGTTTCGATGCGGACGAAGTAGGACCGGAGCGTGTAGTCGACGAACGCGCGCCCCTGAACCTCGATACCGGTTCCCCAGCTAGTGGTCCGGTCGATGATGCCGAGCAGGTGTGGGGGGATGCCGAGGAGTGTTGCGATTTCGCCGCGCTGGAACTCGCGCGACTGAAGGAACTGCGAATCCTCCGGCGTAAGACTGATGGGCGTGTACTTCGCACCGCCGCCGATAACGATCGGCAACGACGCACGGCCGACGCCGGCGTGGTTCTGGATGAACTGCTCGGCCGTCGCCTTCACTTCGTCCTGCGTGAGCGGGACGTCTGTCGAGATGATGCCCGTCGACATGATCCCGTTCTTGAAGAACGAACCAGACACATCATCAAGCGCAATACCGAGACCGATGGCGTTGCGGCAATACTCAACAATGCCCATGCCCTTGACATCATTGGGGAGCATGTTCGCGGCAACATGCCACATCAGCGGCGTATCACGCAGCACACCGTTGACCGTGTACTGGCGGAACCCGTCAGAGTCCCACGTCACAGCAACCTGGTCCGGGTTCAGGATGCGCCACTTGTTCGCGGTACCTGTCCGGTCGAAACCGACCGCGATTCCGTAAGCGTTGCCCCGCAGAATCAGCGACGTCACAATCTGCCCAAGACCCTGCTGAAGGTTGAAATCCATGAACGGGTCAATGAGCTGCGACGGCTTATTCACGACAGGAACACGAAGACCGGACGGATCCTGCGTGAACCCCTGAATCGGCGTCAACGCGACCGCATCCGAAATGATGCGCACACCCGCAAAGAAATCAATCACCGACAAAGCCGCACGGTCGTTGACCGTCACACCCGAACTCGACGAACGACCAGCACCCCACCTGTACGGCGTCAACGCAGACGGATCAAACGCCGACCTCGCTTCGACGGCACGACGGAGGACACTCACCGCTTACCCCCGAGGTTGTAGGAAACAAAAACCAGATACGCGGCCACCGGGATCAGCGCCCACCAGACCGAACCAGTCAGACCCCAAATAACGGCAGCCAGCACAAGAACACCAAGGGCCTCGAGCACATAAGACAGCACCCGCTCAACCATCAGAAGCCGGCACCAGATCATTGAGGTTCGCCAAGAAGAACTCCTTTTTAGGCTTCACCGGGACCAAACCCCAGACAGCCAAAGCCATCGCCTCGACCGGATCGATCGGGATACCAGAATCACGACGCGCGAACACCTGACCATCACCAACAGTCCGCCACTTCACACGAGCCGCCGCAGCCTCAAGCGCATCCATCGCCAAATGCTGAAACCGCCTATACCGGACGTCATCAACCAGACCCGCACAAGCAGCCTTATACGCCGCCGTGTCCAACGTCCGAACCGGAAGACCAGACGCGCCCAACGCGGCGAGCATCGTCCCGGCCGGCCCAACCTGATCCACACACACCGACAACACGTTGCGGCGATCAGCCACATCGACCAGATAGGGCAGAACCCAATCGGTTCCCTCACGCCGCTCAACCGACGCACACTTCCTACCGGAAGACATCCACGACATCGACACCGAAGACCACGCACGATCAGGCGACATCGCCAACCCAACCGACAGACCAACGTCCGTACCCGGATCCGTCAGCGCAACACTCGAATCATCCCACTCCGTGACCGGGAAGACCGAACCGATCTCCATCACATCCGGCCAAATCGACAACCGCTCCTGCAAAAACTCAGGAGACGGGCGAGTCCCATTCACCGTGAACGACGACCACTCGGCCCTGATGTAATCCTCATCAATGCGGATACCCATCGCCGGATTAGCGACAGCCCACGTCTCAGGCGACGCCGGATCCGCATCATCCGGAGCACACCACTCCGCATATCCCAAACGCTCGTCGCCACCAGCACGACCACGATCAACAAGCCGACGCAAAACCTCAGCAGTCGCCGTAACCGTGCCCGTATAAACCAACTGCGGATTCGGACGAGCCGACAACGTGGGCATCAACGCGGCCAACTGACGGGACGTCAACTCTTGCGCCTCATCCAGCACAACTAGATCGCCAGAGAACCCGCGGCCACCACCCGACGTCCGCGCCTTATACCGAAGGCGAGCTCCATTCAGGAGCTCGAAACCCTCATCGCCATGCGAGTTCATCACCCGCTTCACACGCTTGCGGAGAAAATCGGAACCATCGATCAGGTTCTTCATCCGCAAAAACGCTTCGATCGACGTGTCGAACTGGTGCGCCGAATGGATAATCAACTTGTCGCCGAACAAAAACAACCCGGCCAACTCGCGCGCCTCAAGCACGCCACCCTTACCGTTCTGCCGAGCAACGATCAGAGCAGCTTCGAACGCTGCCCACGTACCATCCGCACGCTCGCCAAGCCACAACGTCAGAACGTTCTGCTGCCACTCATCAAGCGGCATCCCAACCGCCGCGCACAACTCGATCGCCTCACGCGCGGAGTTCGAGACAGCAGGCGGAGCCCACGAATGGGTCGGCTTCTGAACGCCAACCAAACTAGCTGCGACGCTCGTCACGCTTCCCCTGCAAACGCTCGAGCGGATCCTTCGACTCAGACTTCGGCCGCGCCCTCAACTCAGCCATCTGCAAACGCAACTCCCGAGCCACCGACGCAAGACCAGAAGCCTGCTCCTCGGTCTCGGAATCCAGCCGGCCAGCCAACACCAACGCCGACTGACCCTCGCCCGAATCCTCAAGCCCGAGTTCTTTCAGCTCAGCGAGAATCCCGTCACGAACAGACACCAGGTGAACCTCCGAACCCCGTCAACGGGGAGAGAAAAGTTTCACTGGCGGGTCCGAGCGTTACGGTGTCGCCAGAGATTTCGTATGCCCGGTCACCACTGGATGGGTTTCGGGTTTGTCTTGGTCTTGTTTCCTCGTGACTCGTTGCACCTGAGGTGGGATGCTGCGAGGTTGCTGATGTGCCATTGACGGTCGTCGTTGGGG